>Ga0099364_10008512_pt1 | contig 14432 bp, 11 predicted proteins | sample TergutTh196P3_FD_73070 | JGI IMG/M metagenome (GOLD analysis project Ga0099364, IMG submission 73070) | Microcerotermes parvus P3 segment gut microbial communities from Pointe-Noire, Republic of the Congo - Th196 P3 | ecosystem: Host-associated > Arthropoda: Insects > Digestive system > Gut ... | reverse complement strand
AAAATCCAGAATACTGCGTTGATAAATCGCCTGTTATCTTCAGCTATCCCACCCCATTGGCCCCTTTGCCCAATCATATACGGCTCAACCAATGCCCATGCTTCGTTAGATATGTCGTGTCGGTGGATTGTTGTTGACATAAGAATATCACTCCTTATCTCATGATATTCTTAATTATACTTAATTTATTTCTTGTGTCCACACTATCTAGGAAACTCTTTTGCGCATTCGGTATCCATCGTATTAGTTTCGCTTTAAATATTTCGGGTAACTGCGAAAAGAAACATTACTACTTTCTCAAATCCCCCTGGTCAAATGGTTTTTAAGTAGGAAATGTCACTTTTTCTTCGCAATACTTGCACATGGACGAAGAGAATTTTCATTAAATGATATCCAATTGGTAAATTTCGCTGCCTTTTTTTTGATATTTTACTACCGGAGTAATATAATCAAGTACGAGGATTTTTTAATAAGGAAAACTACTGTTCATGAGGCGGTGCCGATTAAGATGTTTGAAAATACGAATTGGAACGCTGAGTCACCCAAAATATATCGCAGGATAAAAATAACCCAAAAAGAACCTTCAAGCCCAAGGCTCTCTCCATCCATTGTGATGAGAGTCGGTCGAGCGGCGTTCAAATTACGTTTTATCTTGTTGTTTTTGGCAATATCGCCTTTTCTATTTGCCGGCTGCAAGAAATTGCACGCGGATGTTTGGACGCCGCGTTTTGCTCATTGGCAGGCGCAGCGCGCCGTAGCGGACGGTAATTATGATAAGGCCGTGTCTTTTGCGAAGCAGATTGAAGGGCGCGATAACGCGCAGGCCCTGATATTCGACAAAATCAAGGCTAAAGGGCAGGAACTTCTGGAGCGAAACGACCTTGCGGGCGCGGCCGCGGCGTTCGCTTCGCTCCAGGGCGTCAGCGATATCTCCGAGAATTATCAGGAGGTCTGCTACAGGATAGCCGAGAATGTTTTCCAAAGCGGCGATTACGAAAAGTCGGCGGAGTTATTCGGACAATTGGGCGATTACCGCGACGCCGATTATCGGGTCAAATCAATACGTTATGAAAAAGCCGAAGAGGCGTTGGCAATTGGAGATAAAGCCGCTGCGGCAGCCTTGTTCGAAGAGCTGGAATATTTCCGGGACGCTGGGGAAAAGGCAAAAATCTTAAGCTATGAGTTGGGATTGCAGGCCCTTGAGACGGGAGATCCTGACACGGCGATCGTATGGCTTGAAAAATCTCAAGGCCACAAGGACGCGGAAGATAGGTTGCGCGAGGCTTCTTACGTCAGAGGATCGAGATTTTTGGAGGCGGGAAATTACGACGAAGCTAGTAAATGCTTTATGGACGCCGGAAATTTCAAAGACGCGGCAAATCAGGTTCTTGAGGCGAACTACCGAAAAGCCGGTTTGATGTTTGACGGCGCGGACAAGGAAGCCGCGCTCGCCATCTTCGAAAGTTTGGGCGACTACAAAGATTCAAGGACGAAAGCGGCGAGTGTGAAGGACGCGGGCTATGACTCTGCCGATCAGGCTTTCAAAATGAAGGATTACAAAGAGGCGGCGGCTGGTTTTGAGCAACTGGGGAATTATCGGGATTCCGCCGCGCGGGCAAAAGAATCTCTTTATGCCTATGCCGAAGTGCTTATCTTCTCGGAGGATTGCACTGAAGACGATCTGCGCGAGGCGAGAGCCATCTATTCAAATTTTGGAGAATACAAAGATTCCTCAGGCAGGATCGCGAGGATCGATCGTCTGCTGATGGTAGGAAGGCCGGCGTATATCAGGGGATCGGACGTAAACTTTAGATCCGCCCCAAACAGAAGCAGCTCGAGGATAGCGGCGCTCCAGATGAATAACAGGGTTTCTGTGAACAACTACCAAAACATAGAAAACGAATTTTGGTTCAATGTGAATTACAACGGACGAACGGGTTGGGTGCATGGGGATTTTTTGTCGCCCTATGAGATGACCGCACAGGAAATAGCCGCCCATACAGAGAGAGAAAATCAAAATAGAATGAGAGAGCAGCAACTCGCGAATGAACGCGCGCGTCAACAACAGATTGAGGCAACCGCACGGCAACGGCAGGAAGCTGAACGGCGGGAAACCGAGCAAAGAAGACAGGCTGAAGAACGCCAATGGCAGATTGAACAGCAAGAAGCCGAACAAAGAAGGCAGGCCGAAGAGCGGGAAGCCGAACAAAGAAGACAAGCCGAAGAGCGGGAAGCCGAACAAAGAAGACAAGCCGAAGAGCGGGAAGCCGAACGAAGAAGACAGGCCGAAGAGCGGGAAGCCGAACGAAGAAGACAGGCCAAAGAGCGGGAAGACGCGGAGCGAAGAAGGCAAGAACAGCAAATGATTCGCGACATAATAAGGATGGGCGAACAAATATTTCGCCGATAATAGACGTCGGGTGAAACTTTAGCGAGGTGCGCTCAATATGGATGAAAAAAAAATAAATACTGCCGATCGAAAAAAAATTGCCGTTTATCCTAAAACGCCTCCGCCGTTGCGCCATCCCCCGGCAGTCATTCATCAATTAATTCTTTTTTTACGTAAACTTCCAGCGCTTTTAATCGCCTTGTCATCGTTAATAATATTATATTTCAAAGCGCTCGCGTCAAAGATGAGGAAACGCTGAATAAGTCTATTTCGGCAGGTAAAAAAGAATGGGAGCGTTCGATCGTTTTAGGAAAGAGAAAAATAACGCGCAGGCAACCCTTGCTATCGCCGAACAGTTGGAAAGACAATTTCTCGCTTTTCAGGTCGGATTCGGCAGGAGCGACGTCATTGCGTTGCGAAAACTCTGCGCCGCCGAATCGATTAACGGTTTATTCGTTCCGTTTATTGCGCGGGAAATGTCGAAGGACGAGCGTCGCGCTCTGCTTGACGACGTGGAAGCGCAACTGGTAAAAATTATAGACGGCTTCCTTAACATCGAAGAAATTGAAAAAGCGCGCGTCGTCATTTCAGCTTATGAGATGGAAGAGGAATTTTCACAAAAAATTGAAAAAATCGAAGAGGAAAAACTCGATCGCGAACGAGAAGCTCGTATGAAGCAAGAGGAAGGCGAGCGGCGTCAAGCCGATGAGGAACGCGCAGCCAGAGAAAAAGAGGAACGGGATCAAACGGAGAAGGAAGTCATGCGAGCTTTTGATTTGTCGTCCCAAAGCGAAAAATACGAAACGAATACCTCTCAGCGGGATAATTACTCGCCGCCGATCGATTGGCGCAGCGCTCTTTACAGTGCATGGAGAATACTTAGGATTGCCGGATCCGTTATTATATTTTTCTTGATAGCAAAATTCCTTTACGATAATTGGCGGCAAGTGATCCTCATTGCTATTATCGGATTTTTCTTATACGCTTGGTACCGTGGATACCTGCGGCGATTTTTCAGATAAAAAACATTCGCCATTGTCGGGAGTTTTTAAAATCGGCATTTTTTTCGGCAAGGGCGTAAATCAATGATTATTTGAGATCGGCTGGGCGCGAGTCAAAAGGTCTCAATCCAATTATAATTATGGAGGGATTCGAATGGAAGAAACGGCATATGGCAATAGGGGAGATACATTTCGCGACGGTTCTGCGGTCTACCCGAAGCTTGTGGTGAAAGTCCGCTGGGACGGGGTTGAAGAGACGAGAGAAGGCTTCCTCGAAAAGTTTTTCAACAAACCTCCCGACGAATATGATTTGGATCTTTCAGCAATACTTTGCGACAGCGCAGGACGCGCGGTCGACGTCGTCTATTACGCGTCCGCTTCCTACGGAAACGGTATTATTGAGCATTTGGGCGACAATCGTTATGGTCATACAGACGGCGAAGCTTGGGGCGGCGAGGAAATGTCTTTGGATTTGGGGAGAATACCCCCCGGCGTCCAAATGATCGATCTAATTATCAATATGCACAATGCCGTGACCCACGAACAGCACTTCCCGCAGTTGAAAAATGCATATGCGCAGTTGATAAGCGTGTATAAAGGCAGCTCAAAAGAGCTTCTGCGCCGCAATTTATCGGAGAAGAAGTATATCAGAAAAAATAGCATGGTCTTTTGCAGGCTTTTAAGGGAAGGGGAATCGTGGAAATATGAAGAACGTTTTGAAACTTTCGACGACGTCGACGGCGGCGATTTGCAGGCCATCGTCGACAAGTATCAATGAATGCCGAAATTAACGATATCTCATTACGTTGAGAGAACAAAGGTTCTCGGACCTTACGAGCGAAGCGCTTTGTGGGTCAGCGGATGTTGTTTTTCATGCGAAGGCTGCATGGCGGCTTTTAGCGATAATATTGTAACGGAGACGGAAGCTCTCTCTCTTGCGGAAAGGCTATCTGAAATCGACGACGCCGAAGGGGTCACGATAAGCGGTGGCGAGCCTTTTCTTCAATCCGAACCTCTTGCCGAATTTATTGAAAGAATTAAGGAAAAAAGAGACTATGGCGCGATTTTATACACGGGTTTCACGTATGAAGAGCTCACGGCGCGCGGAAAGAACGAACCCGAGATCGCGAAACTGCTCGGCATGATCGATATCCTGATCGACGGTCCTTACATTGCGTCCCTCGACGACGGCAAAGCGTATCGAGGTTCGTCAAACCAGAGAATAATGCAGTTGAGCGGCAGATATTCGCGCGTTTTCGACGAATATTATTCAAGCCCCAAACGCAGGACGGAAATAAACTTCACCCGGCGGGCGACGTTTTTGGTGGGAGTGCCTTCGAAAGACGGGCTTGCGGCTTGGGAGGAAATGCGGAAAACCAGAGGATACCTTAAACATGTCAAATAAGCCGAAAACGTTCAAAATATCTCAGTACGACATGATTCGTTTGAATTTTCTGCATGCGATTACCGACGGCGCGGCAGATTTTATTACTTTGTCGGTTTTTGTCGAAAACGCCGGCATTAACGGAGAATTTGACAAAATCCGGGACAAACTCAGCGAGGGGAGAAAAAATTATACATATGGAGGAATAGTGAGCGTGGAAGAACGCTCCGGGTCGGGTGAAGGCGTCGTTTTCCGCTTTATAAAAATAGAAGGCGCGATAAGGTTCGAATTTAAAATAAAGGAACTTGCGGAAGGTAACGAATCCGTCGCTTTATATCAAGAAAATGACCATTCTTACCCGTTTCACAGGCTGATCCTTGGAAAAGGAGTATGTAGGATGACCTTGGAGCCTGTAAACGATAAGTCCTATTTCGTAACCATTACGGAAGAAATGTCCGAGATCGAGCCGCAATCAAGCGCCGCGCCAAACATGAATAACCTACCCGAAGATTTTCCGGCAAGGTCCGAGGCTATAATGCAAAACCCCATCCATATCGTCGCGCCGCCTGAGGAGCCGCGAATATTTCCGGCTTTGGTAAGTATTCCTTCTTCCACTATCAAGACGGCGCAGACGACGCCAATACCGGCGACGCCTATTTCGGATCGCGCCAATGCCGAGACGAAACTTTTGGGAATTTCCGCGGAAAAAAGCGAAACAATGAACGAACTCACGAAAACAAAAAAAGAGTTGTTCGAGGAGATATCGAAGCTCAATGAGCAGGTAGAATCTCTCGCGACGGAACTGAGGGAAAAAGAAAATGAGCGGCGCAGTTTGGAACGCGCCCTCGGTGAATTGAGGAACAGAATATCCGAACAGGAGGCGGGAAACGCGAAGCTTTCCGAGAGTATCAAAAATCGCGATAAGGAATTGATTGAACTTAAAAAAATGTATGAATACCTTGAAGCCGAGTCCCAAAAAAACTATCCGGATTTTGCGGAACGGAAAGCGGAGTTGGAAAGCAGATTCACTGTGGATAAAGAAATAATAAATCGTTACCTGGAGTATCTGGAGGAAGGAGGAAAACCTTCTCCAATTGAATCGTCGATTAGTATAATAAGCAAAGAACTGGAAAGCATGGAAGAAATGATCGGGATTTTCCATGGAAAGCGGGAAAAGACCGAAAAGACGCCGACTGCGGATAGTTAGGCAACGCGGCTTTAGCATAAACGCAAATATTAAATTACGAGGGGGTAAATAAATTGGGACGAAAATTTGAAAAAAGTAAAAATAGAAGCAAAGAAACAACCAGAGGAATCGAAAAAGCTTTGGAAACCGGTGAAAAAATCGTCGAAGAGAAAGAAAGGGCTGGAGACAGTATAAATCGTATACCCGAAGGGGTGGACGACGAGGTCGCACAGGCTATTGAACCTATAAAAAAGGCGATAGTAATAGAAGCGACTGCCGATTTAAGCGAAAGAGCCGAAAAACCGGTTGAAGACGGCAAAAAAGAACTGAATGAAATTAATGAGGAAGCCGATACGGAAGCTCAACGCGCCGCACAGGCATCCGAAGTTTTTGCAGAAACGAAGGGCGACTACGCGAACAAAGAAGTAGGCGACGGTATTGCGGAAGCGAACAAATCTCAAGAGGGTTTCGAAAAAACGATAGCCGAAAACGAGCAGGCAAGAGCGGAAGCGGAAGCCAGATTAGAAAAACAAAGAGCCGATACTTTAGCCGCAATCTGACAAATGAATGGCAAGAAAATGGAAAACCGCGCTTTATATTTATTGACCCGCATCGCAGATCTGACGCTTAACCGATATTCGTCGCTGGAAGGCGGCGATGTCGGCGGCGTATTGGCGAAACACAACGCGTTCCTGCGGCAGATACACCGGATTAGTTTGGTGAGCGGGCTCACGGCAAAGTGGATATATGAGTACGACCCGGTAAGACCTAAGGGCAAGCGCCTAACGGTAATTCTGTCCTTGGAAAACAACTCCGGCTTGCCGAAAATGCTCTGCAAATACGTCGAGGCGTCTCCGTTGAGCCCTTTTTTCGACTTGGAACTGATAAAAGAAGACGACGTCCCTCCATTAAATTTCGAGAGAGTTTACAAATACAGAGCGACGCTGGTTAAGCGCGAAAAGTACGCCTCCTCGGACAGCGCCCCGGATCCGTTTTTTTACTCCGTTAACGAGTGGGAAATGAACGACGACGCGAGGCTGCTTAATTTTTTCAATCTAATTCAAAAAGTCGACCGGCCTTGCGTTTACGCCGTCACGGTTCTAGCCGGGGATTTGACGAACCTGATCGATTCCCCCGAGGTTCTCGGGGATATCATGAAACGCCTGCGAGCTAAATTATCCCTGCGCGTGGAGAAGACGTCCGGCGGCGTCGCCGCGCCGTTGCGCGACGAAAACGCGAATTACACGCTGAAGCGGTACGAATCTCTGGTCGAAGAAGCGGCTGCAAATCCGCATTTTTCCGTGAACATACAGGCTTTTTCCGACGATATCGGGTATGCGGATATGCTTTTATCGTCGGCCGCTTCCGAAGCTCTCGACGAAGGGAGTCATAACGCCGTATGGGAGGAGGGTGAATTCAATATGACGGGCATTTTTTCCTCTCGGATCAACCATTTTTTCGCGCCTCAGCCCAACAACGCGACGCCTCCGCCTGTGCTTCGATTTTGGCCGACGCTCTTCCTGCAGAAAGAATTGTCGCCGTTCAATGTATTTCCGGCGCTGTATCCGGGCGAGAGCATAGAGATTCCGAAGGAGACGGCTCCGAACTACGAAAAAAAAGGATTATTCCTCGGCGAGGACAAAGACGGCTATGAAGCGTATTTCCCGCTCAAAAACCTCTCGAAACACGCTTTCATAGCCGGAGTGCCAGGCAGCGGCAAGACGAACAGCATGCTGCACATCGTGACGGAATTGTATGACAAATTTAAAATCCCCTTTCTCGTCTTCGAACCGGCCAAGACGGAGTACAGGGCGCTTCTTAACAGGCCCGGCTTGGAGAAAGTTACCGTATTCGCCCCTTCCGCCGCGACAAAATTTCTGCTTCACATCAACCCGTTTCAATTCCCCGTGGGAATAGTGCTTGCGGAGCACATCAGACTGCTTGGCGAGGTGTTCATGGGCGCTTTTCCCTTGGAGCTTCCGTTCCCGATCCTGCTCGATAAAGCAATCGAGGCTGTATATCGGGATAAAAAGTGGACTCCGTATATGAAAAACAAAAACTTGCTGGAATTTCCCACAATGTCGGAGCTTTTCTTTAAATTGGGGGAAATACTGGACGCGACGGAATACGAGAGCGAAGTAAAGAGCAACATGAAGAGTATTTTGGAAGTCAGAATCGGCAGCCTCCTAGCTCGAGAGATGGGAGATATGTTCGACGTCCGCGAATCGACAATTGTTCCGGAGGATTGGCTGAAACGCCAGATTGTAATCGAACTGGAAGCTTTGGGCAAAGATCAGGCCAATTTCACGACATTGCTCGTCACGAATTTGATCCGCGAGACCTTGCGCGCGAATCGAAACGCGGGAAACGAGTTCAAAGACAAACCGCGCCATGTGATTTTATTCGAGGAAGCGCACAATCTCATAGGGCCCGTCGCCGAGATAGAGAAAGCCGAGGACGCTACGCCCAAAACTTCCGCGACTGCGTTTATCGTAAAGATGCTGGCGGAGGTGAGGGCGCTCAAGGAAGCGATTATTATCGCCGACCAGCTCCCCACGAAGATGGCGCCGGAGGTTATAAAAAACACCTCGCTCAAGATAGCGCACCGAATTACCGCTCAGGACGACAGAGAATTGATGGGGGGCGCAATGTCAGCGGACGGCGTGCAATTCGAGCGCATGGCTTCCTTCACGCAAGGCGAGGCGTTGGTTATTTACGAAGGATTGTTGAAACCCTTCGAACTTCAAATGAATAAATGGGCGCGCGACGAGCAAGGTCGGGATATGGACGAATGGTATGTCTCTCCCGGCGACAATGGTATGCGCGAAGCAATTATGAGTAACGACCGTGATAAACGCTGCGACCTGTATAAAAAAGACATGGAAACCAGTTGGCGCATAATGGAGATGAAACTTAACGATTCCTGGAAGAAAACAAATGAAATTTTTTCCAAAGAAATTGAAAGAATAAAAAAAGAAAATAAAAACGGCAAATTGTCGGAGGAGGAAATTTTCAAACTAAAATCCAAACCTCTGAATGGATTATTCGATGTTTTGCTCCGAGCAAAAGCGTACATTTATCAAAATATATATTTTTCCGAAGATATTCGCGAGTTCACCAGAGACAAGTATATTGAAATGGACGAACTATTGAAAACAGTATTTACAAGCGATTTTGAAATAAATAAAGCAGAGTCTTTGGATATGGATTTAAAAACTCAGTTCAAAAATCTGGATGAGGACGAGATTCCGAAAATGGCTAATTCTGAAAAAGGCAGTGAATGAACCTTGGGACAACTTTATGATCGGATGAATGAGCGAGTATCGCAGTTGATTTCTCGGCGAAGAGATCTCGAGACGCGGCTATATGCCGATTCAGCCGGTTCCTCTCCTGAACAGGCCGCGGCGATGCGCGCTCAAATAAGAGCGGAAATTGCCTCGCTAGAAAATCAAATGGCGTCAGCGGCAGTCGAAATAAACGAACAGATAAACAAAATTGAAAACTCTTATTACGTATTATTGGACGCAACCCCAAAATACGGCAAATCCGCAGCCAACGAAGGGATAAAAGTAACGGAAAGGCAAATGAACCTCTGGATCAAGTTATTGAACTCGCTCGATTACGACAAGAGCGCCGGAAAACCGATAAAACTTGCCTCCTATGCGGACGAGACTCACGCCGCGCCCGTCGGAACGGTTCCTAATAAGAATGACACTCCCGCCGCAGCATTTGAAACGGTTCACAAAGAAAGAACCGGACGCGATATTTCATCGCTTCGCGAATTGCAGGACAAACCGGAGACTCAACTCCAAAAAGATCGCAAGGCCGCCGATATAAAATTCCCTGACGATCCAAAGGCAGTAGAGGCTTTTAAAAATTCGGTTGATTATTATTCGGAAGAAGGCTATAAATCGATAAACAAGTGTTTAAGAAAGGGCGAGTGTCGGGAGGACTCTCATCAACATATTGAAAATCTTCACAAAATTCTTTCAGCGCAAAAAACTCGGGAAGACATAACGGTATACAGAGCGCTAGGCGAAGGAGGCTTTGCGGGAAGCCTGCCCAGCGGTATCGACCTTGCTTCGGACGAAGATTTGGTCGGTCTTGTCATGCATGATAAAGGATTCCCAAGCACGAGCATAAAAGCTGTAAACTCGTTCTCAAGAGACCCTGAAAAAAAGAATATTTTAGTTTTTAACCTGCCTAAAGGGAGTAACGCGGCATATATTTCTCCTTACAGTCGTTACGGAGAGAATAGAGTGCCGTCGGCCGACGACGAAAGGGAAGTTTTGATGGATCGTAACCAAATGTGGCGTATTACTCATGTCGAACGCGTGAAGATGCGAGTTTCGGCAGGCATATTTATTGAAAAAAGATTAATACATGCGAGCGTTTTCACGAAGCCCGACCGAAAAATTCGCGAAGTATTCAAAGGTAATAAATAGATTTCCAAGCGAGGGATGATTGATGCAGGACGAGTCGAGGGACGATTATTTCACTTATAAAGAGGGCGATCTCAGAATCGCCAGGTCGCAGTGCGAACTGTGCAAATTTTATCGAAAAGACGAGGCGGCGTTGTGCGCCTTGTATAAAAAAGGCAGGCCGGCGGAAGTCGTCGACGGTAACGTTATGTGTAAGTATTTCGAAGAATAGGGGAGAAAAAATATGTTGAAAAGTCCGCTTACGAGTGAAACGATCAAAAACAACGACGACGAATATCAGCTTGTACTTGATATTTTCGATACCCTGAAATCCTTTTCAACGAAATATATTAACGATAAAAACGCAATAACTCAGAGTTTCGACGATTGGGAGATCGAGGCCGAAGCCGCTCATAACCGCGAAATTATTGTTATGGAAGAGCAATACCGGGATGGTATGGATACGCTTCAAGATAATAAAAAAACTGAATTGGACAGCCTTGCCGTCGCTCTTAAAAAAAGTCTCGACAATATAGAAGCGGCGAGACAGCGCACCGAATCGCAAAGAAAGGGGAAATTGGAAGAGGAAAGAGTTAGATACGAGGGTATTAACGAAGATCTAAGAAATAGCAGAAAAATTATCGACGACAACCACGGCCTATATAAGGAAGCCCATTCGCTGATAATCGACGTAAGACCGTACAAAAAACTCGTCGCGGGAATGGCATTGCCTAGAAAAATCGACGTAGATAACTATTCTTCGCTGATGAGTAAATTTGGTAAATTTAATCCAAAATACGAAGCGAATATAATTACCGAAACCAGAAGCTTTTTCAGCGAACGATTGAGCGGCAAGTACAGGGAAAGATGCAAAATATTTTATGATAATTGGATGAAAGAACAAGAGCTGTACGACGCCGAAATGGAAACGCTGAAAAAAAGAAAAGACGAAAACGACGCTATTTCCAGGGATGCGGCGAGGGTAATACAAAATGAATTTGAAGGAAGGATTAAGCTTCTGGAAGAAAAGGAAATAGAGAAGAGAGAAGAGTTTGAAAAGGACGAAACTAAAAAAACCGAGTCCCACGACAAGTTGATAGCCGAGTTTAAAACCGATAAGGCAAAAGAAAAGGAAAAATTCGTCGACAATTATACTGAAAGCGAAAAAGAAGCCGAAAAAAAACGCGACGCGGATCTCGTTTCGGCGCTCGATGAATATAAAAACAGTATACTCGGAACGCTGCCTCCGGATATCGTTTATGATTTTGCTGAAATAATGAATGAAGAGGACAAGAGGGTAATAAAGAATATCGAAAATTTCAAACCGGCTCAAGCAGAACCTCTGAATGTGACGGTCGGCGGCGTGTTCATGAAATGCGCGACGTTTGAGGACTACCCGGAGATCATTGATTTTCTCAGTACGAACTACGGCGTTCTATTCTCCGAATTGAGATTCAGGCTTCCTTATTCCATTGCGCTCAACGAAACTTTCTCGCTTTTTTATAAATATTCGGAAACGCAGGTAAGATCGGCGACAAACCACGTACAGTCGATTTGCCTGAAAGCGTTTCTTTTCACTCCCGCGAATAAGATGAAGTTTTATTTTATCGATCCCAAAAGGGCCGCGGCCACTTTTTCGAGATTCGTGTCTTATGAGGACAGCGAGCCGGGCGGTATTCGCATAATAGAAAACGGAATTAGTACCGACGAAACCGCAATTGAACAGGATTTGAAAGTAATAGTCGATTACATCACGTCCACTGAAACAAATACCTTTAGAGGTCGATACAGAAATATCCGTGAGTACAACGCGAGGAACGATCTTTTTCCACTGCCATATACGCTGCTGGCGATAATGGACTATCCAAACGGTTTTACGGAAAGAGCTTTCGGATATCTCGGGCAGATACTCGCCACTGGGAAAAGCTGCGGCGTATACTGCATTGTCATGAATAACGTCGGCGAGATGGAAATATTGCGTTCCGATATACAAAGCAGGGCCGTCAGCATCGTTAATAATCAGGACAGAACATTCGAACTTGGCGAAGCGGGCAAATATATACAATCAAGCGGCGACAGGCGCGATTTTCTTGAATTTTCGATCGACGCGCCGTTGTCGGTGGAAGAATGTCTTAAGATAGCTCCGGCAATGAAAGAGGCGATAAAGCAGAGGGGACGCACAAGAATAAACTACGAGTTTATCGCGCCCGAAGAAAATGAGATACTCGCGTCGTGCGGAGACGACGGGCTCGTCATCCCAATAGGAATGAAGACGGGAGGCAATATCGTAAAAATCGAGCTGGGGCAAAGAGGAAGCTCGCAAGTACACTCGTTGATAGTCGGCACATCTCGCAGCGGTAAAAGCAATCTTTTACACACGGTAATAACAAGCGCTCTGCAAAGATACCCCGCCTCGGACTTGCATATATACCTTCTGGATTTCAAAGAAGGCGTCGAATTTGCGGTATACGGCGATTACAATATCCCTAACTTTAAAGTGATAGCCCTCGAAAGCGAACAGGAGTTCGGCGTTAACGTCCTCCGTGAGATTGAGTTGGAATGCAGGAGAAGAGCGATACTTTTCGACGAACTGGGAGCTCGCGAGCTGTTGACATATAACCGCGCCGCGAGGGGGAGGAACCTCCCCCGGCTTCCGCGGATGTTGATAATTATGGATGAATTCCATGTGCTGTTTAGCGGCGGGAATAACGAGGCGATTGTCGAAGCAAAAAACCTCTTGAGTTATTTGATCCCGACCAGCGGGGCGTTCGGCGTTCATATGATTTTCTCGACTCAGACGATGCAAAGGCCCGAGATCGCCGCCAACTTCGACGAGGGAATTATGACTCAGATTTTGGTTCGGGTGGCCCTTAAGTGTCATGAGACTGACGCTCCTGTTGTGTTGGGCGACGAAGCGGACGCAATAGCCCAAATAGCGCCTAACGACCCTGGAGCGGCGATTTTTCGTTCAAACTACAACACGCCAAAAAACAGCGTAATGTTTCGCACCGCTTATCTGGATTGGGAGAATGAAAACACATATTTCAAAGGAATCCTTGAAGATCTTCAAAGTCGTTATACGATACAGGAAGTCGAATCGAAAATGCGCGTCCTTGTTTCCGACGTCGGCAGAAGCCACGGTAATATTTTCCAGAATTTTATGGAATCCATGGCCGCGCAGAACACGTCGAGACAAGGCAGAATACATTTGGGCGAATCGCTTCGCCTGGACATCAATTCTGTGGAAGCTGTCTTCGAGCGCGCGGCGAATGAGAATTTACTTTTGGCGGGGGGAAACGTCGACAGAGCGCAGAGTTTGTTGTTTTTTCTGACGGCTAATCTTGTCCTCCAAAAAATCGGCGCTCAGACGAGAGGCGAACCGACGCCCAGGATTTATGTATTCAACTTAAGCGACGGAGACATGCACATCCGCATTGCGAAAGACTGTTTGAAAACGTTCTGCTTGAAATTTATAGACAAAAATCTTTTCGACGGTTACAGCTATTGCAGCAGCTCTGATTTTTACGAAAAATTACAGGAAGCCGGATCAGGGGAAAATAGCGAGGGCGGAGGCAGGGTTTGGGCGGTTATTTCCAACCTCGGATATCCGAACGTCTTCTCTCAGCCAGGCGTCTACGGGTTGGAAGACGATCAGACGAGAAAAAATTACAACGCGCTTAGAGAATTGCTTCAAAACGGGTCGAGCAAAGGTATTCATGTCGTCGCCTGGCACAGGGATATAAATACTTTTAAAGCGCAGTACGATAACTGGCTGGATTTGTTTTCCAAACGGATCGCGTTCAATATGCCCGGCGCGGAGGCGAAAGATTTCGCGAATGTGCCGGAAAACGATCCGTGCATTAACAACGACCGCGCCAATAATGCATTTTTCTACCAGCGTAGCGTGGGAACGACGAAATTTCGGCCGTACCGCGTGCCTACGGACGCGTGGATGGACGAATTTTTCAGGAGACTGAACGCGAAACTTACTTCAGCTCCCGCGGATAGATATAATCCTTGAACAGTCCGAGAGAAATCCGATGAGCGATAT
>Ga0099364_10008511_pt1 | contig 14433 bp, 11 predicted proteins | sample TergutTh196P3_FD_73070 | JGI IMG/M metagenome (GOLD analysis project Ga0099364, IMG submission 73070) | Microcerotermes parvus P3 segment gut microbial communities from Pointe-Noire, Republic of the Congo - Th196 P3 | ecosystem: Host-associated > Arthropoda: Insects > Digestive system > Gut ... | reverse complement strand
ACATTCAAGGCATTGGCAAGTCTAATAATAGTAACGTCATTAATACGAATACGGCCTGTTTCATATGCAGCAATAGTTTTTTGTGTAACTCCAATTTTTTCTCCTAAATTTTTTTGTGTAAGGCCACATTTTTTCCGGAAAAATTTTAGCTGTTTTGCAATAGTTTTAATTTCTTCTGAATGAATAATATATCTAGACTTCTTAGACATATATAAATATACCATATAATAGTATTTCTTTCAGTGGTCTAATTAAAATTTATATTACCTTTTTTAAAAAAATCTAAAATTTGCTTTACAAAAGATATTAATAATAGTAAAATAGATTCAATAATACTACTTTACACAGTTTGTGAAAAGTAAAAAACCCGCTGCCGGATACTTCTTGGCAGAACACCGACAGCGGGTCAAAAAAACAGGAAGTATGCCCTGTCATTGATTAGTTTAGAGTAATCCATGACAGTTGGCTACTTCCCACACATAAGGAGTGTTCTATGAAACGTAAAGATGACCAAGACGGGAAAAACAATATGAAAATTATTGCTATATGTCAAGTAAAAGGCGGTACCAGTAAAAGTACCTCTGCTATGAATCTGGCTGCAGCATTTGCTGAAAAGGGACAAAAGGTACATAACTAGATTTAATTATTTTCCGCTATTTTTGAACATTTTTAAATTGTTATTTCTTCATTGATTAATTTATTCTGGCAATTTTGAATTATTTGATACTGTGGGGTTATATTCCCTTGGAATATGTGGTTTTTCGCAGTTTTTTAGCTGCTGGAGTATGCATTTAGGTAGTTTATCAAAATCTAAATCATATGTCAAATGATTTGAAAAGAAATACCCACGATGTTTGATAACGGAATTTTGCAAATTATATTACATTCGGAGAAATAATTTCTTTGGCGATTTTTAATCAGTTAACATTTCGCTTTACAGGTTCCTTTATTTAATAAAAAAAGGGAGTATAATAAAAAGTATACCAAAAAACAGCGAACAGATCCAATAATAAACAAGCAATTCATTGTATTTGCCGATTTTTTCTTTATGGTTTTTTGATGAAAAAAAATATCGTGGTATTAAAAAAAGAAAACCTATTCCAATAATACATAATACATATTTGCTTCTTGCAAGAGAAAAAACAATTACTCCAAAAAATATTATAATTACGCCTATAATGTAAAAGAAGTTATATGACTGCTTAATTTTATCAACAAATAATAAAAACATTTTCTTTTAATTAATTTATCAATCCATTAACGTAACTGGACCAGGACCACTGTCCTGTCTGCCCCACGTTTGTTGAGAAGGTGTTACGGGGGATGGTGGTGCACCTGGCCTGCCGCTGTTTGCTGGTTCTATAGAAGCACCTGATGTTGGAGACATATTTAGAATTCTTCTTATGGCACTCCCTTGAATAGTAGTAAAAGAGCCAACAAGGTCAGCCATTTCTGCCATTCCTCTTTCTGTTTGTAAATAATTTCCTGTGGCATGTGATGTAGCTTCAGCAACTGCAATTCGCAATAAATCACTTGAAAATTTTGCCCAATCGCCAGTTTCCTTATATTCTGTAGCAGCCATAGTTATATCGGCGGCTATAACGACCCCATTAACAATCATTCCTAATTTTACATTTCCTGTTTGATAACATGCCAAAGCAATTATATCTCCATGCTCACTCATAAATTTTAGACCGCCAAATACTGCTAATCTTGCTGTTTCAGAATTAATATATCCAAAATTTCTAAAAAATATATCTGCTTTCCTTCCAATATCATTTAAAACAGCACTCCAAGCATCCACTGCTGTTACAATTTCACCGTTATTATATGCTTCCATAAAGAGATCCCATTCACTTTGCCTACCTTCAGAATCCTTTAGTTTTACTGGATTATTCCCCGCATAATGGTATACATGAAAATTAACGTAATTAAAAATTCCACCTATACCAGTAAGTTTGTCTGGTTCTTGTCCAGGTCTAGGAATGTACTCTCCCATAGCAGGATCAACCGACAACCACCTGCTAGTTCGGGGGTCCAAGTACCTGGCGCCGTAGTAATACAGGCTGGTTTCGGGGTCTCGTTCTTTTCCTGTTAACTCTCCCGTAACAAAAAATACCGACACAGGGCCGCTATTGCCGGTAAGAGTGGTACTATGGGGGGCTATATCATGGGAAACTGTGGTTTTTCGCAGCTTTTTTGCTGCTGGAGTGTACATGTAAATAGTATATGCCAATTATCAAATTTTTTCAATCCTTCCGAATTAGAGATAGCGTAATCCAGTATCACTAACATTATTCACTCATATAGGAATTATTTTTTTTTCAGGTTTTTAAATCAAAGTCACAGGCGGATTTTTACCTGACAAGGAGATGAAAATAGTATATTTTTATAAAATCTGGGGCATTTCGATATACCCGATTTACCCTGGAGAGCCTACCGGGTTGTAAGCCGATGATTTTTATATTCGCAACATCTGGTTTAATACCTCGCTACTTACAACAATTCGAAAAAACTTATGCATTTGGTAGTTCATAATAAACCAGGTGTTTTAATTACTAACAATCTGACACTAAATTCTACAATAAAAATGTTTAGCATTTTTTATATTACAAATTTTTACTTTTAGATAAAAAATACTCATGACCATTTATAAGAAAATGAAAATGATGCATAAAGTTTTCATCATATTCATCTGGTAAATTATTTATAAAGTTACTAATTTTATGATAATTTCTAATAATATCTATTATTGTTTCTAATTGTTCATCTGCTATTATTGAAAAAATTCCCATTGCAATTTCCTGGCCTGCTGGTCTTTTAGAATATTTTTCATTAAAAATTATTATATAGTCATCTATTTTGAAGATATTTAAATCCCCTTCTCCTTTTTTATTGATTCCGTGTATTTCCATACTACCACCATCATAAAATAATATTTTTATAGCAAATTTTGGATGAATTTCACCTGAGCTATATAATATCTCCACATCTGATACAATAGTTTCACTCTTCACCAAATTAGGTATGTTTTTATAAGCATATAAATCAGATAAAAACATATACAAACTTATTCCAAGATTATATAATGTTATTAAAAAAATTGGAGAAAATAAGATTATAAATAATTTTAATAAATAAAAATATTTTTTCAATTTCTTTCAATGAATTCTTGTCGGCGAGATTCTCTAGCAAAAGAAACATCTTGGTCGGTCATGTCTCTAACATTAGGATTATCCCTATCAATATTATCTGGTATTTTTAAAGAATTATCTATCCAATCATTTAATTCCCGATATTGCCCTACTACCTGCGAGTTATATCTTCCAGAAAGAAGTAATTTATTTCTACCAGTTATTCTTGCAAAAATATTATAAAATCCCTTTAACCTATCACTATCATTATTACTATTGATTGAAAGACCACCAACTAAAAATGCTCTATCATGTCCATCAATTGTTTCCATAGCTACATGAACTTCTGGGTACCCACTATTTTCATCATACGAAACTTTAATTACTGCCCCATCGGGTAAAATTACACCATCTATTGAACCTTCATACATTTGACCATTGCCAACACTTACATAATCACCTTGTTCAGTTCTTACAATAAGGACTTTTCCAGTAAAATTATAAAAATTTCTCCCATCAGGATCCATCAATTTAACCGGATTATTCCCACCATAGTGGTACACATGGAAATTAACGTAATTAAAAATCCCGCCCATACCGGGTAAATTCTGGTTGCGTTCTCTCGCCTGGTCGTTTATAGGCGCACCTGGTATATAATCACCCTCCCACATTGCAGGATCTGCGCTGATCCACCGGCTGGTTCGGGGATCTAAGTAGCGCTCACCGTAGTAATACAGGCCGGTTTCAGGGTCTCGTTCCTTTCCGGTTAGCTCCCCTGAAATAAAAAATACCGACACTGGGCCGCTGTTACTGGTAAAAGTGGCATTTTGCGGGTCTATCCCCTGAGAAAAGATGTTTTTTCGCATTTTTTTGGCTGCCTGAGCATACATGTTGTTATTTTAATCCAGATCATGTAATTATGCAATAATTACTTCTATTTTTTTAAGTTACTTGTAGCAGTACTATAAATATACTGATTATTTGATTTCTTTTATCGCCACCTGTTTAAACCTACAATTGTAACTATTGTACCAAAAATGATAATAAAAGAAAAAAGAAATATGGATACTTTTATATTATCATTGTTTTTCGGATCATACTTAGAAGCAAATTTTTTATCTAACAATAGTACTGGAATTACTGAAATAATTATAACTACAATCATATATTCACTTATCAGTGGCAACCCAATCATTACTTCAATTAAGAAAGAAAATAATATTATTACTGTCCCAATTGCACCTGTTGCAAGTCGCGGATTGACGCTTTTTATCTTAAATATATAACTGATTTTTTTTTTAAGATTTGTTAAGTCCTTGTTCACTTTATTCAAATACACTTACATATCCAAATTTGAATAAATCTAAAATCTATTCATTGTTTCTAAAAGAAGGCGGTACAATAATTGCTGACCCTTGAAAATTATATTCTCTAAATCTAGGGTTTTCCAATTCATACATTATATCCTCCTTTATACCAGAAACAATCAAAGATGATACTGCACCTTGTACACTAATGAACCCAACAGCCGTTATCGCTATATCAAAAATAGCATTAGCATAATCACCTACTGTAGAATCTGGATTCGTAATTACACTAGATAATGCAATAGCATCTATTCCCAAAGCAATTAAATTACCCGTTGTACCTGCTACTCTTAGTCGACCGGCAGCAACTAACATATTATTGTTTTCGAGTACATTAACTGCTATTGCTACTAATGCTCCCACTGCTGGATGTGAGGCTATATCAATAGCAGATTCAACACCAGGACTAGTAATAGTATTCATTAAAGCTTGCCTTGCATTCTCTGCCAGTTGTCTTCTAATTTCCGGGTCTCTTTTATATTTACTATTACTCCTCCCATCCGGATCAACCAGTCTTACCGGATTATTCCCCCCATAATGGTAAACATGCATATTTACGTAATTAAATATTCCGCCAATGCCCGGCAGGTTTTGATTATGTTTTTTTGCATCATCATTTATCGGAGCAAGCGGAATGTACTCGCCCATAGCAGGATCAACGGACAACCAGCGCGAAGTACGCGGATCTAAGTAGCGTGCACCATAGTAATACAGGCCGGTTTCAGGGTCTCGTTCTTTTCCGGTTAGCTCCCCGGAAACAAAAAATACCGACACAGGGCCGCTATTATCGGTAAAAGTGCTATTTTGCGGGTCTATCCCCTGAGAAAAGATGTTTTTTAGCAGTTTTTTGGCTGCTGGAGCGTACATTTAGTTATTATATATCATAATTCAAGATTTTTCAAACGGTTTAAGCTCAATTCATGTCAATACATCTTTCTTTAAAAAGATATAACTCCTTTTTCTAAGTACAGGAGCGATAGCTATTAGGATAAAGGAAAAAACAGTATTAAACCTCAAGACCCTAAAAAGGGGATTGCGGAAAATATTACATTTGTAAGCAACTAATAGTTTATGTCACCTTTTTCTGAAATGCTTATAATTGTACCTTACATTACTGCCGCTCATGTTCGGAATCTTATTCCATTTTTCTGGTATACAATGAGTTGACATTTCAGGATTGCTTAAAGATTAACTACTTGAATCGTAAAATTTTTACAAAAAAAAGTAATATAAGAGCATTAATCATACCTCCAATCAAGTAAAGAAATAAAATATGGTTTCTGAAAAACTCAACACCATATAATAAATAAGCCACACCTGCCGTAAGTATCCATGATATCAATATAACAAGAAACAATAACATATTTTGTTTTTTGTCCATATCATTACATTCCTGATTTTAAAATATAAAACTTTGTTTAGTTTGTTTATTCTGCCTTTAGAAATAATATACCGATCTTTATGGCATACTATTTCTTAAATTCCAGGAACTAAAAGAACCAGCTGGACTCTGTTGAGTATTAACATTTCTATTAGGTATTGTCCCTTGCTGTGGACTATTACTACTTCGACCTTGTTGAAGTCCAATCCCAGTATCAATAGCTGAAGCTCCCAATTGGCTAGCAGCATTAATTTGTGGAGCCCAATCTGGTTGAATAACTCTACCAAAAGAAGTTGCAGCACTGTCAGTAGCTATAGCAGTTTGAGCAAGTGCACTAAAACCCCCCGATGTAATTGCACCTCTTGTTGCTACTGTTAACGTTTCTTGGAAATTTTGTCCCTGTCCAGTTATTGCTCGTCGTGCAACATCGTTCCCTGCAGCATTAACACCTCCACTAATAGCATTAATACCAACAGTTGTTGCTGTTACACGCCCTACTGACATTCCTAGACCACCACATGTAGCTTTTACTGCAATAGCAGATGTACCAGATGTTAACGCACCAATAGCTGTAGATGTTCCAATAATTGCCAATGACTGTCCAGAAGTAAAAGTATTTATAAAAGCTTCACCTAAACCTTCTCCTGCCATCATCCGTCCACCAACTTCAACCGCTGTGGCAGATAGAAATCCAATTCCACCACCAATTATAAAATTTATTGCTTTTCCATCTGGATCTACAAGAGCAACTGGACTATTCCCGCCATAATGGTACACATGAAAGTTTACATAATTGAATAAACCACCCATGCCGCCAAGATCACTCGGCACTTTTCCAGGTCCCGGTATATAATCACCCTCCCACATTGCAGGATCAGCGCTGATCCACCGGCTTGATCTGGGGTCTAAGTACCTGGCACCGTAATAATACAGGCCGGTTTCAGGGTCTCGTTCTTTTCCGGTTAGCTCCCCAGAAACAAAAAATACCGACACAGGGCCGCTATTGCTGGTAAGAGTGTTACTGTGGGGGGCTAAACCCTGGGAAAAGGTTGTCTTTCGCAGCTTTTTGGCTGCTGGAGTAAACATATAGGTAGTATATATCATAATTCAAAATTTTTCAAATAGTTTTTTAGCACCATTCCTGTCAATACATCTTTTTATAAAGAGGAAACTACCCCGTTTGTTAGGGAGCTTGGACTACCAAGGAATATCTAAGGTTTGTTCCTCTTAATAAGCCACCCGAAAATAACCCGCTACCTAAATAGGGAAGGGGGTAGAGGGAATCATTTTTTGAAAATATTTACTCTTTTTTCAATCATATTAATATAATGAGATTTTTGAGATATTTTTTCTGATAGTTGAATTATTTTTATTAAGCCATCTTTTGTTTTAAGGTTTATATAAACAAAAATAACCTTTCCTTTTATATAAACACCTGCTGTTGTTATAATTTCCAAATTAGCGTTTACAAAATCAGAAAACAGGTAAGTTTCTTTTCTAGCGAAAGCATCGAAAGTTAAACTATTATTTTCTAATATTATTTTTTTAAATGAAAAAGCATCCCAAAAAAAGCCTACCCATAAAACACAACTTCCAATACCAATCCCATGAATTTCAAAAATAAAAGTGATAGAGACAAAAAGAATTAAAACAAAAAATGAAATAAAGAGTAGTACTATTTGTCTCTTTTTTAACATTATCTTCTTCTATGTATTTGTTCTCTAACAGAAAAAACAAAATTATTTCCAAATCGACTATGTGCTTCAAAACCTGGTTGAACACCAATACCAATTGTTGCCGTGTACCCTACAGGTGCTCCTAAGGTATTAAATACTGCATCTGCTCCTATTGTAAATAACTTCCCAACAGAAAACCCTGATTCATTAAAAAAACCTCGAAAATTATCTATACTACTAAACACACCAATAGTGACACCTATACCTGCAGACATTCCACCACCTGTACCAGAACTCATGATATCAGTAAAAAAACCAAAGTCAGATGATCTAGATATTAATGTTAAAAGCGCACTTGCTGCTCTAATACTACTGCCAGGTAAAATACTAGTTGTTTCAAAAGCAAAAGAAGCAAATGCTGCATAAAACACACTATCATCTTTTGAGTTAGGGACAAAATACATTCCCGTAGTATTTCCGGCACTTATTCCAGGACCAGTTCCGTTCACAGAAATTCCTAACATAAAAACAGGATTTTCCCAGTTTGCATTTTTTGCATTTTCTATTATTTCGTCTATGCCAGATCGACCATCTGGGTCATTTATTCGTATAGGATTGTTAAAAGAATAATGGTATACGTGTAAATTAATTATATTAAACACACCACCCATTCCCGGTAGATTTTCATTATGCTTTTTTGCATCATCATTAATCGGAGCAAGCGGAATGTACTCTCCCATGGCAGGATCAACCGACAACCAGCGCGAAGTTCGGGGGTCCAAGTAGCGCGCACCGTAGTAATACAGGCCGGTTTCAGGGTCTCGTTCCTTCCCGGTTAGCTCCCCAGAAATAAAATATGCTGACACAGGGCCGCTATTACCCGTAAAAGTGCTACTGTGGGGGGCTATACCATGGGAAAGTGTGGTCTTTCGAAGTTTTATAGCTGCCGGAGCGTACATACGGTCATTATATATCATAATTCAAAATTTTTCAAATAGTTTTTATGCCTCACTACTATCAATACTTCATTTTATATTTCGAGTTATATTTCGAGGCGAACTTTTCCATTTTTTTTGAGAACAGGGGCGGCCAGAAGCTGCTAAAAGGAAAGCCGTAGCGGACCCCAAGCCAAAAAAGGGGGTATTGCCAATCTTAATTACATTTGTCATAGTCTATCAGCGAACAAATTGAAACCCGCAAGAATTCAGTAGGAAACTACTATATCTTAGCAGTTTCTTATTAAATAAAGCCCACTGGGATTTAGCACTGTGAGTCAACCGCAGCAGGGATACTGCGAACAGCATTTACCGGAACCCAAACATTGCTTTCGCAGGGATCTTTAGCGCATTCATTAATAACAATCCATACAGAAAGAGATCGAAAGGCTGCTTAAATCTCGAGTTTGTGCAAGTGCTACGCTACATTGCTTGTAGCAACGTCACAAACTTAAAGGATTAATCGTAACGATTAGCGTCTCTTTTTGTTGAAATAATTCTAATTTCAACTTAAATTGCTTATATTTATGCTCAGAATTTTACATTATTTTTCTGAGTGTGAATTATCTGACAATTATCTTTAGAACATTATTTTTAATTATCTATTTTATAATATACATAATCTCTTCCTGTTCTAAAAAAAGTAAGCCCATCCGGAAGAGGTTCTATCCACATAGTACCATCATCATTAAAGTGACAAATCATTGTTACGCTAAAATTTCCTCTTGCAAAATGAAAGGTTAATTCAGCAACCTCATCTTTTTCAAATATACTAGTAATTTCATCTGTGGAAAAATTATTTATAATGATTGTTGGTGGCGTACTGTGTAAGTCAATAATTATATTAAATTGCCCTGTTACATTTATTTTTCCCCATGATAATTCATATTCTATTGTATTATCCATATTCGGATATTGTAGTGAACTCCAAATACCTTGAACAGAATTTTGTGAATACCCTGCGAAAGAAAAAAATATTAAAACAATTACAATTATAAATTTTCGCACTTTATTGCTCCCTTTCAATTTCCATGAATGTAAACATTTCGATTTGTTGGAGTAGTAGTTGTTAAACCTGGTCTTGGATCAAAAAGCAAGTTTCCAGAATTATCATGTAATGTAAAATGTTGATTCGCACCCGTCACTTGCGATTCCTGAATTATATAATCTTGTTGCCCAGGTGTTCCTCCCCACCCAACAGTACCAGTTAAATCTGAACGACCAAGCCGCTCAAATGCATCATTAATAACAACATCAGGGTTATTAACACGAAGGTTTGCATTAATAACCATGTTATTTGATCCTCTTGTCGGGTTTGCTGTATTCTGCAGAGTGGTAACTGCATCTTGTATTTGTTCAGCAGTCAATGCAACACCAACTTCTAATTCAGCAACAGCCTGAGCAGCTCTAAAATAACAACCATACTCTGCCATTTGAGCTATACCACTTAGTTCTTCACTGTTCTGAGTTAAAGGTGTGATAGTTTCAGTCTGTATCAAATCTGTCGTATTAATAAGTTCAGAAATTTCATCATTTCTTCCATTTGGATCTATAAGTTTTACCGGATTATTTCCCCCATAATGATACACATGAAAGTTTACGTAATTGAATATTCCACCCATACCACCAAGGTCACTCGGCCCTCTTCCAGGACCCGGTATATAATCGCCCTCCCACATTGCAGGATCTGCGCTGATCCACCGGCTGGTTCGGGGGTCTAAGTAGCGTGCGCCGTAGTAATACAGGCCGGTTTCAGGGTCTCGTTCTTTTCCGGTAAATCTAAACATAGTCTGGTTACAAGTAGCGGTATTAACCGCATGGTCTATCCATAACTCCCCATACGGTGTGTATTCCAAATGCTCATAAATATCGCCCCTGTTATCGCTTACCAATTGGGCGCTGCCTAAGTGGTCTCCATGATAGAAGTACATTCTATTGTACTCCTCTGCATAGTTGGGGTTCCCTTCGTTCTTCTGCTTAGTTACTATTCTCACCTCACCTACATAGATATGTTTGCTCTCTACCGTCCTGCTAAGTATTGGAGATATGCTAAACATCTTGTTAAAGTATAAGGTCTCGCTGGGATGGGTTTCGCTTATGGAGTATTTTATTGCCCGTTGCCCGTCAGCCCCATAGCGGTACTCTACTCTGTAGCGGCTGTCAACACTTCGCCTCAGCAGATTTCTCTCATTCCACTCATAGTCACGCCGGAAGGTGCTGTCCCCGTCCTGTACACTTCTATTGGTTAATGCAAAGCCATATTCTACCGAATAGATATCATTTTCTTCACGTACCTGAGCGGTCGTTCCGTCTACTCGTACCGGGCTGCCAAATTGTTCTGTTAGTAAATTGCCGTTGGGATCGTATGCATAATACATCTGCCCAATCCGGCTGGCTTTTCGTGTTCCCTGCAAATAGTCATACTGCAAATCGTAGTTTAAGTTATCCCCGGGTGCCTGTACCGAAGAATTATACGAGGTACTGATCTTGGTTTGCATATTACATATCTGGTCAAAGCTAAAGTTTTGTCTATAGTCACTGTGGTATACCGGTAACCCGCTGCCACTGACATAGCCCTGGCTGCTGCCGTTTACCTCTATAAGCTGGTACAGACTATCGTAACCGTAGTGTTGACTTGTCCGGTAAATATCCGTTTCGTTCACATATCCCTTTACATTGCCTACTTCGTCCAGGTCATACCGTATGTCCTGGTATAGCTGCCCATGGTTGTTCCGGGTCTCGATACGGCTTAGCCAGCGCCGCTCTGGGTCATACCAGTAACGGGTATATATACCGTTGCCGTATGCTATATACACTCTTTGTCCAAACTCATCATACCCTATATCGTTGACATAGTCAAAACGATAATGCGATTGGCTGCGGTCGGGCTTCTCGCCATATACCTTTTTTACCTGTCCGCCGCGGTTATACTCATAGTATACGGTTTCTCCATCGCAAAAGGCAATAGTTTCTAACTGGCCCAAATAGTTGCTTTCATAGTATATGGTTCGCTGGACATCCTTTACAGTAGCAGCAGGGTCTAGACGAGTTATGGTGCGTGTTTCTTCTATTGTTTCACCCAGCGCTCCATACTTGTATGCTATCGTACCGGTTTCGTCTGTTACCCGGATTATACGGTTGGCCTGTCCATCCGGTGCATTGCGGCTGCCATATTCATAGCTTGTATGTATGCTGTTGGGATAATGGATTTCTTTCAAACGGTTCATTGCATCGTATTCATAGCGTATATAGGTTCCCCTGCCTCTTAAGACGCTGTCGCTTTCCCGTATCAGGTTACCCTGCTTGTCATACTGGTATTCCTTGCGGCCTATGTCGGGGCTGGCTATGGCGGTCCTTCTGCCCAATAAATCGTACTCTACGCTTAAGACACTATGTATTCTATCCTCATCCTCATAAACAGTTGCACGTTGCATTTCGCCAATGGCATTGTATGTATAAGTAGCTTTAGCTAACAGGGTCTTTTTGTTGTCATAACGCCGTACTTCAACAATATTTCCCCGGCTGTCGCTTATCTGTCTGGTAACATTACCCAGCCTTTCTTTTTCCAGCGCTTCTTTACTGTTCTTAGGATCGGTAATGATAACGATACTTTTTCCTTCTTGTATTTCATAATCAGTATATTGTACGGCATTATCAGGAAGGGTTACCATAATGGGTCTGTCCTGGCCGTCGTATACTGTCCGCGTTGGGTAGCGCAGGCCCATGGGCCGGCGATCCTGTGTGTAAAAACGGAATGTTGCTACTTGGTCTATCTCGCTTTTGTTATTTCCTTCTATTCCCGGTAGTAGCGGAAGGAAGATACTTTGTCCTTGGGCAACAACTCTGCCTTTCTCGTCCAGCGAGGCTGGTCCTGCGATATTCCACCCTGACACATCGTTGCTGCCTTCCCGTACAGCGCCGTCTTTGGCGGTAACCATTGCCCTACCAAGCCCGTCTGCCACGATTACTGTACGGATTATATCTTTGTTATCTTGACCAAAACTAACTTTATTGTAAGTTACCGCATACCAGTTTTCCCCATCCGGGCGGTGATAGCTATACGATACCGCAGGCATGGTGTCATCGTAGGGGCTAAATACTTTGATAAGCCGACCATTCGGGTCATAGGTATAACGTATCTTAAAGCCGTTTTCATCGGTTTCTTCCCGTTTTACTCCCCACTGTTTATGCCACTTAATATAGGAACTATAGTTTCCTATGCCATCGCCTCCCCGGCTTATTTCTTCCGGATACTGCTTATGTTCATCATCCCACTTATACCTTATCCAGGATGTCCCGTTTCGCAGTTCACGCAGGTTGCCATACTCGTCCCAGGTTATGGTGGTGGTAATATCGTTTTCTCTGCCGTCATATTGGGTCTGCTGTATCAATGCGCCGGTATTCAAATCATAGCTTCCGGTTCGGCGGCGGATAAGATCAGTCCCGCTATACACCCGTATCTCTGTTGGATGGGCACGCAGGTAGCGGCCAGAGCTGTACCAGTAGCTTAGTTCTGCACGCAGTACCGGCATATTATCGCCGTCAGCTTTGTCGGTGATATGTCTTACATTGCCAAAGAGGTCATACTCATAACTTACTGTGTTGGTAATTATGCCGTTTCCTTCTTGAATAGTGGTTGTACTTTCCTCTACGAGCGCATATGGAGCGCCCAGGTAATGGTATTCAGTTTTTTGGCTCCAGTTTTCATACGGGTGGGTTATAAGCTGTTCACGGGGTATTCCTTTTAAGTGGTATTCACCCATGTGGTAAGTGGTTATTTGCTGGGTACCGGTTAACGGCATGGTTGTGGTAACTTCTTCAAAACCATAGTGTTCTTTTGCTTCCCGGTCATAGAGGCCGTATTTATACTCAAAGCTGCTGGTAAAGGAATGTGCGGTATCATAACCCAAGCCGCCTCTGTCTTCTTCCATGGTTAAGCGGGTTACTCGTTCCAGTACTACCCTGGCTTGGGGCATCTGGGGTGTACCGTATATCAGTTCATAATCAAGTTCGGTTTTACCGCCCTGGGGGTGATGTATTCTAACCAAGTGCCCTACTTTCCATCCCAGATTACGCCGTACCCACAACTGTCTTGAGTCGGGAATATACAGTATACGGTCGGGAAATCCATCTCCGTCTATGTCCATGGTTCTGACCGTTACATTGCTGGTAAAGGAATTGTAGTTTATTCCTGCACCGCTGCTGAGGGGTATATGTACCCTGAAGCCGCTTGAAAACGGAATGGGAAAGCTAATACTTAATTGCATATCAAGACCGCCGGATACTCCAAATGAATACGACCCTGAATAATCAAGTGCGTTTATATTCTTTCCGCTAATAGAACTTCTCATAAGATTACTGTGTTTTTCCAGTTGATTGTTAAGACTATTACCAAAATAGGGCATATTTTCAGCGGTATTGATATTGAATGTAAAACCATCATCGGGAATTGTTGTTATCCAATCGTCCAGGTTAAACGGTTGCGGCTTGGTAAACCCGGAACCAGTATTAAATGCAACCAGTATCTCAGAAGATCCTGGCTTTTTGGTTACCCGGTCGGGCAGTCCGTCACCATTAATATCCATCAGCATGGTTTCGTTATAGTTATAGCTGCTGGAAAAACTAAGGGAACCGCTTACCGAAACTGAAAAACCTGTCTGCTTGTTTAATTCCGATTGTCCGGGTTCAGTGGCGCTATCAATTAAGGAGCTTTCGGTAGGGCCGCCGCCACCAGAAATTGTAACAGAAAAACCGGTGGTTCCTGTTTCCCCCGTACTGATATCCTGGTTGCCATAGTTCCCTTGGATATACCGTTCAAAATCTTCGCCTATATTAAGCCGTACCGTATCGCCCTCTACATAATCGGGCAAGCCGTCGCCG
>Ga0099364_10008510_pt1 | contig 14433 bp, 10 predicted proteins | sample TergutTh196P3_FD_73070 | JGI IMG/M metagenome (GOLD analysis project Ga0099364, IMG submission 73070) | Microcerotermes parvus P3 segment gut microbial communities from Pointe-Noire, Republic of the Congo - Th196 P3 | ecosystem: Host-associated > Arthropoda: Insects > Digestive system > Gut ... | reverse complement strand
TAGAGAGCGAATATCCCGGATATGACGAGTATAGGTACAATCTTGACCAGATCGGGCATGACCCTTTCGAGCTTGCGAGCTACCTGACGGCGATATACCACATGTACACGCGGGGGCAGGTTCAGTCCGAGCTTGCCGCGCTGTTCTCTCGGCAGTATGCGCTTACGGTTACGCCGATTACCGAGACGCGGTACAGGACGGAAACCTACACGGACTCGTACACTGTAACGGATCCTGTGACGGGCGCTGTTTCGACGGAGTATTATTCGTATGAGGTCGAGGTCGCGTATACATATTATATATTGAACGTGTCGCTTGTGAACCGTTCGCTTGGGGGCGCGGCCATTGGCAGCCTTACGCCTGAACAGGCTGAAATGTATGCCGTGTATATGGAGACTAAGGGCAACAGGCCGGAGCTGTTTGCGGGCAATGTCTATGTTGGCCGTGGGGAGTACACCGATTATGACATACCGCCTGAGGCGCTGACGGATGCGAAGTTCGCGGCAATGGTCCGGGAGGCGGAGAAGCATCTTGGGATGGCTTATGTTTGGGGCGGTTCGTCGCCGTCTTCGGGGTTCGACTGTTCGGGCTTCGTGTGCTGGGTTATCAACCAGTCCGGCGTTGGGAGCGTGGGGCGTACAACTGCGCAGGGGCTTTTTGAGCATTGCGCTATTATCCCGCCGTCGGAGGCCATGCCGGGGGATTTGATTTTCTTTCATTCGACTTATGATACGCCGGGGGCTTCGCATGTTGGGATATATGTTGGGGGGAATATGATGATCCATTGCGGTAATCCTATATCTTTTGCGAGTGTCACTTCGGATTTTTGGGTCAGGCATTTTCTGGCGTATGGTAGGCTGCCGTAGAGATTTGTGTGAAAATTCAAACATTTTGGACGAGGGTGCGCGCTTCGCTGGGACTTACTTTTTGTTGCGCGACAAAAAGTAAGCAAAAAACGCGCCAAGGGGCCTCCCCTTGGAACCCCAATTGAAAATGCTGGACTTGAATTGCGGCGGCTGGGTTATGGTTGTTTTTTATCGGAGAGTTTTTTATTGAAAGGATGGTTATATGAGTGGAGTTGAGGAATTGGGGCGCGAGGCTCTAGTTGGCGGCGTAACATATTATGAAAGAGAGGTCATAGATAATGAGAAGTAGCAGGGCTTTACGCGGCATGTTCATTTTTATTGCGGCGTTGGTCATTGTATTGGGGTTTTCGGTGACGGCTTACGCGAAAACCGACGAGGACGAGGGGGGCGAGTTGGGCGAGGTTGATTTGGCCGAAATGGTTTCCGCTGTTGCGGAGTTGGGGGCGGGGATGTTGGCGCCGCAGGGCAACCTTACTTTGGTGGACGATTTTTCGGGGGCTGCGGCGGGCGGCAAGCAGTTTATCACTGTTGTCACGAAAAGCGGGAATTATTTCTATATAGTGATAGACCGCGCGGGCGACCGTGACAATGTGCATTTCCTTAACCTTGTGGACGAGGCCGACCTTATGGCGATTTTGGAAGGCGAACGGAAACAGTATGCGCCTCCCGCGCCTGTTGAGGTTGTGCCGGAAGCCGTAAAAAGTTCGACGCCGGAGCGGGCTGACGAGCCTGAAGTGAAACAGGGCGGCGGTTTGGGCGGGGCGGTTGTTTTGCTTGTGCTGCTGGGCGGCATTGGCGGCGGGGCTTACTATTATTTCAAGGTGCGAAAGCCGAGGCATCCGGCGGGCAAGGCGGCTGTGGCGGAGCTTGATGAGTTTGAGTTCGATTTTGACGAAGCTGCGCTGAATGCGGAATGCGGAATGCGGAATTCGGAATATACGGGGGACGGGGGCGATGCGCGGAATGCAGAATTGAGAATGCAGAATGCAGAATTTACGGGGGACGATAGCGATACGGACGAGTTTGAAATGTGCGATGATTCCGACTATGGGGATTGTGGCGGCGATGCGGAGGATGATGATTCCGGCGATGAATATGAGGGTGACACGGACGTGGAGGATGATTCCGGCGGCGAATATGAGGACGGTGAGGGTACAGGCGATCTCGGCGATGGGTATGAGAGCGATGAAGACGCAGACGGTTACGGCGATGAATTTGAGGATGATGCCGATGCGGAGGATGATAGTGGTGGTGAGTATGAGGGCGGCGTAGACGAAAAGAATGATCCTGGCGGCGGGGGTGATGGTGGAGTGCCGCAGGGCCGGGGGGATGGGTACAATCGGAATTATAGGGGGAAGAAAAAGCGGAAGCGGAAAGGGTCGGGGAATCGGCGAAGATGAAGAAGACGCTAACCGTTTAGTGCGGCGTGGGAAAAAGGCGTTCCCTCTGTTCCCTTTTCGCTCAGAGGCGCATCCGTGCGCCTATTCGCGCGCTCCGCCGTCCTTGGCTCCGCTTGCCGGGAACAGAGGGAACGCCTTTTTCCTGTCGGCATTTGCTGGGCGGCGGGTGTCCGGACGGCAGGGTCGGGGGGCAGTTTTAGGTTACAGCGGGGTTTGAATTACTTACATATTATATATAAGGAGTGTTTTTTATCATGAAGAAAACTATTTTTACTGGGTTGCTGGCTTTGGCGGTTGTTGCCGGGGCTTGCGTTACAGTGGGGGCGGCTTCGGCTGTGAGGGCTACAATACAGGCTACGTTGTCGCCGGATGTTACGGTTAAGTATAATGGCGAGGTTCAGGTTATGAAAGATGTTAACGGGAATGCTGTGTACCCGATATTGTACAACGGTACTACTTACCTCCCCATTCGGGCTGTGAGCGATATGCTGGGGTTGCCTGTGAATTGGGTGGGCGAGACGCGGACTGTCGAGCTTGGCACGGTCGGGCCTAAATCGTTTTTGTCCGTTACAGACGCTGGGACTAAAACGACTTCCGGCAATGTTTCAAAATGGGTAAAGGTTCTTAATAAAGACGAACTGCCGGGGCGCGGCGATTTTGGGGAGGGGCTTGCGGTTCATTCGGAAGCCATCAAGGCCGATTCGTATTCCGCTTTGCAGACTACAAAGACGAAGTTCAGGCTTGACGGCGCTTACAGCGTACTCAGTTTTACGGCTTACAATTGCAGCGAGTATACGGCGAGGGTGCAGATTTTGGACGGCTCGACTTCTTCCGTGCTGTGGTCGGCGGCTATTGGCGCGGGGGAAAGCTTGTATGTGGCTGCCGTCGATATATCGCGGTCGAGGGAAGTGGAGTTCGCGGTGGATTTGACCAACGTGCCTGTCGGGACTAGGGGGATCTATGACGCTATCTATGTTTGCGATCCTTTGGTGAGTTGAGAGTTGAGAGTTAGGGTGCGGGATTACAGATAGTGCGTCGATTGCGCGTTTTTTGTTCCCGGTAGTATTTTTGCGGCGCGTGGCGGGGGTTTTGGCTCCCGCTGTGCGCTATTTTAAATAATTTTATGGAGGGTTAGATGAAAAAGGTATTTTTGACGGCGGTCATGGCGTTGGTGCTTATGTGTTCGTTTGCGGCGGGTACGGCGCTGGCTGACGGTGGGCTTGCCGTAAGCTGCACTTGCATTGACTGCACGGACTATAGGGCAGGGACGCATAACATAGATACCGGAGAGGGCATTGTAACTACGGTTGGGGGCGGTGCGGAATGGGTGCGCGAGTTTCAGGAGGATCTGCCGGAGTATGAATACGCAAGCGATCCCGGGTCTTTCCATTGGGAGGGGATAAAGACTAGTTTTTGCTATATGTCGGAGCAGACGAGGACGGTGTTCAGGGCATACCATTTGTATAACAGGTTTTATTTTGTGGTGCATAACCTTTGCGGCTATGACGCGTATGTTCAGGTGATCGATTATGCTACGCAGCATGTTTTGTGGTCGGATACGATTCCCGCATGGACGAATAAGTTTGTAAGCGAAGTTGATGTTTCCATGGCGGGGTATGATTTGGAGTTTTCGGCTAACTTGATTGGCGTTCCCAGCGGGACGGGGGCGGTTTATGACGCAATATATATCTGCGACCCGTGGTTTTTTTACGGCAGGTGCGATGTTCGCGGCGATAGGTGCGTTTGCATGATGCCGCGCTGCGGGTTCATAGCTTGCGAGTGCGAGGGGTGCTATGGCGTCTGCGATTGTGTTGAGAGCGGCGGCGGCGTTGCTGGAACGGGCGGCGGCGATGAAGCGCCTTGTGATGATGAAGATTGCGGGTGCGGGGATTGCCCCGCCGATTGCGGTTGCGCTGACGATGGCGGCGGAACCGGAACGGGCGATGATGTGCTTTGCGGCGGTGACGGGTGCGAATGCGATAGCTGCGATGGCGATGCGTGTTGCTGTGACGGCGGTAACGGCGGCGGGTCAGGCGATGAACAGTTTTGCGGCATTGGCGGTTGTGTATGCGATGGTTACGGCGGCGATGGTTGTTGCGGCGACGGTAGTTGTTGCGCAGAACCGTCCGGCGGGAATGGCTGTTGCGGCTGCGTGGATTGCCCCGGCGATTTGCTGCGGTCGTTTCTCAGTGCTTCCGATATCGGCACTAAAACATCTTCCGGGCATGTGGGGCAGTGGCAAAAGGTCGTAAACAAATATGAATTGCCGGGGTATGATCCTGTGGCTGGATACGCGTTGCATACGGAGGCAATCAAGGCTGACATGTTCTCGTATAGGCAGAGGACGAGGACTGTGTACGCGCTTGACGGGGCATATGAAACAATCAGCTTCACGGCTTACAATTTGAGCAATTATACGGCGGAAATCTGGATCATGGATAGGGCTTCGGGACTGGAATTATGGTCTGCCAGCCTTGGTGCGGGTTCGAGCATGTTAGTGTCAGGGGTCGATATTTCCATGGCCGACGAGCTGGAGGTTGTGGCTAGGCTGCCTAATGCGTCAGTAAGCAATTGGAACAAATACGACGCCGTTTACCTCTGCGATCCGGTTGTGCGGGGCGGCGGGTGCAGGGGCTTTGACGGTGAGTGCCGCTGCGCCGGGGAGCCGCACTATGATAATGAACCGTGCGATTGCGGGGAGTGCGGGGGCGAATTGCCTCGGTCGTTTATCGCCGTTTCCGACGAGGGGGCTAAAACAACGTCCGGCAATTCGGGGACTTGGGTAAAGGTCGCCGACATGTCAGAATTGCCGGGGTATGGCGTTTACGGAACAGCTACCTCGCTCCATAGCGGTGCGATTAAGGCCGATTCGTGCTTGGATGAATTGCGGACAAGGGCGGTTTTTGCTCTTGAGCATAGGTATCGTATGCTTTCGTTTACTGTATATAACCGCAGCAATTATTCCGCGAGGGTGCAAGTCATTGACCCTGCGACCGAGGCTGTGCTGTGGTCTGCCATTTTGGGCGGCGGCACAAGCATGTATGTTCCCTGCGTCGATATTTCCGTGACAAGCACCCCTGAGTTTGTGGCTAATATGCTTGACGTGCCTGTTATTGGGGAGCCTTGGTATGATGTTATCTATATTTGTGACCCTGTTGTGCAGGGGGGCTTGTGCGTTTATGTCAACGGCAGATGTATCTGCATGATGCCCGATGAAACGGCTTGCGGCGCGGTGGGTTGCGTGTGCGCGGAGTGCGGCGATGATTGTTGCTGTGCTGACGATGATAGCGGCGGTGATGATACGGCTTGTGGTACGGAAGACTGCGAGTGCATTGAGTGCGGCGATGAATGTTGCTGTGCTGATGATATTGGCGGTGATGTTTCGGTCTGCGGTGCGGTGGATTGCCACTGCGTAGAGTGCGGCGATGATTGTTGTTGCGCTGATGATAGTGGCAGCGGTGATACGGCTTGCGGTACGGAAGATTGCGAGTGCGAAGACTGCGGCGATGATTGTTGCTGTGTAGACGATAAAGGCGGTAACGATGATACGGATTGCGGCGCGGTAGACTGCGAGTGCAACGATTGTGCTGATGATTGCTTTTGTGCTGACGATTGCGACAGCGGCAATGATACGGCTTGCGGTACGGAAAACTGCAAGTGTGTAGACTGCGATGATAATTGCTGTTGCATAGATGATAGTGGCGGTGGCGAAACAGGCGGTGGGGTTGATAGCGAACTGCCCTGCGACAACGAAGACTGCGTATGCGAAGACTGCGACGATGATTGTTGCTGTGTTGATGATAGCGGCGGCTATGTTTCGGTCTGCGGTGTGGTAGATTGCGACTGCGTAGAGTGTGGTGATGATTGTTGTTGCGCTGATGATATTGGCGGTGATGTTCCGGCTTGCGGTACGGAAGATTGCGAGTGCAGAGATTGCGGCGACGATTGCTGTTGCGGTGATTATAGTGGCGGTGAAACAGGCGACGGGGATAATGTCGAAATACCATGCGAAAATGATTCCTGCAAGTGCGAGGTCTGCGATGATGATTGCTGCTGCATAGATGATAGTGGCGGCGGCGAAACGGGCGGTGGGGCTGATAGTGAACTGCCCTGCGAAAACGAATCCTGTGAGTGCGACGGCTGCGACGATGAATGTTGTTGCGGTGATGATAGCGGCGGCGGGTCGGGTACAGGCAGCGGGACTGACGGGGATCGGATTTGCGGCGTTGATTGCGGGTGCGTTGACAATAATAGCGGCGGTGGTGGAAATAACAGCAATAGCGGCAATAACGGCGATGGCGGCGGCAACGGTACAGGCGATAGCGGCAAGGTGTCCGAAAATCCTACCGATGGTGCGGGCATTGGGACTAATGGCGACGGAAGCGGAAATTCACAGCCGGATATACCGATTACGCCTAAACCCCCTGTAATGCCGACAGCGCCGACAGCGCCGACAGCTCCGGCAGAGCCGACGATTCCGGCGATTCCAACGACTCCGACTGCTCCGACAATTCCGGCAGTGCCAACTACGCCGACGAATCCGGCTGTCCCGCCCGCTCCGGTTACGCCAACGGATCCGACTGCTCCGGTTGAGCCAATGGCTCCGACTATTCCGACGATGCCGTCGAGTCCGGGAGCTTCGATGAATCCTTCGATTCCGGTAACTCCGGTTGCTGCTTCTGAGCGTTTCGGGGGAAATGACGCTGCGGTCAGCGGGGGCGATGTAGGCACGTCGGATGAAGATGAATCTGTGACGGATTTTTTGACGGATTCTTTGACGGGCGATGATATGGGCGGCGGCGATTCTGCGGAGAATGGGGACGCTAACGATGGTGGCGCTGACTCCGGTGACGATGTGGACGCATTGCTTATAGCGTTGCCTAAGTGTAGGTTTTCATTTCCTTATGGAATAGTGGCGCTTATCGGGTTGCTGCTGATTGTCGCAGGAATTGTTTTGCGGCTTGTGCCGGAGAGGAAGAACAAGGCGAAAGCGAAGACGGGCGCGAGAGCGAAGCAGACCACAAAATCGGGCCATGATCCGAAAGCAAGCCAAAATACAAAGAATCATAAGCGGTGAGTTATGAACGGGGAAAGGAGATTTTGAGTATGACCGAACCTTTTAGGATACGGATTGTCGGAGAGGCGATGCATAGGATCGGCAATGGGGGCGTGGCGTGGCTGAGAATGCCCTGCGACGCCGAGCGGCTTGAGTCCATGCTGAGACAGGTCGATGCGGCTGTGGGAGAGCATGGCATTGATTATTTTATCACGGGCTTTCATTCGGACATACCCGCCATAAAAGATTTGCCTATCGAAAGCGTGCAAAAGGCCGGGATCGATGAATTGAACTACTTGGCGGCGCGGCTTGAAAGGCTTGACGAGAAGCAGATCGAAAAGTTGAACGTGATAGCCGCGCATACGCCGTTCACTGAGGACGTTCGCCATATAACCGAGCATGTGCATAATGCGGACTTTTATTCGCATTATCCCGGCATCCTCACATACGCACAGCTTGGGGAATACGTTTTTGAAAAGTCCGGGCTGATACAGATTCCCGACGAGTGGGCGGGGGCGGTTGACCGGGAGAAGCTGGGGAGGATCGTGGCCGCCGAGGAAAAGGGGGTTTTCACCGAAAAGGGCTACCTTGTCGAGAGCGGCATGGAGTGGGAGCCCGTCAGGGGCATACCGGAGGAATACCGCATTGAGCAAAAGGCACAGGATTTGGGGCGCGGCGCGGAAAGTGGAGAGTTGAGAGTTGAGAATGGAGAGTTGGGGGAGAAAAACGGGGATGCGGGGCGCGGGGGCAGTGGACGGTTTGATTCAAAGGTTGAATATGACGCGGTTGCGGGGATGGCACCGTCCAACGCCGGAGTCCTCGGCGGCGCTGCCGTTCCTAGCACTGACCGCTCCCATGCCCTTAACGCTGCCCGTGACTCTGCCAAGGGCGCGGCGCCGTTTGAGCTTGTTTCGGGGAATGCCCGCGATAAGCTGAAAGAGATCACGGAAAGGCTGGCGGATGGAATAAGGGGGGTATTTGAGGGCGGGCAGTATAAGGCGTATTTGGATACGCTGTCGAAATTCCATAATTACAGTTTTAACAATTGCGTATTGATAGCGATGCAGAAACCGGACGCAACGTTGGTCGGGGGGTTCAATTTCTGGCGCGACGAGATGAAGCGCCCTGTGATGATGGGCGAGAAAGCTATCAAGATCATCGCGCCCTCTCCTGTTAAGACGAAGAAACAGGTGGAAAAGACGGATGCGGACGGTAGGCCGGTTTATGACGGGAACGGGCTGCGCGTTATGGAAGCGCAAGTAGTCACCGTGCCGTCGTACAAGGTCGTGAACGTGTTCGATGTCAAGCAGACGAGCGGGGAGCCTTTGCCGGAGATCGGGGTGAGCCAACTGGACGGGAGCGTGGACAAGTACAATGACTTTTTTGCGGCGCTTGAGAAAACTTCCCGCGTCCCCATCGGCTTTGAGCAAATAAAATCGGGCGCTAACGGTTATTATCATCAGGGAGAAAAGCGTATTGCAATTAACGAGGGCATGAGCGAACTGCAGAACATTAAAACCGCGATTCATGAACTGGCGCACTCCCGGCTTCACGACCTCGACATGAACGCGCCCGGATACTCGCCGCGCCCCGACCGCCGTTCCCGTGAGGTTGAAAGTGAGAGTATAGCGTATACCGTATGTGCGCATTACGGGCTTGACACGTCTGACTATTCATTTGCGTACATTGCTTCATGGAGCGGTAACAAGCGGCTGGACACGCTGAAAGAGTCGCTGGACACCATACGCAAGGAAGCAGACGCGATCATCAACGAGGTTGACAGGCATTTTAACGAAACACAGCAGAGCAAGGAAATGGCCGCAGGGCAGCCTTACCGCACGGAGGGGCTTAAATCCGCTGCCTATACTTTCCAAAAGATGCATAACGTCTTGCAGAAATTTGAGGCGGGTTCGGTGATGGGCAGGGCTGTGTATGAATCATACAAGGACTGGTTCGATGTGGCGCAAAAGCAAATCCCCGGTGGGTACGGGGAACTGAGGGGAATGATTAACCACGTCGCGCAGAGCAGGGATTTTGCTGAACTGAAATCCCGCGTGGCTGGCTTGCATGGGGAGTTTGAGCGGCGATATTCTAATGCGGTGCAAATGGCGGTGGACAAAGGCGGCAAAGCCGCGCCAACCTCTCCCGCCGCGCAATCCAGACAGGCTGCTGCAAAACATGAAAAATCCGCAGCACCCGCAAAATATGAAAAACAGTCTATCCGCGATGAGATCGCGGCAAACAGGAAACTGCTTGACGCGGAGCGCTCTGCCATGCCCGCAAGGGCTGTTGGAAAATCAAAGGGCGCCGAGTTGGGCGCTTAATAATGGAGGTATACGAATGAACATATTGGATTTCACTGTGGAGGAGATTAACATTGTCGCTATGTATAAGACGGACACAAGAAAGGGGACGCGGGCGCGGATCGGGTATGCGATGCCGTATATGAGTCAGGAAATGAGGGGTATCGCGCAGTCGGCGAGCCGGAAGCTGCTCATGCTTTCGGAGCTTGAGTTTTTGGGTATGTCGTTTGTGGCTGCTGATGATTCCGGAGAGGTGTGACATATGCCGAGGCTCTCAAAAAAAGCGAAAGAGGAATGGAACGTATTTATCAACGATAATGGGCGGCGGCAGTATAATAGCCTTTGCTGCAAATGCCGCCATGAGTGCAAGCAGTCTTTCCGGATTGTCGTTTGCGATTGCAGGAGGTATGAGAGCAAGCGGGGAACTGTTTGAATTGGGTGCGTTTTTTGCTGTTTTTATCGCGTATGCGCGGCGAAATCCGATGCGCCTGTGCGTTAGCATTGGCGTGTCGGTTTTCGTGTCACGCGGGCGATAAATCGGGAAAAACGTACCTTGCCTTGTTTCCCTGTTTCCCTCGTAGATCGAATATCAGGGCGCGGCTTGCCTTGCAACATTTTGTTGTATGGTATGCCGCGCACTGTTCTTTTTTTGTGCGCTGTGCTCGGTCGTGGGAAATCCCTTGAAAGCTGTGGCTGTAAGGTGCTGTTTTCAAGGGATTTTGTGGATTTTGGGATGGATATGGGGGGGGGTGGATGGATTTTACAAGAAAGCTGATATATGGATAGCTGAAACGATTCGGATTAGTCTATGAAAACATTATTATAAATATGCTTTGACATACGAAGCTAGTACAATAATTGCACTAGTATCATAAGTAAATAAACACTCTTTTTCATAATATTCCCCATTCACATTTCCAATCAATTTGTACGTGCTCTCTCCATGCGGAACTCTATCTACAAGAATTGAAAAATTACGATCTTTCATCTTTTTATAAAGTTCAAAAGCTCTCGACCTATCTAAAATCCCCTCTGGAGTATGTGGATAACTAAAATAATACTCTTTTCTAAAAAAACTCCCATCTATACTTAGATATTCTTTTATTTTTTGCTCATCCGAGGTAGATAAAGGTTTATTATCCTTAATCTGTTGGACTATATTTTCTGACAAAGATAACTCTGCTATTAGGCTAGAAAAACGCAATCCCTTTTCACTTAGCTTTAGAAAAACATCATCATAATCAAAAAATGTGTGAATTTCTACTGTACTCTCTAAATTCTTGTATGCCATGATACACACCCCAAAAAAATACTATAGCATAGCTCACAATGCTAATATCACAACTATAACAGATAACAATGAGATAAACAACGAATTATCTGCACTAATTTCCAGCAAATTACCCGCTTGAAGCACTGTACTCATACTGATTGCCTGAAATACGAGAGCAAGAGGGGAACTGTATGAATTTGGTGCGATTTTTGCTGGTTTTATCACCTATACACGCCGAAATCCGGTGCGGCGGTGTGTTAGCATTGGCGTGGCGATGTTTGCGTTACACGAGCGCTGAATCGGGAAAAACGTACCTTGCTTTGTTCCAATTGTTCAATCGTTGTTTAAGTATCGGGCGCGGGTTGCCGTTCAGCGTTGTTTGCTGTTCGGGTTGCCGCGCCCTTGTTTTTTGCGTTTTGGTTGGTGGTGCGTTTAGTTCGTGTCATTCACGCAGTCTTTGTAGAACTTGCATTCTTCGCAGCTTGGGACTTTGCTGCATATGTCTGATATTTCCGGGAGCAGAATTTGTAGCGTCGTGATTTTTTCCTGAATCTCCATGGTGTTCTCCTTTCTGCCGGGTTTGGCCGCCCGGCTCGGCATATCTGTCAGCTACATTGCCGACGTGTGGCCCTCCCTCGCTACTATGATGTGGTCATCTAGCTTTATTCCCAGCAGCTCGCCGGATTGTTTTATGCAGCGGCTTACTTCGCGGTCTTGTTCGCTTATGGTGAGTGTGCCGCTTGGGTGGTTATGGCCTATGATGATTGTCGCCGCCCTGTCCTCTATGGCCGGAGAGAAGACTTCCCTCGGATGCACCAGCGAGGATGTTAAGGTGCCTATGGTGATTACGCGGTACTTTATCAGCCGCCTTGCCCCGTCTAGTGTTAATAGGCAGAAGCGTTCTTGCTTTTTGTGGCGTATCGGCTCGAACTGCTCCGCCGCCGCTTCGGGTGAGTCTATCAGCGGTTTTGGTTGCGGCGCGTATTTTCTTCGTCCTAGCTCCAGAGCCGCCAGCAGTGCCGCTGACCTTGTATCGTCTGTGCCGTCTTCGCCCTGAATGTAGTCTATGGTCATCTCTTGGACGGTTTTGCTGGTCATTGCGCTGTTGAGCTTTTTTGCCGCTGCCCTCGCGCCCGTGTCTTCCGACCCTTGGCCTACGATGATTTGTATGAGTTCTTCGTCTGTGAGTGCTGCCGCGCCTTTACGCATGAGCTTGTCCCTTGGTTTGTCCGGATTGTACATGGCTGTATACCCCCCCTTGATCAACTCATAATTCATAATGCGTAATTCTTACTCTTATTGATAAAGCCTAATTGGAGCGTCCACTCTCCCGCTTCGCCTTGGTTCGCTGGGTGCTGAACTTCTCCGGCGTTGCGTTTCGGCTTGTGTTCACTTGTCAAGGTGCGGCCGTGGGCGGGGCCACTTGCGGAGTCCCCCGGTCACAGGGGCGGCGGCGTGTCAACGGAACGTGGAATAAAATCAAATAAACGCCCCGCAGGGCGTCACCTTGGAAACTCTTTTTATGCCGCGAAAGTCCGTTGACTCGCCGCTGACGCTGTGATACACGTCTGTCGGCAAGTGGCTCCGCCCGCGGCTGCGCCTTGGCAACGGCACGGGCTGCGGGAACGGGGGGTGGTTTGTTTCGTCTCTTTTCGATGTGTTTTTGCGCAAAAAAATAGAGCGAATTACCCGCTCTGCAAAAAAACGCTTGCTATTTTAATTTTCGTAGAGTATCGCACTCAAAGACGCTGGATCTCTGACGCAATGTGCTAATTACCCTACACTTTACAAGATTTTTTTTCAAAATGCAAGTAAAAATTTCCTTAAAAATCAGAATTCTGCAAAATTCTGCAGAAAACCCTTAGATTTTTCAACACTTGACGGCTATGTACGCGCTATGGCGCATGGAAAAACTCGCGCAGCGGCTCTATCGCCGTCAATATTTTCGTCAAACCTATATTTAGAAAGGATGATTCACAATGGCTAGGCACGGCGAAAACATTTACAAGAGGAAGGACGGACGCTGGGAAGCGCGTGTCCTTAAAGGGTATAAAGAAAATGGCAAGGCACTGTATGCCTACTTCTACGGGCGCACATACAAGGAGGCCAAGGAAAAGATTTTTATGTCTTTGCCTTGCGCAAAAGACGATTCAAGCGCTTCTCCCAAGGGCAAGGCAGATACGCCAATATTCGAGAGCGTGTTAGACATGTGGCTTGAAAACACGAAGATCAAGCTCAAGGAGTCCTCATACGTCAAGTATTTCAACCTCATCGAAAGGCACATCAAGCCTGCGCTGGGGGAGTATTCTATGGCCGATATAACCAATGCGGCTTTGAATTCGTTCGCCGCCGAGAAACTAAAAACAGGCAAATTCAATGCTTCGGGTGGCCTTTCGGAAAAAACAGTGAAGGATATTATGGCGCTGATTAAGGCGGTGTTGCTGTTTGCCAAAGAGGAAGCCCTGCTTGCGGATGTAACTATAAACATAGCCCTTCCCCGCGAAAAGAAACCGGACATGCGGGTTTTGTCTAAGGATGAGCAAGCGTCGCTTGAAAAATATCTGTGTACGGATATGGACGAGAGCAAGCTTGGCGTCTTCTTATGCATGTACACCGGGTTGCGGATTGGAGAGGTTTGCGCGTTGAAGTGGGGGGATATTTCCCTGAGTGAAAATACGCTGACCGTCAGCCGCACGATGCAGAGGATACAGACATTGGACGCGGATGCGCCAACGAAAACGAAGATAGCTGTTACCATGCCAAAAAGCGACTGTTCGCTGCGCGTAATCCCTCTGCCGGACTGCCTGACGGAAAAACTCAAGGCGTTTCGTCCGGCTTACGCTTCCGCTTACGTCCTCACCGGGTATACGGGGCGCTTCATAGAACCGCGAACGTACCAGAACCATTTTAAATCTTATATATCCGAATGTGGGATAGGGGATGCGAATTTTCATTCCACCAGACATACCTTTGCCACCAGATGTGTCGAGGTTGGTTTTGAGATCAAGAGCCTCAGTGAAATACTCGGCCACGCTAACGTCAATATTACGTTGGATAGGTACGTCCACCCCTCATTCGATTTGAAGAGAAACAATATGAACAAACTCAATATTTTACACTGATTGCGCCGTCAAAATTCTAAGAATATCACTAAAAAGCATTGGTAAATCAGGTTTTGTCAACACTCTTTCGTTGAGTGGGATACTCTACGAAAATACTAGCAGATAGATAAGATGCATTGAACGCTTCACGCCTCGCATAAAGCATAGCTGATTAAGCAGCTTGAAGGTCAAGAGGTTTTTTAGGGATTTTAAATGGCCAACAATAATTGCAGGGAGTCTGTTAAACCTATTGAAAACTGAAGTTTTTGGCTATAAGAAAAGAATGCTATGCAAGATTCCTTGTCATTCTGCATCTGAATTTGTCTCATGAACTTATAGAAATACTTTAAGGTGCTTTAACTCAAACGCACACAATTAGAGTTTTTAGAGAAATGAAAGAAACGCTTAGATTGCTGGTTCCTGCTATGCGTGGG
>Ga0099364_10008509_pt1 | contig 14434 bp, 12 predicted proteins | sample TergutTh196P3_FD_73070 | JGI IMG/M metagenome (GOLD analysis project Ga0099364, IMG submission 73070) | Microcerotermes parvus P3 segment gut microbial communities from Pointe-Noire, Republic of the Congo - Th196 P3 | ecosystem: Host-associated > Arthropoda: Insects > Digestive system > Gut ... | reverse complement strand
TGCTCGTCAAAAAGGTGTCAATTGGCAATTTACTAATGATGATGCAAGAATTAAGTTAAAACGTCTCTATCCTACCCCTGTTTTTTCTTGACTTTTTGTTACAGTTTTAAACTTTACAAGGCACTAGTTTCTATATATAACCCCTTAAACATATGCGCCGTGTCCTGCTTACAGTCCAAAAATGTAGCGAGAGTGTTCATGTTGAGTGATTTCCCCATTCGCCGCGGGCGCGTGAACAGCAAGACGTCGCTGGCATCCTGCAAGACATGCTCTATAAACGCGGTTTTATCTACATACAAGCAGTTTCCTTCTATGAATCTTGAAAATACGCTTGAAGTAATATTTATACGGTTCCGGTCGCCTACAAACATAATATACCTTCTTTCCTCTATATCTATAATTATATCATGCTTTTATTTTTTTTCAACCTGTTTTTATTTTCATTTCAATTTTATTAAATTCACATATTAATTTACCAGAAATAAACAACTTTTTAATATTACGGTTATAAAAGTCTTGACAATTGCACAGGCCGGGATAATTAATCTTTTATTATGACTTTAATACATTTCCGCCGTTGGCTCTTTCAATAATACTTCTCCACCGCGCTTTACCCCGCGAATACCCCTCTATGCTTGAAAGGTTGTCGAGAAACAATATAACTTCCGTGAGCGTGCCCGCGATCAAATTCGCTCCGGCAGGACGGTTGAGCTCTACGCTTTCGTCTGTTACATCAAGACTTGGAAGCGTTCTGTAATATGATAATTTTATGTGAAAAGAATGTATAAGAATATCGATGCACACCAATTTTTCACCATATGTTTCAGCCTTTGGGAAATCTTTAAGATAAGCGGTAAAAACAGGCAAAGCGTTAGCCGCGTGCAGCTGTTTGCCTTTATATGACTTTTTAAATTCATCCCATGTTGCGCGAAAACCGCACGGGCAATCGAAAACTTTATCCGATTCCGATATTTTAAGCGGAACATCCCTGCCGCAGGTAAGGCATATAAGGCATTTTTTCTCAAAACCGTTAGTCGCCGAAACAATGCTTTCGCAGCGCGCATATAAAGCATAACCGACTTCGTCAATAAGATCGTCGTCCTCAATACCGGTAACGCTTTGATTGTAAAGGCGGGCGATCAAATCCTGCGGAACTTTTTTGCACCATTTTATCATAATCAACCATAATCCCTTCGTTAAATTTAACTGGTAAAATTCAAATACATATTCATAATTATATCATATTTTTGTTTTTTTTTCAACTTTTTTTAAAATTTTAAATTTATATATATTTTCCCATCATTTTGATGTATTCAATCGTATTATTAGTGAATCCGCAAAAAAAGCAAAAAAAAGGAGAGTAAAAATGATAAATTCTTTGTCAGCGCGCGGCGAAGAAGCAACGGCGGAATATATGGATATACCGGCAAAAAGTATCGAGGAATTATATAACCGGTATAAAAAGATGGTATACCGCGTCAGTTTTTCTTATTTAAAAAATACGGAAGACGCCAAAGATGCGGTTTCCGATATATTTTTGAAGCTGATGCAAAAAAGCGTCGTCTTTAAAACCGCCGAACATGAAAAGGCATGGTTATTGCGGACAACTGTAAATTTATGCAAAGATATATTAAAAAATTGGCGGCGGAAAAATGTGAGTATAGACGATTATACAAATATCGAGGGTGAAAACCCGTTTAAAGACGACGAAACGTTAAACGCGGTTATGAGTTTACCCGACAAATACAAGTATGCGGTATATCTTCACTATTACGAAGGCTACACAACGGAGGAAATATCAAAAATACTGAAAAAACCGCATTCCACCGTCCGTTATCACTTACAGGAAGCGAGAAAAATTTTGAAAGGAATACTGGAAAATGAAAAATGAAAAAATAATAAGCGCATTTGATAAACTTGACCCAAACGAAGAAACAGAAAACGAAATATTAAACATCATTAAACAAAAACAAAACGCCGAAATAAAAAACAAAACAAGCGGAATGAAGTGTATTTTTTATAAACCCGCCGCGGTTATCGCAATTATGGTATGTCTTGCAATCGCTGTTTCAGCGGCGGCGGTAATGATTAATCTGCAGTATGTTCCGTTTAAAGGATTTGTTGAAAACGGAGATTATGAAATTTATTATACACCTGAAATATTAAAACTTGGGCAGTATGCGACGGCAGAAACGGTCACAAGGGTAAAAAACGGCAAAACAAGCGAGCTTTCAATAATTATAACCGATACGCTTGACCCGGATATAACAATTATAACCGAAAAACACGGGGAATTTAATTTACAGCCCGCAATAGATTATAATTATTCATCTTTCGGAACCATGGGGCAGTTTCAGTTTACCAATGAGGGCGGTTATTCATCTTACGGGTATTTTATCAATGATTTCCCGGAAATTAACGAATTTACGCTTGTCAGCGGCGGCGAATCAACCGAAGTTAAACTTGCTCCGAGCAGTCCCGGCGACGTGCTTACAGTTTACGATTCCGGCGTTTCGGTAAGATTCTACAGTATGTCAAAAGGCAGCAAAGTTTTAGCGTATGAAGTTGAAGACCACAACTTCGATATAATTCTCAGCCTGAATGATACTATGAGTTCTACAGCGTCTAAAACGGCGGATTTAGATCATTGGGCATCTATTAAGTTATACGATGCGGACGGAAACGAAATCAGCCATAACGGTGCTGTCAGGAGCTCCGGACCGATGTGGGGTCAGAATATAATATTTTTAAGAACGCAGCCGGAAAAAAAGATAAGCAGAATAACGGTCGACAGCGTAATCGCAGACATAAATATCAGACCTTTTGGCATAATTCTTGAGGATAATCTGATATATTCGACTGCGGTATACAGCTGCAATATCCCGGTTCCCGCAGACGGCGAAGAATTAATTTTTGATCATGATTTACTGCTGTATGATGCAAACGGACTTACTTCAAAATTAAAATCCGTAACGCGCAAAGGCAATGAACTCACTATCTATACAGACACCGCATATAACGGGAACGACTTTGAAAATTATGAAAACATCGAAAGTATTTATATGTGGTTTACGGGATTGCTTGGAGTTAAAATGACCGGACCGGGATTTCAGGCTTTAACTATCAATGGTGATGAAGACTCTATACAAGTATTTGCTACAAATTTAAGATACCACATAAACGGCAGCTGGGATATAACGTTTGAATAAATATAATTTCTGAAATCGCAATCATATTTTAAAAAAACAAACCGAGGCGGGAGTGGTTAAGCTCCCGCTAATCTATATATCCGTGCCGGTAACATTTGTTGCATATTCGCCTATGCTGACTTTTTTTGTGTTGTTTTCCGGGTATATATTACCGGAAATTTCAATGTTCGAAGCGCCCTGAATATTAATTACCGGCTGCGTATCATTCAGCTTTGCCAGTTCTTCCGCCTGTTCCGGTTTAAACCGGGCAAAAGACGAGCCGCGGTCTTTTACGCTTTTATTTACTTCCCCGAACCTGTTGCCGGTAATACGCAGTCCGTCGACGCTGTTTGCGGTGATACAGTATTTTGTGTACCGGTCTTCAAAAGAATTGTTTTGTATTAATATATCTTTGTGATTATAATATGCCGGGTCAGGCTGCGGGAATTTATCCCCCGTGATATTTATCGGGCTGTGCAGCTCGCTCCCCGTGAAAAAACCGCCGCCGATAATTTTGTTGTTTGTTATTTTAAGATTCCATGCAAACCCGCATTCCCCCCAGTTGTCCGCGATTTCCGGCGAAATCAGCACCGAACTCATTCCATTGTCTTTAAGCGTGCAGTTTGTAATTGTACCGTAAGGCGATTTTATTAAAAACCCTCTTGAACGGTTATTTTGAACAAGACAGTTGTCATATAAAAAATTATTACCGTTCGCCGAAGCGTTTTCGATAATTGTCACGGTTTTTTGATTATACTCAAAGCTCTTATCAAGCGTTATACTCCTGCCATTTGCCGAAACAACGGTCGCATCGCATAAAAGTCTGCCTTCCAGCGTATAAATAAGGGCGCTGTCGCCGGGAACAAAAGTGTTGCCTTTTTCATACGCAAGCTCTTTTTTATTCGCATCAAAACCCGTAACCGTCCCGTAACTCCCGCAGTTATTCGTTGCGTCGTCGGTCATTTTTTCAAACAAGCAATTTGTGACTTTCATTCCTTCACGCATATTTACGGAATGAGTCGCGTCGCACGTGGATATAAGCCTTTCTTCCGTGCCGCCTTCGGGTATGGGTCCAGGAGTGAACGCCACACGGTTAAGGCGCGAGTTTCCGCCTCCGTTCGATTCCATAAAACCAAACCCGCTCCCGGCAAACACGGTGACGTCTTCATAACTCATATCAGCGCAGCCCTCAAAAAGATTAACATGCGCGAATCTGCCCCGGAAAATCATTTTCCCGCCGGTTTCCAACCCTGATTTTTCAGGTATTTCCACTATGCCTTCCCCCGCTTTTGTCATCTCGTTTTTATTTGACCATGTATCGGTATACGGCACATCGCTGCCCGGCCGGTACCCTTCCGCGACATTGCCGCTGGATTTGGTGTACTGCACCAAGTTCTCGTCCCATAAATCCCGGATATACCCAGCGTCTGCCCGCCAGGTGAGTTTCCCGCCTGAGATATCCGTTATGGTTCCCTGAGGGTTAGGTACCGCGGAGTAATCTATTGTCAGACCCTTAAGGGATATGTTCTCACAGTTTTTGTAAAAAAACGCGGTGCCGCTGGTATGCTCAAACTCAAACATAACGCCGTAAGCGTATATTGTAAAATTTTTCATGTCGGTAAATGTTATATGGGGCAAAGCCGGCTTGCCCGGTATAAAATACGCTCCGGGGGGTATAATTACGTAATCCGCACCGCCGTCGTACGCGTTTATTATATAATCAAAAACGCCTGCGCCGCCGATTTCTGTTTTTCTGTGCATACCCTTGAACCTGTTTTTGTCGGTTTGAGGGAGCTTTGACATATCAACGCCGACTTCGCCGGGAGACAGCCCTTTACCGGGTATTTCGTTTCCCGTTATTTTTTTTGCGCCGCCGGATACATTATATACCGCAGAATTTGCCCCGCTGTCGTATATATTGTTGTTTATAAGCGCAATTTCGGTATTTTCAAGCTTTACCGGATAACCGCCGCCGCTAAACTCATTTTCTGCGACGGTTAAGTTTTTTGAGCCGGTATCGTGCACTGCGGTTTTATAATCTTTAAAAATATTTTTTATTATAACAATATTACCGCTCCCGCTTATAAAAATACCTTCACCCAAAACCGTAAGCCCTTTGATTGCGGTGCTGTATACTCCATCAATTGTCACTGCCGGCAAATCAGGGTTGCCGGAGCTTATAACCACGCCGTCCGCAATTATCAGTTTATTTGAAAATTCACCGTTAAACTTAAGCGTACCCGTATATTCTCCTGCGGGCAAAACAATCACAGGTTCATTTTTTGCCTTTTCAAGGCATTCCGTTAAAATATCAATTTTCAAAATATATCCCTCCAAAAAGATCCCTGCATTAATACTTAATCAATATCAATAATCAAACGACCTGAACTGCTCTATAACATTTTCATACGCTCTCTGCGCTCTTCTTACATTCCTCTCGTAATATGAAGAAAAATCCATCTCCTGACCGCGCGCCATAAAATCAAGTATAAACGTCATTCCCCAGCCGTCGTAAGGATACCCGAAACAGGAGCGTCTGCCCTCAAGCACAATATCTATCATTTCAGCCGAATCGTCGTCGCGCACCTGCTTGGTTTTCAGCGCCACATCAATAAGCACCGGTTTAACTTTTTTGTATCCTTCGGCGGCGAGCGCCTCTATTATCATACCTGTAAATTCCAAATCGGGAGTGGTCATGGGAATAGTCATAATAGGTCCGTGCGCGATTAAATGGGTATAATAATTTGTCTGCTCCTCGTCGTATTTCGGATACGGTATTATACCGAAATCGGTTTCCATATCCCTGAACCCCCTCAATGCATTGCCGATTGAACCGGTGGTGATAAGCGCGCGGTCTTCCCTGAATATTATGCCTGTTTCATACATATCCCCAATAGAAGAATCAGGGGAATGAAACAGTTCCTTGCATTTATTGAAAATGTTAATCATTTTTTCGCTGTTAAGAATTATTTCAGGGTATCCTTCATCGTCCAGCCTCACAACCTGCTGGTCGGCAGCATACATAAACTGGAAGCTCATGCCTCCCGACCCGGTTATACCGTAAAGGTCGTTTTCATCCATAACGCCGTCACCGTTGAAGTCCTTCGCTACCCCTTTAACATATTCCGAAAGCCTGTCAATTGTCCATTTGCCCGCTCTGACCAATTCATAAGGGTCTTCAAGGGCGTTTTCCGGAACAAGCTTTTTATTGAAGAACAAAACCGAAGCGTCGGTTATGCTTCCTGTACCCATATCGTTAAGCGCCAAATAACTTTTGCCGTCGATGGTATAATTCTTGGTTATCCAGGACGCCCACCATGGCTGCTCAAAATTTATGTGCGGCAAGCTATACCAGTTAAGGCATAACCCTTTCTGCGCCGACCATGACCCGAACATATGGTGGAATAAGGCAAAATCAAATAAATCGTCTCCCGCCTGCACCGCTCTTTCAAGAACTGTATTTACATAATCTTCAACCGCAGCGTCAGGGAACGTGGCTTCAATGCTTATATTGAACCTTTCCTCCACAGCCCTGTTGCGCCTGTATACCGCATCATCGATAACATCGCCCGTTTCGCTCTCTACCCATACTTCCTGAACGTGGTTCTCGCAGCAAGCTCTCGATAAAATGCGGAACGCCCTGCCGCTCCAGTCAGTCTCAGGCAGACCATCGCTTATTTCCGATGCCGCCGCTTCCGGTATTTCTTCAGCCGCCTCATCAAATAATCCGCCGCCATTCCCGTATGCCGGCTCTGCTGTGTTTGTTCCGCCGGTTTCTTCGTTTCCGCAGTACACCAGCGATAACGCGCAGCATATTATAATTGCAGCGCAAATAATATTTTTAATTTTCATAAACAACCTCATTTACTTTTATATCCCCGTAAACAACCTCAACCTCGGCTTTTTTTCCGTTGAAACTCACTGTGCCGTAACCTGTTTCGGTGCATAAAAACGATTTGAACCCGTCTTCAAGCTCACCCGAAATATACAAAGTTTTGGTGTCGGCTTCGTACCTAACCCCCCCGAACGCCTGAATTAAACCGTATGAAGCCATAGCGCGCGCGTACCAGTGGCCGCATTCGTATTCGTTGTATGGGTTGCGCTTTGTGCCGTCGTACCTGCTGCGGCAGGAGCTTACTATATCCATCCCCTCTTTTGTATAGCCGAACGAAATAAGGTGTGATGCCACCTGATATTCTATGCCTGTCCACACCTCGTCGGAGTATACAAACGGCAGCGAAGGCTTGCCGCCGCGCGGCCACGAACACAGCAGCAAACCGCCTTCATCTCCCACGGCATAACCCGGTCTCTGCGGGTTATCGTGCTCTATAAGCGATTTTCTGTAGTTGTATTTATACACGGCTAAAAGATGGCTTTTAAGTTTTTCGGTGTCGAGTATATCGCCCAGCCCGCACATTTTCGCCAGCCACGCGCCGAGCACCCCGTCCGATATGCAGCCCTCTTTATACTGGTATTTCGGTCCCTCTTTTTTAAGCAGTAATGCTGTCTGCGGGTTCTTTTCCTGCGATATGTCAAATTTAGCCTCAAGCGTTTCCCATTCCGCAATCTGAATAAAATATTCCCCGTTATACAGTTTGTTCTCCATGTATTCCCTGCCTTTTTTATACAGGTTGTTATATCTTTCTGCTTTTTCGTTTTTATTCAATATTTCGCTGATTTTCGCGATGGCTTTAAGCGCGCCGAGATAAAACGAAGTGCACATACCGTCAGCGCCCCAAAACTCTATGTCATATGTGTTGTGGTGGGGTTCTTTTAATACGCCTTCTTCTTTTTTGTCCCATGTTTTAATACAGTACTCGATACTGCCGAGCATTTTACCGTAATAACTCATCAGCCATTTTTCATCGCCGTATATTTTCCATTCGCGGTAAACTTTCATAATCCCGCCGAGCTGACCGTCCGAAGCCGCATGGTAGTTGTGGTCGGGTTCGCGTATTGGCAGCGACGACCTGAAATTCTGGTGCCCCTGCGGGTTCTGGCTCGCGTTATACTCGGTATGGCGCAGACTGCGCTCAAGCGACGGGAACAAGTGACAGATCGCCTGCGCATAATTCCAAACGTGCGTACAGGTTCCGTGGCAGCAGCCGCCGAAATCAAAACAACCCTCCCACGCCCAAAGCCTGCCGTCGGCCTGCCGCAGTACGGTAGGGGATTTTATTATGCTTAAATTGGCCGTGACTGCGTCAATTGCGGCTTCCGGTAGCGTCATCGAATATATTGCGTCGCTGAATTTTTGAGATATGTTCTTAAGCTCGTCATACTTTTTGGTGAAATACGACATCACTTCTTCAACGCTTGAAAAAATCGAGGTGTAAAACGGCTCGTATGTTCTGCTCTGCCCGCCGCAGCAGCCGGAGCCTTCTTCACAGCAAACCTCCGCTGTATTTTCTGTGTTTTCTATATCCGCTCCGGCGCGTATATTTGTTTTCGGCACATACCAAGCGAATTTCACGGTTATTTTTTTTGTCTCGCCCGCTTTAAGCGTCAGTCCCACCGAAATCGAACCGCCGGGGCTGAGGTTTTGGGGCTGGCTCCCTTCTTTTCTTATGCCCGCTTTTATATCGTTCCACTGCATGGTCATAACATCAAACCAACCGCCCTGGAACCAGTCGGTATTGACTTTAACATCGTCCGATCCGTCAACCGCAATATACAAATCCCCCTGCACGTGCGGCTCGTTTTCCGCTGCCGCTTGGTTTAACACGAAGCCGTCGTGTTTTTTGTATATGCAGGCGTTGTCTTTAAGCTTCATAAAATTGACCGAGCTTATATAGTACACAGCCTCGACGCTTTCGTTTGCGGGATTGGTAAACGTATACTCCAAAGCCGCCGCGGGCAGACTTGAGTTGTCGGGGTCGGTGGGAGTAAACGGGCTGAACCCCGTGAGTGAAACTTTAAGCGGGATTGAAGGGTCATTAAAATCAAGGTAAGCAAAAGGGAACCGCGAGTAAAAATTATTTTCGCGGAACCGCGGCAGGCCATAGTTTTTGCCCGATAATCCGTTGCCCGCGCCCGCGTGGTGGTCGCCCCTGCCGCCGAAAACTTTATAGTACGGCACCTGCCCCTCGATTACTTTAGCGGTTGTTCCGCCGTCTTTTTTTATGCACAGAGCCGAATAAATATTGGGCTCAAAATGTACGTTGGCTTCGCCGCGCAGCGAGAATTTGCCGAGTGAGCCCGTACCCTCAAGGCAGAACATACCCGCGCCGATACCGCCTAGCGGGAACCCGATATGCGTAAGATTATTTTTTGTATACATGTATTTTTGCACTCCTTATTTATTATAAATTTGAAATAAATGACAAAAAATTTTCCAATTCAGCAAATGATAAATTTAATATAGAATAAAAACCTACATTCGGTTCATGGAAATATAATGAAATACCGTCATCTTCAAGTGAGGCAGCTAATGCCGCATGAGGACCTGTTAAATTTAGCAAATCATATAACATAACTCCATGATATTCCACAAGCTCGTTTTTACTTTTTAATTTAGTTACTAAACTATTTTTTACAGTAGTCAACTCTCCGGACCCTAAACTTACTAATCTATCAGGATTTCTTGCAAAAATAGTAACCCAATTGTCATTTGAACGAATACTAAATTCCAAACTCTTATCTTTATTTTTAAAAACTTTTACAGCCATGGCGGACCAACCTCCTCATCATGATTATCAAATACCATCAGTATCACTATACCACCTACTTAAAAATAAACTCCATTATTTATCATATATTTTAACAGTTCATTTCATAGCTTTTATAATTATATACCATATGGATAAAAAAAGCAATACCTCGAAACAAAATATTTAAAATTATTAATTGAATATATATTTTTACAAACACTTCCAAGCCGGGCGAAAACAAAAGTTCGCTCGGCTTTTTTCACCGCACCATATTTTGCTCTGATTTGCTTTTTGCTAGATAAAAAGCGGCGTCCGGCATCGTATTTTATATTTTTTTAGACTCCTCCGTACAACAGAATCTTTTATTATATATCTTCCTTTGAATTTTACTATAATTTATAAATCTTCCTTGAATTTTTTATTCAAATCATGTATAATTATATACTGAGGAACGGACTTGCCCTACAGCTCTATAGATTCCATCAATTTAAATTTCGAATTTAAGGGCAAAATATAACCGTAGATAAAATTCATAAGGTGAACAATAAAGATGATGTTAATTTTTATTTCAATGATTGAAAATGACGAAGAACGTCATTTTGCTGAAATTATATTTGATGAATATGAGGAAATAATGTATAGAGCGGCTTATAAAGTGCTGAAACATGAACAAGAAGCGGAAGACGTTGTATCTGAGGTTTGGATTAAAATAATCAGCGATATAAAATATTTCATAAAAAAAGACTGCCACGAATTAGCTCCCTTATTCGTTACTATTGTCAAGAACGCTGCAATAGACAAATATAGGAAGAAAAAAAATATTTTATTAGTTCCCATTTCAGAGGATGAAAGCGAAGATTATTCCGATACAGTAGGAGATTTTGTTGTTAATAAAGATTTATACGAAAGATTACTCGCGGCGTTAGATTATTTAGATGATAAGTATATGAGCGTGTTAAAGCTAAAACTTTTGCATGAATATTCAAACGCTAAAATTGCTGAACTTTTAAATATAACCGAAGAAACTGTTCGCAAAAGATATTCAAGGGGAAAAAAGATTATTATAGAATACTTGGACGGAGGCAAATGAAATGGAAAATGTTGGTTTAAATGACAAGCTGTTTGATGAGGCACTAAAATTTGTGCTTGCAAGGCATGATAAAATAGAAATGGAGGAATATAAAAATATAACGCTTAAAGGGGGGAAGCACAAATTCTCACCGGATTATTACGATAAAAAGAGAAGATTATTGACAACAGCAAAAAAATCCGTAAAAACGGAAATTAACCGCAAATCATTATGGAGTATTTTCAATAAAATCGCAGTTTCGATTCTGATTGTATTATCAATATCGTTTATCGGTCTGCTTACAGTAGAGAGTGTAAGGCAGGAGGTATTCAATACGGTCTTAACATTTTTTGAAAGATATATTCGTATTGAATTTCGAGGCGAGAACATAACAGATGAAACAATGCTCGATGCGATAAACGAAGTATATCTACCTTCGTATATCCCTGATAATTTTGTCCAACATGAACTTTCTAAATCCGAAATAGATATTTTTGCTTTATATGTCAATGATGAAAATTCGATTATCACATATATACAAGGATTGCTTTATAACGCTGTTTATGTCAGCGGGGAGGATTATGTTATACGAGAGATTGAAATAAACGGCATGGAAGGTCAGCTATTTACTTACCCGGAAACTGACGGCGATGATGTAATATCCACTGTTGTTATTTGGAACGATGGGAAATATTATTTTAATTTAACCGTCGAAAATTTAAGTGAACATGAAGTTTTAAAAATTGCTGACAGTGTGATGCGTGTTTTTGATTAATAAATTTTCTAAAAACTACAGAAATTACAGAGGAAATGCTTGAAAACATTCCCTCTGTTTTTCTGCGTTCTGAAAATTTTTAGAAAATTTTAATTTTTTTTGTCACAAAATAGCCTTTCGTCCGTTATACTTTATGAGCAGTAAAAAACTAAAAACAAAAAGTTATTCTGAAAGGGGGGTTTTTATGATTGTATTTTGGGGTTGCAGAATGTCGGCTTAACCTATTAAGATACGGAGGTAAGAAGAAATGAAAAATCAAATTTCGGCGGCAGTAGGCACACGCAAAACAAATATTGGGATAATAATAACCTGCATACTTGTATTTTCTATTATAATCGGTATGATTGGTAACGGGTTATTTGCAGGTCAGGCGCACTCAAATTATGTGCAGACGCAGCCGAACGACTTTGAAACAACCGAATATAAGCATCTGCAAGATTTAGCGGAACCGCTTCAGAAACTTGGGTTGATGTTCGTTGATGGTAGCGTTTATCCACACATTCCAAATTCCCTTAATCTCGAAAACCCTCACATCGGCAGAATATCTGCGGGCATACCTGTACGTATTTCTTCGGAAGTAGATGCGGATTTATTATTACAAGCTATACGATTAGCAGCTTTAACCGCTCCGGGGATAAGCTGGGATACTGATGTTGATGATGCGATTGCGAAAGCTGGTCTAAATGATTATCTTATGGACGGTTTTAGGGAAATTACACGACCAAAACGCGAAAAAGAGATTATTTATTTGGCGGCAAAATATTCTTTCCCTGAACTTGTGGGAAAAATATTCATCCACAGACCGCAAATGTTAGAGGAATTTCAAGCATTGGGCTTTTTTCAAGGTTACGATTTGGGTATTTATGAACAGAGAACCCCCGTAGACTATGGAATTATCTACGGAGATGGGATTATTTATGGCAAATAAGAGGAAAGATGTTCTGATTTTTATGTTTTATATGGATCAAACTGATTGCATGTAATATGTAAATTCAAGAATTAAACTCAAAATAATGGAGAGATATTAAAAATGAAAAAAATTTTTATATTAATTATAATAGCAGCCATACTGCTATCAGGTTGTAGCGAAATAATAGGCGATACTCAAAAAAACAATAAAGAAGTTTTTAATGAAAGAACTGCGGTCAATATCGACAGAGTTTCTGTTGATGAACATGATAAGCTACATGACAGATTACAAATGATTTACAAGAATTTTAATGATATAAGCGAAGTAACTGCTCATTTAATTAATTCAAATTCTCATCACATCATTCCTAATAATTATAATGAGATATTTTTTGACGAGCAAATAGAGAATGTATATGGATATATAGGGGATGATATTTTTGGTTTTACGGAAGAAGAATTAGATATAACTGATGAACCGATGATTGCGGAAAATGGCAATGAAACGACATCTTTTCATATAAGGCGTGAAGATATTATTATTATAGATGACAATGTGACTAATTAATCCAAAAATAAATATTTTCGGAAACAAAAATTATGTGTATTCAAATTAGTTGTTACATTTACCGCTTCTTATTTTACCATTAACCGTAATTCCCTATTGAAAATTATCCCCGCGAGAGAAATGTCAAAATTATTATTATTTTTTATTTCTCAATCGGTCTGTGGTTGTCTGTTTTAATCGCATAAACAAAATATTTTATTTTCCCTGTTGAATCGCGTATTTTTTTATTCAAATCATTTACTGTATTCTTTAATTTTTCTATTTCGCTTGAATCTATTTGTGAAGAGCTGTAATATGCTTTTGAAATTATAACCGCGGCATCGTTCATACCGCCGAACTCTCCGCCGAGTCTTTTTGCAAATTCAATCAACGTTTCATTCGCTTTTTTTTCATAACCAAAAAACCGCAGAGATTTTAGTATTGTTTTATAATATTCGGCGGCGGCTTCGCTGTTTGATTTTTTTGCCAATATTTTTTTTCGTATCTGATATTTTATTAAAGTTCGCAGCAAAATATATAAAACAAATACGGATAAACCGGTTAAAACACCGTAAAACAGATTAAGGGAAACAATATTTAATATATTCTGCTCTGCAGCAATATAAACCGGTTCAATATTTTCAGGCGTTTGTCCCATTTCCTCAGTAATATTGTCTATAGTTTCTCCGATAGTCAGCACTTCCCCGGTATCAGAATCAAACAGCGGGTAATTTTCGGCGGCGGGCAGAATTGAGCTCCGCCCGGTTGAATCGGCGGCGGGAGTGGGCTCAAACCTACGCCAGCCGTACCCTTCAAGGTATACTTCCACCCACGCGTGCCCTTGTTTGTTTGTGATTTCATATATATCGTCTTCGTTTTTATCAAGCGGCGTTATATACCCTTCAACATATCTTGCGGGCAGTCCCGCCGCGCGGCACATCACAACAAACGCCGTGGCAAAATATGTGCAGTAGCCTTTTTGGAGATCAAATAAAAAATAATCAACAAAATCACGGCCTTCCGGCACATCGCCCGGGGTTAATGTATAAGGATATCCGCGCCGCAGAAAATTATGTACCAAGGACGCTTTATCTATGTCACTCTGCGCGGTTTCGGTGATTTCAAGCGCTAAATCCGCAACGCGCCGCGGCAGAGTCTTTGGCAGAGCGGTATAATTTTTATATATCCAGTCAGCGCGCGGAATCAGCGTATCGGCAAGAAAATCTTCGTATATAACGGATACGGCCGGGTTAAAATAATCTTCCCCCGGAGGATATATTTTAAGCATATGCATAT
>Ga0099364_10008508_pt1 | contig 14434 bp, 8 predicted proteins | sample TergutTh196P3_FD_73070 | JGI IMG/M metagenome (GOLD analysis project Ga0099364, IMG submission 73070) | Microcerotermes parvus P3 segment gut microbial communities from Pointe-Noire, Republic of the Congo - Th196 P3 | ecosystem: Host-associated > Arthropoda: Insects > Digestive system > Gut ... | reverse complement strand
GGACTACATTCGATGTGCGAGGCACAGGTAGATTTCGGCGTGGTTCTTGTCGTCACCCACAAAGGAGCGGAAGAAAAATGGTGCGAATTAGTAGTGTCATTTCCGTGGGGGAATGTAAAATAAGGACGTTTTTGTATAAGGGGGGTTCATTGCCCCAAACCCGATGAACCGACAACAAACGACCCTATACCGCAAAAAAGAAGCCATTGGAAGGCTTCTTTTACCGTATTAAACTCTCAACCACAAAGCAGGGCGGACTCCCCAGTCGTTTGTAGCAAGGCAACTATCGACAACGTACTCTCCGTTAGATGCGAAACAAACTATATCGCTGTGAAAAGAAGTCTTCGAACTTCTCAACCACCACCAACACCTCTGTAACTTTTTTACAATTTGCTCATCAGCCGATGGTTCATCTCGTGCAAGCTCTGGAATCAAATTTCTTCCTTGTAATTGTGTACTGTCACCGAAACGTGCTAAAAATTTTCTATACTTTATGAACTCATCGTAATTTAATAAGAACACGTTATCGCCATTTTCTGATATTATCTCGGCTTTTTCACGTTCACTAAACTCGCTGTAAAACTCACCATTAAGGTATCCACGCAGATGACAATCTGCCCATCCAATGCGTGTTTCGGAAAAACAATGATAGCGACAGATTTCAAAAATATGCCTTGTGATTAAAAGCACTGCATTTTCTTTCGTGTCAAGCACAATCCAATCAAACCCTCCGAAACTGATAATATCGCAGGGTTGATGTGGTGTTATGGTAGAGTCAAACGATTCCAACACTGAACCTATAGTCTTTGTGTTCATGATATGACCGCCGTTTCGGGTTCTTCTGAATTTACATTCTCCGTTTCGGAGGGGTCAGCCATAGAGAAGGTTTTGAGTTTCGCTAACCTTAAAGCGGGGCGAAGACCACAAATTTTAATTCCTTTAACCTCCCATCTTTTTTGAGTTTTAACTTCTCCATCTTTTGTAATAAACGTAATGTCGTCCTGAGCCTCGGAGGATACTTCAACCCACCAATCAACTGCGTTGCCATTTTCATCTTTGGCGATTTTTCTATCGTCAATATCGCCAAAGCATTTTTCTATTTCTTCAAGCGACAACAAAAAGACTCGCCCACAAATCCGCTCTCTATCTTTATCGCTAAAACCACATCTATCAAAGAAGAAATCGCCACCATCTTCATACGTTATTTCGTTATTCAATGTTTTCTGTAACGTGTTAGTTGCCTCTCTTGCTAACACCGTATCGTTTTTTACCGTCTCCGATAATTGCGGAAAACGATAATTCTCAAAAGCGTATGTGCTAACCAGAAGAAAATTGTTATCGTCTTCATCGAGAATAAGCCACTCTTTCGCTCCGAAATCAAGAGCAAGCCTCATCACTCCGTTTACACAGACAACTTTAAGTTTGTTGGGATTTAACGCCGTTTCTGCATTCAGATGTTGTACTGCATAAAATGCAGTATTGCGTGCGGTATTGTTTTCCTTGTCTCGTGCCATCTCTCGAGTTATTAGCCATTTTTTATACGAGTTTTTTTCGAGGGCAGATAAAACAGATATCCGTTTCTCATCAGACAACTCTGGAATTGCATTTCGTGGCACTCTCGAAAAATGCAATTTTCCTTCCTGAAAAATTCCATTTTCATCCTTATCGCCAAACCTCTTAGGCTCAACTTCATCGCCAAACAAAACTTTTTGTTCATCAACGCCAAGTACAAGAAATCCAGTATTTCCGATAAACTCGCCAGTAATCAGCGGCACTGTTTCACAGAAAAACAAATGCCCATCGTCAGCAAGTGCGTTTTTGATAATCTTAAATGCCTCTGCCCATTCATCGTGCGATATTTCGTGCAAAGTATTAATTAATAATACAGCATCAAAATCGCTGTTTTGAGGAATTGGCTTTGCTTTAACGCAAATATTGCTGTAAATTCTGTCTGCAGGAATTAACTTTGCGAGTTCATCAAAGTTTTCCTCTTTATAATCATAAGCATAATATTCAATGTTTGGAATGATAGAAAGCAACTCGAAAAACCGCCCTTTACCCGCTCCGTAATCAAGAATTTTTTTAATCCCAAGCTTTCTAATCTCTTCTATTTCTTTTTTCAAAGGATTTAAAGTGTTTCCCTTAATTGTAATTTCGGAATCGGGTTCGTCAAAACACTCCTTGAAAAAAGCATAAAAACCATACATCCCTGAAAAGGCGACAAGTTTCCGCATTCCCTCTGTGTCAACCATCGTTTCACAAATGTTGTCATACATTTTAGAATCAGATGATTGGACTTCGCCGTTTTTAATGTAGATAATATCATAGAATTTGAAATTATCCATTGCCATAAGATGCACCGAATGTGTTGCAACCCACAATCTTGCCTTATCGAGTTTCTGGGTAAGGTGATTTATAAAGTCAATAGCCACAATTGGATGAAGATGTTGGTCTGGTTCATCAAGAAGAATGTAAATCGAATCGTCATGGCGATGTGCCGCAAGTATGCCGAGTATAAAAGACATATAGAGCAAGCACCGCTGACCCGGTGAGTAAGGTTTTGAGTTTTCATCGTCAGGTTTTAAACGTCTCGCAACACTGCCAGATTCAAAATCATTACCGAGCAGAATTTTCGCAAAATCAGAGAACTCCTTGAAAGCTTTTTTACAATCCTTGTCATCTGATTCTAAAAAAGCGGTAATTGCATCACTTGGGTTATCTCCAATTTGACTCAAAACATCTCGTAAATCTGCCGATGTCAGTCTGCCTTCGGTTAACCTCTCTAAGTTTCGGCTAAAATCACCAGACAAAGCGAACTCATTTCTCGCCATTTTAGGGAAATCTGCATACAAAATATCCCTCTTCAAAACTTTATTTGCTTCAAGCGTATTGTCAAGAGCACGCAGTAATCGTGATTTGCCGCAACCATTTTGTCCGATAATCACACGTCTTTCGATTGTTTGTATTTCTGAATATTCAGGTGCTACCCATTTGTCATCTTTTTTCCAAGAAACACCGAGGTTATCTAAATTCTCACGAAACAGTTTACTCTTCATAATCATCCTCGCTTTCAAACCCGATGACATCATTACTCGAATCCACGCCGACATCACCATCTTCTTCTGCCGCCGACTGCGACTTAATATAATAGTCAAATCTCACAGTCAAACTCTCGCCAATACCGCTACGGAAAGTCAACGCTATGTCGTCCTGTACGGTCACAGGGTTATCAACCGAGGCATCCATTTCGATTTCGCTACCTTCCTCAAAAAGAGGTGTTATTTTGAGTTTTCTGTAGAATATCGGCATCGGAATAAAGTTGTGTACAGCTTCAATTTTAGCGAGGTCATTTCCTTTAAACGACTCGCAATTGTAAGACGGCACAATGTGCTGATTGTTGTAATCGGCACTCTCATTTGCGGTAATGAAGAGCGGGCTTTTGTGGGAGATATACAAAGGGTCTTCGCTGTTTTCAAAGCGTATTTTATGCGGGACTTTTATCATCATTATTTTAATGACAATTACTAAAATTACACAAGAAATACCGAATACAATCCAACCGACATTACACGATACACACTCGCCACATTTGCCGTCTTCGAAACAATTCACACAACCGCACTTCTTGCATTCGCCATCTTCGAAACAAACCGTACAGCCGCATTCATTGCAATCGCAATAACATATCGAACACGTTTCATTATCGCACCTCATATTGCCTTTACATACGACACAGCATTTCAAATCGCATGGATAACAGTCCTTGCACTCGTTAATGTCACCGCATTCTTCATCGCCCTTGCATTCAGCACAACAAGCAAAACCACAATCACAGCCAATGAGTATTAATTCCTCTAACTTTACAAGCGGGAAGTATGCCTCTGTTTGTTGGGTGAATTCATTAAACCAATTCACTACCATAGTTGCGGTTAATTGATACTCGCCCGAGGGTACATTGGAAAAATCGAGTTCAAACCCATTTGTTGATACCCTTGACGAAACAAAGCTTTTCTGTCCGCTTTCGCCAACAACACTGCAGACGAATTCAGCATCATCATAAACCCGCTGTAAGCCGACTGCTCTTTGAGATAATTCATTGAAAAGAAAAATGCGATTCCCGTCACGCTCTAAAGACAGTCTATGCGTTTTAAGACGTGTTATTTGTGCGGTCTCGTCGCCTGTTCCTCTGAAATAGATTTCCCAATCACCATCGATGGGGTTTAAGATGCTCACGTTTACAGTTCGTGGAGATTGCCTCACAGTAATTTCGCCAAAATCGGTATTATTAGAGTCATCGATTATATAGGAGACTTCGTCCCCGTTAACTAAAATTTTAATGTCTTTTAATTTAGTTATTTCTGTGGTTATAGTAACGGTCACACCTCTTGTGATTTCGCCATAAACATCAAAAGGAAAAGACTGTATCGTTCCATCCATAGGGAAACTAATAGAATCTCCCGCTTGATGAACGTCAGTGGCTAAATCTGCGAAAATCCCCTCTAAATGGTATACAACACGTGTTAAATTTTGTCCAATGTTTGGATTAACTATAAATGGTGGTCTTCCTGCTTTTTCGCCTAATTCGTTTAAATAATCTTCATTGAACGTAGTTGTTTCGTTTGGGTTATTTGTCACAGCGTGTAGCCCGATTGAATAAAAATGATTCAACTCAGGTTGTGTGAAATCCTCGACTATTTGCACTCCGACTCTTTTATCTGAGCTTGCGGTATGCTCTCCATCCGAAAACAGAATAATTCCTTTTGTTACCGAATCGCCCACATCGTCAAATATACTTTCTGATTTTTCCAGAGCATCTACAATATTTGTTAGACCTCTCCACCATTTTCCCTCTTCATTCCTTAAGATTTGGTCTAAATATTCTTCAACGTCACCAATGCCATTAGGGTTTGTCGTTTTGTTGACATTAATCGAAGACTCGGTAACTATCGTAGCCGAATCATTAAATACCACAAGCGATACGTGCATATCCACTTGAGGGGGACAATTCCAAATAAAATTTTGTATTGCCTCGATTGTAAAACGAGTACGAACACCCTCTATTTCAACTTCGGGGTCAGAGCCTCTAATTAATTCGCCATGGTCTCTTGGGCTGTCATTCATTGAATTGCTCACATCCAACAGAATAACAACCTCGAGTTGCTCGTTACCACTCGCAGAGGTGGTAGAGAACACAGGCACAGATATAAAACTCAAGATAATAAAACTTGCGAGTAACAACGACACAAAGCGTTTCATAGGAGACTCCTTTCAATTATTTTTCTTGTCTTCAGTTTCCTTAGTCGGCTTAATCCATTTTTCCGTCCAATCTTTCATTGTTATTATATTCGCCTTGTGGTCACAAATAATAACAATGTTTTCATAAAGCAGAAACTCGCTAACATCACACACATCGGTGGACGATAGTTTCAGATTCTGAGGCAAACCGACTCCCTCACTTAACGGGATTCTCTGCAACTTCAACTGATACGGGGTCTTGGATTTTTTCATGTAAACTAAATTCGTTGCCCCGTCGAATTCAGCGATACAACAATCGCATATAGGGTCAGTGGCACTAAAAGCACCATCTATGGTGTTGAAAGTCTCTGAGTAAGAGGCTAACGTGCTTGCGAATTGAATCTGTTCATCTGAACTTGGGACAAACAAGTAAAATCGCTTGCCGTCAAAGCAGACTTTATCAAAAAATAATCGCTTGCACTCGCCCGAACTTTGAAGGTCTTCCGCATTTTGCGAGTTTAAGAAAAACGTCTTAGATTTGGTGTGTGTTATTAAATAAATCCATGTGTTATCGGGAATAATCAGCTGACTCACACAAAGTTTTTCACCGTTTGCAACGGGATATTCCACGCTTATTTTTCGCACGTTGAATTCGCTGTCGATTTTATAAATCGAGCCGTCATATCCCGCAAAATACGCACAACCGTCTACGATAACGGACGAGGCTGTAACCTCGATGTTTTTACGCTCATCAATCGCTGTCTTGCTTACTATTTTGCCGTGCGGTTTGTTGTCACTTTTTCGTGATTTAGATTGTTGCACGAGTGGTTTATCTTCAATGTCGAAAACAACAATTTCTTGTTCACTTGCCGAATTAACAAGAGCAACGATTAACTTATCGTTTAAGACCACCGCACGATAATTGGGCGATTGAACCTCCACACAATCTATGAGTTCCATATCTTGAGCGGAATTTATTATTATGCGTTCTTTACTGCAAGTGAGAATATAACAGTCGTAAACTTCGATACTAATGATGTCTCTCAGCCTAACATCGACTTTTGAACCGTATTTTAACTCGCCCCATTTGCCTTCATCCAACTTTTCTAAAATGTCGAAACTCGCAAGCCGAACACTGTCATTCCTGTAACTCGTCCAGAAATACATCGAATCGTCACCGATAACTGATTTTGAAAAAGCACCGTCAAGCCGCAAACCATTTGTCGGGATTTTAGCATTTTCCAACTTCTGCGAATAGCACATTCTCGTTCTGTGATAATTAATGTCATTGCTCATGTACACACGAGTAATGCTTTTCAAGGTTTTATTGCAAGTCGTGTTTTTGCATCTGAATGCGGAATTCATATTAACCTCTCCGCATTTCTCGCAGAAAACAACCTCACATCCGCAGACCGAACATTCCTCATCGATATGTGAAAACAACACGTTGTCGCAATTGCAAGCTGTGTTAGGGCATTTTTGATAGAGCATTATGCCGCATTCAGGGCAGAATCTGAACCCCTTTTCAACTAATTCTATCGAGAGTCGATTAGGCACTTCGTTAAAGTTGACTAACTTTAACCGTCTTGCAAAATCAACAATGTTGCATCCGCATTCATAACAATTATGAATCATATCGACTCCTTCAACATTAATTTACTGTTACAGTTAGGGCATTCGCTCATCTTCTTCACGGTCTCTTCATCGCTCAGATAACCGAGCCATTGCTTGCAATTTTCGACAGGGCAATAAAACCCTGCGTTGTCGCCTGTGGTACGGTCTATCTGGAGTTTGTGAATCGTGCTTTCCACGATTTGATTCTCCCTAAACATCTCATTCCACTTTTCTTTGATGTCGGGATTCTTCAAGACTTCATTGTGTATTAAAAGGTCGATTTCCTTCATATCGTCTTGATTGACAATCAATCCTAATTTTCCCGGATTTGCCTTCAAGATGCACAAGTTTTCGACAAACTCGGCAAACCTCGTGCTATCGTTCACCGTATGACGATTCACTTCCGCAAATACAGTCTTAAGGACTTCCCGTGCATCGGCATCGTCCGACAACTGTGGAATCGCAACATCGTAACGAATCGACAAAAAGAATTCGTTTTCGTCTCTCGAAAGCCCTCTGCCTACGATGGAATCGTTGACAACAAACTTCTGCTCACCCGCCACAGGAATAATTGCCATTAACGCAATGCTCTTAATCAAGCGGATTTTGATGTCATCGTATTCTTGCTTGGAAGGCGGGATAAGGGGAAGGTATCTCCCTCTTCTGTCCATACGTGTAGTGTCCGCTCTGTCAACGCTTTTCAGAGCATTCGCCATATCGGCACTCTTCACAATGTCAAGAAAACGAATCGGGAATACACCAATTTCCTTCAAGAATATAATCATATCCTTGTTGTTTTCGGCATCGTTGCTACTTTGGCTCTTCTCATCCCAACGACCGTCCTCAATAATGTACGTTTCCTTAAGAATTTTGGCAAACGGATTACTGCCCGAATTTGCCGACTCAGGAGTTTTGATTTCCTTGCCATCGGGGTAAAATACCCACGACAGCTTGTTTTCGAGATTTTTGTCAACTACAAAAGCATCGTCACGGTCATCAACCTTCAAGTAAGGTCTGGATAAATTCGCCACGTCTTTTACAGTCTTGTGTGCAAATCTCAGACTTCTGTCATCAGAAGCTACTTTTTGTCCCGACCTCAATTCACTCAAAAAGACATCGATGACATTTTCGAGATTCATATGAGTTTTGTGCAGTTTCTTCACTTTGAAGAAGACGTTGTCGTTATCATAAATGAGTTCTTGCCTCTCGCTTGCCATCAAGTCATCTGCATATTTGTCTTTCAACAAATCCGCTATTAAAGCAGAACGTCTACCTTCCGAGCTTCCGTAAGCCTTTACTGCAAAATCCGCAAGTTCAGAAATTTTCCCTGCCTTAACGACATAACCGTTAACATCGGGAGTCTTCACGGCACGAGAAAACTTATCTCCTATTTTGATTCTCCAATTGTTAATGCTCGACTCGAAGGCGATAATGTTTTCTAAAAAAACACCGAGTTGCTCTTCTAATGTCGACAGAAGGTCAACCATCGAATCGCCGACTTGGACTTTCTCGTTCATCATTTTAACAGTCTCGTTATACCGTTTCACCTTTGAATACTCGACGAAATCGGATTCAAAACTGTTCGCATATTTGGTTATACGAATGGTCTTCAGACCTTTCGGTAAAAGGGCGATATTCTTCATATCTTTGATGTTGTTCCGTCCGTCCTTGAGTTTTTTCTCGTACTTGGTGGTTTCTTTAGGTGTTGCGGTTTTTAAGCGTTGGATTTTCGAGATGATTTTTGCAACATTCTTTTTTGCAAAATCGATGTTGTTTTCTACGTTCCCCGAAAACAACGCAGTCAAAACTTCCGTCTTTATATCTTGAGGGATTTGCGTAATCAATCTTCTGACGTTATCGACTAAAATCAGATTAAAGTCACCTTTGCAAATAGCGTGAGATTTAGGTGAAGTGTTTTCGTTCACGATAAAGCCAGAGTCAAAAACACTCTTCAACTCTTCAAGGTATTTGACGTTGTTGTCGTTCTCGCTGAACGACTTCATCTTGGCTTTTTTAGACGAATTAACCTTGGAATCATAATCCAAAGTTGCACCATCGGGAGATTGGCACGGCTTCATCATTTCGGTGAAAATATCGGTTTCAAAATAGCTCCCAGCGTATTTCGACGTGATGGCTTTATCAGAGGTGACAAGCCATTTGTTAAGTGTACTCTCGATGTACTGGCAAGAAGCCGCCTCTAAAATATTCGATGACGGGTACTCAATCACCGATAAACCGAAACTCATATAGAGCGGCTTTTGTCCACGACCTTTACCTCTGACGAGTTTCAGATTGTCTCTTTCTTTGTCACGCACGTCTGCCGATGACGAGAATATGTCGTTGTAAATGTACTCGCTTATGAGGTTTTCTAAAGGGGCGATATTGGTGTCGGCAACGTCCCTTTTACCGATGACGTACACATAATCGAAAACCCGCCCGCCTTCATAAGCGATGGTTGTCTTTCCGTTGACGTGGTCGATTTCGTAAGAATTCCCCATCATGAAATGGTTTAATTCTTGAAGTGCGAAATTCGCATTACACATATTTCTTGTATGGGCATAGTTTGTGGGTAACGTAACAATAAGCGTGACTCTCAAACTCGCATTGTTGACGTTGAATCCCTCTTTTTGAATTATGTCACGAATCATAATTCCGAGGTCGACAAAGCATCCGCTCCCCGTACCCGAGGCGGTATTGGCAATAACATACACCTGTGTCTTTTCTTGCTGTTCCACACCTATTTCACGTAACCGACTCAGTCTCGTTGTTATGGCATCACGAATCGTATCGTAATGTTGTAAAAAAGCATATTTCCCGACTACTCTTGTCGCATGAGCTCCGTCAGTGATTGGCTCTAACTCACGGCAATAGTCGCTGTCCATCCAAGCGTGTTTACCCTCACGGCGTTGCTGTTTGAACACATTGTTTTGATACTCGTCCACCATTAAGTGTTGGAAATTCAAATCCGAATCGGGAATAGACAGACGATTAGCCTCTGCGGATTCGGTGTCGATTCCGTAGTATTCAACGTGTTTAAGGTCGCTGATGCTCTCTTTCCTTCTGGCACTGATGAAGTTAGCAGTATTGATTAATACCCTCGCCCCCGTGCCGCCCGCTCCTATGATTAACGCTCTTCTCATAACTTTTACCTCTTTCCGATTACTTCTTTATGGATTTAATCCAAAGCACAACGATAATGATTGCCCCGAGTGAAACCGCACTCCAAAAACCAATGCTGTCGCCGAGCGAGAAATGTCCACGTATAATCGGTGGGCTTAGGAAGATGAGGTAGGAAATGAGCCACACGATGATTGTAGACCACGCAACGGACACGAGTACACCGATTCCTTTTGGTGAGATGTTTGTCCCTTGCACAATGCAAAAATACGCAATCACCCATAGGATTATCGGGGCGATTAATGCGAAAAATGCCGCCATTAAAAATTCCATGAAATTTGCCTCCTTTAGATTTTTTTATCTTGCTAAAAAGCCATCACTATAGGCTTGATTAAGATTTTGTTATCCACAATAATTCCATATGACACAACCTCGGCAACCGTACCTTCTTTTCCATCTTCGCTCCCTTGATACTTTTTAATTATCCAACCGCCATCTTTGGGGAGTTTCGTTCCTACTTGTTTGCTTGGAGGCAATTCTAAAAATATTTTGTTCAACTTGCCATCCACAAATTTAGGAATTATATCAACAGGCTGAATACCTGACTGCAGTAAAATTGCCTTAAACTCTTCTTGCTTTTCGTTCAAATAACTTTTGAATTCGGTTAGTTTCTCGCTCTTTGTGGTATCAGAAACATCTATTATTGATTGAAAAAGCAATAAAAATTTCTCAATATCGATTAAAACTAAACGTAAAGCGGTCTCATTATTTTCAGCCCACTGCAACTTATCAGTAGCATTAAAGTCAACATTGCCTGTAAAAGCGAAACTGAGAGCAGTCAAAAAACTAATTGTTGCTTCTACACCATCAGTTTGACTCGGAATATCTTTTTTGAGAAAACTAACAATCGCATTATACCCTATCGATGTTTCGTGGAGTTTTCGTTTAACAACTTTCACCTCGGCTTTTATTAAAGCAGTGACACTTCCTTTCCGTGCAACTCCTTTTTCTATCAACTCTGGTATTCCTTCGTTGGAAACAAAACCGAATTCGGTTTTACAAGTAACGGAATAAAATGGACTAATCATGCTCTCGTTTATGGTACTTTCGTACTTTTCTATTCCAAAGCAATCATATTCATCAAACAAATCTGAAAGTTTCCTCAACACCTCACTCCATTCTAATTTATCCTTTGAATGGTCTGCTTTTTCACCTGAGTTTCTTTTTGTCTCGTTTTCAAATTCCTTATAATATTCTTTTAGCGTTTGTTCGCAAGCGGATTCTTCCTTGAATCTATTGAAATCTTCTAATTTGAATTTGTTTTCAGAAAACCATTTTTCGAATTTAATAAGCCCCTCTTTATCACTTTGATTCATAATTAAGAACATCAACATTGTCAAAGACTCACGCTGGGTTTGTCCCAACCAATCGCGGAGGGTAACTTTACGTATTAGCCCCAAAAACTTGTCCGCAATATTTCCGGTTCTATGTGTCGTTAGTGAAGTTACAAATTCATTTGTCCCCTCAATCGCATTGTATTTCTTCTCTAAAATTTCTGACAAACGCTGTCTCTCACGTTCGTCATCTGCGATTTTATTTAATGCCGAATCAATTCTTTTGTTCACCCAACAAAATGGCAGTAGGCATTTTGATATTTTGTCCAGCTTTTTCAAAAGAGGATAATCGCTAATGCACTCTGGAGTATTTCTCTTCATAAACAATCGCTCCTCCCCCAACACATAAAATCCTTTCTCTATTTTAATCAAGAGATTAAAAACACCAATAAACGCTTTTTTGTAATCGGCATCTGAATCATTATGCCATTCATCGGCAAGTTCACAAGCGAACACCAATAACTCATATTCACCTTCATTTAAGGTGCTTATCGCCTCGTGATTTTGACATAGGTCTATCATGAAAGTTGCTATCTGCAACATATTTGCATCATCAGAAAACGGAAAGATTTCAAGATGTTTTTTCAGATTTTCTACTTTTTTGTCAATCGCCTTTTGTTTTTCTTGACTTTCTAATTCGTTTACTCTGCCATTCAATGTTGATATTTTTTCATTCAGTTCTTTTTTCTCTTTTGTAACCTCATTTATCTCTACCGTTAATCCTGAATTAACTATTTGAACAAACGAAAAATTGGCTTCCGCATCTTTTAAACTTTGTTTCAATTCGTCAAGCATTATTTTAAGTTTTTTAGGGTCTTCTGCCAATTCTTCGAATTTTTCTAACCTTTTTTTTGCTTCAACAGCTTCTTGGGGTGTGCTAAATGCTCCTTTTACATATTTGTCACACAATTCGACTTTCGCACTCACAATTTTAGGTGAATTGTAGGTGGTTGGTTTGGATGGGTCGTTATTTTCTTCAATTGTGAAAACACCCCATTCATTGTAGGTTTCAAGTATTTTTGAAAGTTTTTTAAAGAATTTGGCGATGTCACAATATTCTAAACTTTTAAACTCAGAAAAATTTTCTTTATAAAACCTTTGAAAATCATCGATTAAATCCTTTAATTTTTTGAATTCTTTTGTTTTACCAATCGCTGTCTTTGTTACGTTCTTGATTTTTTCGATTATTTCAGGTACTTGCGTGTGTAATTCTCGCAAATTTTTATTTTCATTTTCTGAAGTTTTGGCATCGCCAGTTAATGTTTTTGCCAAGAACTCTAAGCTGTTGATAGCTTTTACAAGTTCTTCTTCTGCTGAGTTTTTTTCAACGGATATAGGGCATTTGCTACCTTGGCAGGTCTTTTTTGCGGTCTTGGATTTTTTTGGACTTGTGTTTTTATTTTCATTAGCATTGCTTATTTCGTTATACACTTCATCAAAGCTACGGTAATAAGGTTGACCAGAATTTGTGTTAACACATTCTTCTTTAACTTTTGATGTGCTTTTTTGTTTCGATGTGTCAAGGTCTATTTTAGAAAAACAAAGCTCAATTAAGTCGTTTATAGACTTATAAGCTAAATCACCTTTCGTAAAACCAATTGCACACAAATATGGTTGAACTACTTGTTGATACAACCTAAGGAAGTTCTTAGCGTTTTCTCTATTACTTTCTTCAATGAAATGATTATATTTTTCATTTGTTTTACGGAGTGCAATCTCAATTAAACGGTAAAAATCATCTTTAGATGCTCCATCACGAGATGATATGGTATATTTATTGCAATTTTCATCAGGAATTATTTCAAAATAGCTATACTTTGCATTGTTAGTGTTTTGATTAAAATTCCTTTTTACCTCCTTGTCGTGAAATAAAGTTCCGTGTGAGTGAATTACCTGCAATACCATCGATTCAAATGTGTCATTAAAATTTTGTCTTATACTATCACAAGTTACGCATTTGTGTTCGCAGTGTAAGCCTTTATGATATTCAATTAAAGTCTTAATATATTCGTAACTCACACTTGTAATAGGATTCACTACCACTTCCTCCTTAATTATATCGCAGATTTTTAACCACAATACCGCTTGCACAAAGTATCTAATGCCGATTTTAAATCGTCAAGTTTTTTCTGCAAGGCTTTATGGTCAATATCCCTTTGTTTTACTGCAACCTCAATAGCCGTTTCATGGTCGATGTCTCTTTTCTTTAATTCAGCGTTCAGTTTGGATTTATATTCTGATTCTTTTTTATCCAACTCGACCTTGATGTCATCCTCCTTTTGTTCTAATAAAGCTTTCAAGGTGTCGATTTCGTTTGTCGCTTTAGCCAGTTTTTCCTCTGCTAAATTTCTAAGCCTTTTCTCATTCTGTAGTGCGGATTTGAGCCCTTCTCGTTCAGTGGAATAATACTGTTGCTCGCTTATCCTGTTTTGAATCTCGCTTATACCAAGAGAGGTTCTGGGCAGCATGACCTCAGTGGAAGTTCTGGTTTTTTCATGATTAGACATAAACTTCAACTCCATCTATAATCACATAATCCTGCACATTCCCGCTAAAACTATATTCCAAACACAGCTTACGCTCTTGCGTTATTCCTGCACGAACAAAAATCATAGTTTCCTGAAGATTGCGTGCATCTATTTCTAAAGAGCCAAAAGAATACTCTTTGCCCTCTATATGTGCTATTACATCATAAGCATAAGCTCCTGCTTTAAACCTTCGTGCGTCGGGCAAACGTTGTACAGGGAGACTTTCGTATTTTTTAAAGCTAAAACTCTTAGTTTTGTTGCCAACGCTTCTTACCTCTATATCAAAATTCAATCGATTATCAAATTTTGTTAAATACGAAAGAACTGCTCCACGTGCAACCGCATGAATGGCGGTTTCTTTTATTTTTTCATAAGTTTCCTCGTCAACATCAAGGAGTTTTGCTGAAGTGGCTTTATGCTCGCAGTCTTCTCGAATAAGGTCGTAAGGACTATAAACGCCAACCCCGACAAACTCATTTTGCATCATTTCCCTTATTTTCACAAAAAGGCTTGAACCACCAACAAGAAAAATATATTTCAATTTGA
>Ga0099364_10008507_pt1 | contig 14435 bp, 9 predicted proteins | sample TergutTh196P3_FD_73070 | JGI IMG/M metagenome (GOLD analysis project Ga0099364, IMG submission 73070) | Microcerotermes parvus P3 segment gut microbial communities from Pointe-Noire, Republic of the Congo - Th196 P3 | ecosystem: Host-associated > Arthropoda: Insects > Digestive system > Gut ... | reverse complement strand
ACCGGACGGAGAATCCCAAGCACCACCGGGGCACTGATTTTTCGGCTTGTGCGGACATTCTTTTCCCCGGGCAGCGGCGTCGATTTTGTACGGACTCCCGCCGCCTGAACCGCTCCGGCGAGAAGCCGCAAAAGCAACACCAACGAAAGGAGAAGGTGGAAAGCGAGAAATAACGTTACGTTTGACGGCAAGCGAAAGGGGGGCTGCATTTCTGCACTTGCGGCTTGTTGTTCGACTGGTGCCAATGCGGAATTTTCCGGTTGGATTTCCGTTTGAATATTCACGATTGGCATCAACATTGGCACTACAATTTCGGGCGGTGCCGGCTGGACCGCAACATGTTTCTGAAAGACGGCGGTCTGAGGGCGTCCCGGAACCGCAAGGAGCAATCCGGCGAGAACCATTGCGGCGAGCACCGCTTTTCCCAACGCCAAACGCTGAGCCGGTTGCCGAACCCGGTTCCAAACCAAAATCGTTCCGGCCAGCAGGATTGTGCTTGTGAGGTAGTATTCCAGTAGGTAAGTGAACATTTTAGGGTATAGGGTATAAGGTATAGTACGACTGCGCAATGTTTCCACCAGGCATTGTAAACATTGCGATGTCGTACTAACGGGACAAATTCATTCGCAAAATCAAGGCAATATCAAATCAAATCCACCAGCAGGCAACTTACCTTTGAAACTCCTGCAACAATTTTTCCAATTTTTTAATTTCCTCACTCGAGACGTTTTGTGAACCGATCAATGAAGCGAGCATTTCGTCCATGGCACCGTCGAAAACATGGGCGAGAAATTTTTCGGTCAACCCGCCGACGATTCGCGGTTTTTCGACTTTCGCGTAATAACGGTACGATCTCCCGGCCTGCTCATGGTCGGCGAATCCTTTCCGCTCCATGATTTGGAGCAGCGTCAAAACGGATGTGTACGCCAATTCGGAAAACGCCGGGTCGCGCTCTTTTTCAAGCCGGTTCAGTTCGTCGCAAACGTTCCGAACCGTGAGAGGCCCCGACTTCCAAAGGATTTTCAATATCTGAAGCTCCCGTTCCGAAGGTGTGGTTTCGTGCATGATGGCTTTTGAGAGGCTTGCCGAAAATACTTGTCAATTAGTAGCAACTAACCTAATAGTAGCGTGAAAGAAAAAGAATGTCAAGAGTGTTTTTTGTTTTTTTTGAAGAAAATTTCGGAAAAGTCCGTAGCGGGTCATCCTCTTCGAAGATCAAACTCCCCGACTTGCCGTTTTTCCTGGTGCCAGCGTTTCCATGCGGCTTGGTCGTAACCGAAATCGACGCCGGTTAATCGCCGCAACGCCGAGAGTACTTCGGCGTTTTGGCTTTGTCGGACAATCTCCTGTTTCGATTGCCCTTGCGAGAATCCGGTGCCGCCGCCGCCGAACCCGGCGTTGGTGCGGTCGCCGGGACCAATGGTGACTGTCTCCTTATGTTGTGATACCAAAGCATTGATCAGACTTCCCGCCGAATTGGTGTCCCCAATCGTGCGAATCGCCGACGCCGCCTGGTTGATGACGGCGGAACTATTCACAAACGTCCCGTCGGCGTTCCGGTTCAGTAAAAACGTACTGAAATAAGCCCCCGCCTGCGGAACCATGTCGGGATGCCGCCTGATTTGGTCAAGACAGATTCCCCGGACATCTTCGACCGGATCGTTCATGGCGTAATATGCGATCTCCCGAACGGCATCCGATGTACCGATATTCGACAACGCCCGAATCAGGATCATCCGAATTTCCGGGACGTTTTCCTTTTTTAACAGGTCGTCAATCGGCTTGACGGCGGCGGGGTCGGTGATCCCCTCCAGCTTTCTTCGAATCGCGGGATTCCCCAGCGACGAGCGGAGTTGCCGGAGGTCCTGACGCCAATCATTGTAGACCTCCCGGCTTTGTTCCGCCTGTTCGCTCATCCAGATTTCCTGCGGCATACGCCAGCTTCCCTTGTGGAAAACGTACCCTTTGGCAGTCCGGACTTCCTCAGTCGTGGTCCATTGCCTTGTGTTTGCGTCCCGAAAATATCCGAGCCGCCTGCGGGTTTCAGCATGGTCCGGGTCGAGTTCCAAGATGCGGTACAGATGGTCCGACTCCTGTTCTTTCAGAAAATTTTCACGGCACCATGCAGCAGTTTCCAGATGGATTTCAACCGTATCCGGCAGAAACGGCACCGTCCGCTTGTAATGAGCGAGTTTTTCGCTGTCGTCCCTGGCCGTTTCCCGAATCTGCCGGAGGTCAAGCGACAAAACGATCCCGGTTGGGGTTTCAATCTGCCGAACCCGTTCCCCTGGATTCAGCAATTGTCCCGTAACCGCCCCGCCTCCCTCGATGTGAAATGTCTCTGCGAAAACAGAAGCGGAAACATGAAACATGAAACATGAAACATGAAAAATAAGGCACAGCGAGAAGCCATTGACTTTTCCCTTCCGATGCCCGATGCCCGATGCCCGATGCCTTTTTTTCGATTTTTTCATTGATTCATTAACCGTTGTTGATTCCGCCGGAATAAGCGGCGGTTAAAATTTGATTGGGGAAAATCACAAAAAAGACCGTCATTCGCTTGGTTTTAGCAGATCAGGGAGAGATGAGTCGTGCGCGAGGAACTGTCATCATCCCAACACCAAGGTCGTACCATTATTTTGCCTGTCCGCCAAGAAGACGAGGAAAAAATTGTGGCCTGTCTGATATCGGACTTGGCGGTTTTTGCCAAAGGAATCGCCAATGGTTTCCGCTTGTTACGGCACCACGAAATTCAACATTTTTTGTGGTTTCACACACTAATTCGCGTACAAATCAGAGTCTGTTAAAATTTAAAATAGATGAAAGGATTGTAAGACCCCTTCGAGTATACCTTTGTCTTGCAGGTGTTTCCCACACCGCTTTCCCGCAACAATTCCAAGATGCTATTTCATGGTCTTACACTCCACAAACAACAAGACATGTCCGCGTGCGGCGGGTGAACCGGAAATTTTCCGCGAAAGTTCCGGGATCAGTTTTCCAGCGTCGTTGGGCTGGGCCGCCGAAGGGACCGGGATTGTTCCCAAACTCAAAACCAACACCCGGTCCTTCGGCCAACGAATCTGTTCATCCAACTGAAAATGGGAAACCTGCGGAGATTCAATCGTAACCCGTTGCCGGGAAGTAACCCGGCTCGGAACATTCACGGCGACCGAGTGCATTTTCTCAACCTGAATTGATTCGCATTTGAGCATCAAATCCGCCGCACCACCGTCAATGCCGGAAAGCGGGATCAGCGACATGGAGTAGCCTTCGTGAATCACGGCCATTTCCGAAGAATAACCGGGCCAAACATCATTGTTGGGCGACACGTTGGTTGTGTAATTTTTCGGAACGTTTGCCGAAACGAGGTATTCCCGACCGCTTCGGATCGGGAATTGCGGCGAACAAAGCTCCTTGTAATCCGACCGGCGTGCCAACTCCGGGATCATCCTGGCGTAATCCTCTTTCGCAAGCAGCCAGCCTTGTGCACCGGGCGTGTCGATTCTGATCGGTTTAAGGTTCGCGTGAAATGACGTAAGCCAATTGGGACCGTTGAGCGACACAATTCGGAACATGTAAGCGTCGCTTTCCGCTTGCGGGTTCACAAACCGGTCCACGATTTCCACAACCATTTCCTGGACTTCCGGCGTATGGTAAACGTGAAGTGTGTCCGAAGTCGCGCTCAGGAGTCCAAATGGTTCCGAATGCCAAAATTCTTCCCCGGTTTGGTTCCGAATCCATTTCACAAGCGTTTGTTCAGGCCGTGAACCGGTCGCTGTTCCGGCGGCTCTTGTAAAAGGCGTAATATCGTAATCACGCCATAATTGCCCATCTGAGTTTGGCAACGACCGGGAATCCTGCCGGACCTGAGCATATCTCGGACGGTATTCTCTTCGGGGATTTGGCCGGGGCTCCGCGTTTTGCGGCGGTTCCGTGAGCGATTGAGCGGCATAATTCACGGGAACAATCGGCTCCATTTCCGATTCCGGCGATTGATAATCGTCTGCGTCAATCGGACGAGTTGTGTCCGGGGTTGGATCGTGATTGGGAAGACGGAACGTGGTTCGACTGGGTACCGTTTCTGCGACTGTTTGAGTATTGATCGCCGAATGATCGACCATCGGCTGAACTTCGAGAGTACGATTTGAGTGGGAAGTGGGAAATGTGGTGCGAGGAGTTTCGATGTCTAAAGTGTTGTTGTCGGGAACGTCCAGCGAACCCGATTCCGTTTTGGGCGGAATCGTTAACCTTGACAATGGATTGGACGGTTCATCATTGCCAGGCAACGGTTGCTGTGCGGCAAATTGCGCCGGCGGGTTCTGAGGAAGCAACGGTTCCTCGAAACTCGGTAAACCGTCTTCCAATTCGGGGATGTCCAATAATCCTTCCTCGTCCGTCGTTTCCTGCGCCAAGTCTGACTGTGAAACAGTGAGTTCCGTCAAACCATAGGAAACCGGCTCGAAGGTCTCCAACAGATTGGAATCGTCCACAGTGAAGTCCGGCAAATCGTCTAAGTCCAGCAAATCGTCGTCAACTTTGTTAGCGGTGTGCCCCTGATGCCCCCCCTGATGCTCTTGAAATTCCTGGAGATTGCCCGAAAACGACGGTACAAAAAGAGGATCGGAGAGTGTTTCCTCCTCCGGTAACTGGTTTTCCGGGTCGGTTTCCACAGATTCTTCGACGGCAACCGGAGTCGAAAACCAACCGAGCGAGTAAGGGATCGCAACCGAAACCAGCGCAACCGTCAGCACACCAACTCCAATGAGCGTGGTTTTGTTAAAAAATGCAGACGGTGAAGATTCTGCTTGTTCCCGCTCAGGACTAACAGGCAACTCGTTGGAATTGGCGGATGTCTGCGGTTCTCGCGGCAATTGTGTTGTATTGAGCGAGGCGTTTTTATGGGGAAATGAATCGTTTTTCTTATTACTCATTGAAAACCTTCCTTGAATAAAATGAGAGAGCGGCGAATCATACCATATTGACGCAGGTTGAATCAAGAGGAAAAAATTAAGCGGAAAAAAGGCCACTTTGCCTGTTTTAAGATTAGAAAACAGGTTTATTATCCTTCCTCCCAGTTTCGGCTCGAACGGTTTAGCCAGCTCGCGGCCTCTTCGTCACCAAGGATTGCTTCCGTTTCCGGGTCCCAGCGTAATGGACGCTTGAGCCAGTAAGCAATGTTACCCAAATGGCAAACGGTGGTCGCCCGATGCGCTGTTTCAACATCCCGGAATGGTTTTTTTCGGGTTTTAACACAATCGACAAAATCACCGAAAAATCCGCCGGTGCCGCTGTAACCGGGAATCTCGACGAGATCCGATTCGCTCAATTCCCTGCGATTTCCGTTCGGCAATTCTCCTTCCGTCCCCTTGTAAACAATATCGCCAACACGGGAATGATACATTTTCATCCCGTTTTTAAACACAAACGTCAATTCCTTGACGTCTTTTCCATCCGGCGGAATGATTTCGACTGGCCCGGTGTGATACAGTTGCGTCGCAAAAAGGGCTGCGCCGAATCGATGCGCCCCCCAATCGGTCATACCGCCCCCGGAAAAATCGCGGTACGGTCGAAACCCTCCTTTGATGAGTTGTGGATGGAATGGTCGCATCGGAGCGGGCCCGATCCACATATTCCAATCAACACCATCGGGAATCGGTTGTTCTTCCAAGTTGAAATCGCCTGACGGACCGCCGCAATCAACGTACACTTCTTTCACTTCGCCGATCGCGCCGCTCCAAAGCAATTGTGGAATGTTACCGTAATCATCGAGAACCCGCTGGCTTCCTCCAGAAAAAATGCGATTGGACTGTTTGACGGCATTCACCATTTCACGCCCTTCCTTGACCGTAAGTGTTTCCGGTTTTTCACAAAAAATGTCCTTGCCCGCCTTGCAGGCATCAACCGTAATGCGACAATGCCAATGGTCCGGTGTCCCAATCAAAACAGCATCAATGGCGTCCATTTGGAGCAATTCACGGTAATCGTTCAACGATGCACAAAGTGTGTTACGATTCCTTCGATCCACGATGGATTTAGCGTTTTCACGATGTTCTCGGACCGGATCGCAGACGGCAAGCATCTGAACCTGCGGAAAACCAATAAAACTACGCATAATGCTTGTTCCGCGTCCCCCACTCCCGATCAGACCCATCTGAATCTTTTCACTGGGGGCGGTTTCGCCGTCACGACCAAGTATGGCGGCGGGAACGAACAAGGGAATTGAAATGACTGCGGACGTTTGAAGAAATTCTCGACGTTTCATGGTGTGTTTAGAGGGTAGAGGATAGAGGGTAGAGGATCGTATTTATTCAGCCGCCGTGCCTTGTGCGGTGCACCAGGATTCATCTGAATTTTTTCACGACGAGCGACACATTTTGGCCGCCAAAACCGAAGCTGTTGTTCAGGGCGACATCACATTTCGCTTTTCGGGCAACGTTGGGAACATAATCGAGATCACATTCCTGGTCGGGTGTTTTCAAATTGATTGTCGGCGGCAGGACTCCGTCCCGTATCGCCAAAAGGCAATAAATCAACTCGCTTGCTCCCGCTGCGGCAATCAGGTGTCCCGTCATGCTTTTCGTACTGGAAACCGGCAGTTTGTAAGCTCTTTCGCCGAACACCTCCTTAATCGCAAGCGATTCGACCCGGTCATTGACCGAGGTGCTTGTGCCGTGTGCATTGATGTAATCAATGTCGTCCGGCTTCAACCCGGCACCTTTGATTGCGGCAGTCATGCAACCAATCGCACCGCGTCCTTCAGGATGCGTGTCGGTGATCCGAAAAGCATCCGCTGTGGAGCCGTATCCCGCCAGTTCGCCGTAAATTTTCGCGCCCCGTTTGAGCGCAAAATCGGCGTCTTCGAGAATCATCATCGCCGCTCCTTCACCGAGAACGAATCCGTCTCGGTCCTTGTCGAACGGGCGGGATGCTCCCTGCGGATCATCATTGTTCGTACTCAGCGCGGTCAAGAGGTTAAAACCGGTTACGCCAAACGGATGAATCATGGAATGGGCACCACCGGCAATCATTACATCGGCTTCGCCACGACGAATGATTTCAGCGGCTTCACCAATCGCCTGGCTACTGGCAGCACAAGCGGTCAAACAGTTCAGATTCGGACCGCAAGCGTTAAACAACGCCGCCAAATGAGCCGCCGGCATGTTGGGTTCCTGTTCTTCTTCACGGACAGGATCGAGAATTTCGATCCCTTTTTCGATGAACCGCCCATAATCGAAATGTCCGGTTCCATCTCGGTCTCCTTCTTCGAGACCGGCAAGGACCATTTGCGTAAACAGGTCGAAATCCTGTTTTCCCTCACCGGCCCCGGTATAGACGCCGAACCGCTCTGGAACGACGCGGGAAACCGTTTTTCGTCCGTCCAGGAGTCCGGCGTCCTGCATGGCTTTGAATCCGGCTCCAACGGCGAATCGGGTATGCCGGTCTTGCCGTTCCCAGTTTTTCGGATCTTCTCCGATATCGGAAACATCCCACCCGCGAACTTCGGCGGCGATTTTTGTCGGGAAATTCGAAGCGTCGAACAACGTGATTTTCCCAACGCCGGATTCACCGCTTAAAATACGTTTCCAAACGGTTTCCACCTCCCAACCGAGCGGGGTAACAAGCCCGATTCCTGTAATGACGATACGCTTCATGTCTGGTGACTGTTAGGCTGAAGTCTGAGGCCTTATGAAACGGACATTCTAAGTCATTGAAGAGGTACTGTCAAGAAGTGAGCGGGCGGGTACCCAATCCCGCAGTCTCACAATCTCATTTCCTACTCGCCAATTGAAACGCAACACGGACCGCTTGGATCAGGCTGCCGGGGTCGGCAAGGCCTTCACCAGCCAAATCGAACGCCGTTCCATGCGCAACGCTGGTTCGAATCATCGGCAGACCGAGTGTGATATTGACCGCCCGATTCATGCCGAGCAGTTTGAGTGCGATATGCCCCTGATCGTGAAACATGGCAACAACGGCGTCGAATCGGCCTTTTTGGGCTTGCACCATGATCGTATCCGCCGGAAATGGTCCTTCAATAGTCAAACCTTCCCGACGGGCGAGTTCAACGGCCGGGCGGATGATTCGAATTTCTTCGTCGCCGAAGAGTCCGTTTTCTCCGGCGTGCGGGTTGAGCGAGCAAACGCCGATTCGCGGTTGCGATTGCTTGATTTTTGACATAAACTCATGGATTAAATGCGATTTTTGGAGCACCGATTCGACCGTGATTTCGCCGAACACGTTTTTCATCGCCGTGTGCAATGTTACATGAACAACGGCGAGACCATCCTTTCCTTTGAGGGAAGCATCGGGACCGAGGTAAAGCATCATCGCGAAATCGGTAACGCCGCATTTCTCAGCAAAAAGCTCCGTATGGCCGGGATAATGGTATCCGGCAAGATTCAACGCTTCCTTATGGATCGGAGCGGTGATGATCGCGGCAACCTGGCCGGATTTTGCCGCATTGATTGCGGCGTCAATCGCATCATAAGCGGCTTTTCCGGCTCGCCTGTCAACTTGCCCGTAAGCAACTTCGACGGCGGAATCGTCAACGGCTCTTACGCAGGGAATCATGTTTGCCGACGCTTTCGCCGAAAAATCGCCGCTTTCCACGACGGTAAGGTTGGCCTTTCGCAAATTCACCGCTTTGCGGAGAACCTCCGGATGCCCGAACACGACCGGGTTGCCAGGAGTCGCCGCAACGATCTCTTGCCAGCCGGCGACAATAATTTCCGGTCCGATCCCCGCCGGATCACCTTGTGTGATTGCCAAATTCATAGGGAAAAACGAAAAAATAAAAAATAGGTCTGTTTCATAATTCCTGTCTTCTCTGCGAAGGCATGGAACCGGGCGGCATTTTATTCATTGACGCCTTATTCATTGATGCCTGGAGCAATCCGAGTCTCCACCAACTCTGAATCCCGCTCGATGGTGAACAAAATCGGGGTGTCTTTTTCCGCTACGAGAATTTGTGTTTCAACCGCACTGCGAGACGGCGTTAAACGGTTGTTGACCATCACAATCAAATCGTCCGGCAAAAGTCCGAGTTTTTCCGCCTCGCTCCCGGACCGGACGGAATCAATAAACGGCGGCGTCCGGTTTGCAACATTCGGAACCAAAATGATCCCAATATTCCGTAAAATTCGCTCCGTATCTGAAGGAAGCGGCGGTAATTCCGGTCTGTCGGGAATCGCAATCAAAGTTGGCCGTCGCGTCCCCGTATTCCCTCCGGCGGTTTCTGATGCCAAAAGCGTTTTGACGCTCTCGTGAATCTCTCTGCCGGGCAAAACAAAATTGAACCAAGTGTTGTTTTCCGCGTTTTTCAATTCCTTGCCGATCAATCCAACGAACCGTCCAGAATCGCGGAGTACGACCGCCCCCCCTTTCGCACCGGGATTGTTTGTAATCGCGTCCACAACGTACACCGGTCCCTTGTAGGTCGTCGCAAACGCCCCCCGCCTTGCACGAAGCGATGTTCTTGCTGCGATAATCCCTTGCTGAAACGAAACCGGCTCGTTCGCCGTTGCGATATTGTACGGGTTTGAAACGGCGAGAATCCGGTCGCCAATCTGTATGGAATCGTCGAAACCGGCCAGATCAGACAACGTATCCGACAAAATCACGTTTGCCGAGTCTCCGTATTCCGCCTTGAGGTCAAAGTGGGGAAGCCCATCGGCATCGATTTTCAAAATTGCAATCTCCATCATCGGATCGGCGGCGATCAGGTCCGCTTCATACCGGCGTCCGTTGTCGAGAATCACAACGAGCGGGTCTGCCTCAAGAGCGGGACTGCTGACCGTCAGAATATGTCCGAAGGGCGTAATGAGACTGCCGGTTTGATACCCTTGCATCCCCCGAAGTCCGCCGGCACCGTAGATTTTGACGATTTTTTGACGTGCGTCTTCGACAATTGCCCCGGACACCGCACCGGAAAATCCCGGCACCCGCTCCGGTTCCGGCTCTTGCAAACTCTCTTTTTCCTCTGCTTTCGTATCTGCCATGATAAATCTTGCAAACGGCGTTGAACCGTTAGAGACACTCATTTCGCAGGGCAAACCGTTTTGGTGCAGAAACCGCATTTCGCCGGGGAACCGGTTTTCCATTGAGTAAAATTCGATGAACTCAAGCGCACCGGTTTCCGGCTCAAAATACATTCTCGCCCTCACGATGCGCCAGACAACGGACAACACATCGTAGAGTTTGTTGAGTTTGCCGTCCAGCGGGGCGGTTCCGATGTAAAGCACCTCGCCGAAATCGAGCTTTTCGTTGACCGCAAGTTCCCGCATCAGGAACATCGCCGGAAAGAGTCCGCCGCTCCCGACCGGTTCCTGGAAATAGGAAATCGGGTCGATTTGGGAATCTTCGTCAAGCGGTTCGACCGGGTTCCATCGGAGCGTTGTATGCGGTAATTCCAGTGAAACATCATCGCCGGAGATCGAAATCCTGAACGAGTCCGCTTGGGCAACATTGCCGGAAAGTACCCATTGTTCCGGGGTTTGGGATTCGACGGTTTTGCGATAATTGGACAAAACCCGATCCAATTCCAGCCGATTGAAGTAATAATTGGCGAATCCCCGCCGCTTTTCATAAACCGGCACCGCCCAATCGGGAATAAAAATAGCGGCTTTTCCCTCTTCTCCTACCGTCTGCTCTCTCTCCTCTCTCCTCTGTCCTCTATCCTCCCTCCTTTCAATCGACGGTTCCATCATTTCTTCGGTCATTTCAATCAGTTTTGCCTCACTATGCAATCCTTCGAGCCGGACGAGAAGTTCATGCCGGTCCCCTTGCGGCGTTCGGATCGAAATCGGAACCCGCCAATCACGGGGAAAAATGCCGAGAATGTTTTGAAACGTATTCGCCGTATCGAGCGGGTATCCGGCAAAGCGAATCACCTCATCGTCCACGCGAACGCCGAGCCGATACAGGTCGGAATTGATCGAAACGTCGTCAATCACAACACGCCCGATCCGGTCCGTTGCGACAACCGCTCCCAATCCGGCGTGATCGACGATTCGCCCGCTTTTCAAATCGCCGAGGAAATGTTTGACCTGATTGACCGAAACGGCGTACCCAATCCCGACATTGACCCGGCCTCGCTTGTCAAACGAGCAACGCCCGTTGATACCGATCAATTCGCCGCGCATGTTAAACAACGGTCCGCCGGAATTGCCCGGATTAACCGCCGCGTCGGTTTGAAGGCAATCGGTGTATTCCAAAAACGTCCCCGCCGGGTATTGGTAGCGGTGCGTCCCGGAAATGATTCCGTAAGAAACGCATGGCTTGTAGTCAATAGCAAGCATGAACGGGTTGCCCATCACGAGGGCTTCATCGCCGATTCGGACGGCGTCGCTGTCCCCCATTGGGGCGTAGGGAAAATCGTCGCGTCCAAGCAGTTTAATGAGAGCAATATCGCCGGTTGGATCAAGCCCGACAAGAATCGCGTTGTATGCTTTGCCGTCAGCCATGCCGCATTTCATTGCGATTCCACACGGCTGGACGACGTGAAAATTGGTAAGGGCATATCCGTCCGGCGAGATCACAACGCCGCTTCCGCCGCCGATTGGTCCGTTTCCTCCGGCGGGAAACACGGCGATCACCGATTGCATGGTTTGTTCGATTTGCGAGATTCTTTCCTGTTCAAGACGCCGCCAATCCTCCCCCGTCGCCGGGAACACAAACCATAATGCAAACACAAACGGTAAAAACGCAAGGCGAACGGTCATTTTGCTTGCAGTTGGAAAAAGTTGGCTAAGGATTTTTAGATTTTTTTTAACATTTTTTCATTTTTTCCTGCGATTTTTCCTGTTGCTCATTTTCCCGGCCATCGCTACAACCGGAAAAGTCAAAAAGACTTGAACCGGAAACGGTTTTAATTTGACAAACTCCGTGAAAATTCGCCTAAACTGCCTATTTGCCAGCTACTCACTTATTCTACTCGATTCCCGACCCTTTCCAAGTGGGAAGAGGCGGCGAGGGTGTAACGGTTTTCCAAGCCTTTCATCGGTCGGGGGAATGAGTTCCCGGCACAAATGGCACTATCGATAAACCCGATGGATCGTAATGACGCCTGCAACGGTTATGTTTTGCCGCTTGGAATATGGCTTGTGCAATGTCGAAATGGCGCACAAATTCCCCAAAAAAGCAAACAGCTGGAAAACAGGCAAAACCGAAAAATAGGTAGTTTGGGAAAGCTACAGCGAATTTTCACGGAGTTTGTCAAATAAGCTGTCCCCGGCAAAGAGCTTTGGTGACTTTTCTGGTGGTAACGTTTTCTGGTGGTAACGATTGCCGGGAGAATGAACAGCAGGAAAAAATGAAAAAATGTTAAAAAACCCTAAAAAATATGGGTTGCTTAGTGTCCCGGCTTGACATTTCAGGACACAGGGCATAGGACTTCTCACTTACTCGCTCATCACTTAACACTTAATTCTATGCCCCATGCCTTGGGATTATTTCCATCCGAGTATTCCTGCGATCATGTCTACAATCGGGCTGGATAACACCGCCGGTTGTCCCCAGCTCCACATGTTTCGGACAAGATCGTAGGCCATCATTCCAGCCAAACTGACCGGCACAACGCACAACAATCCCAACGCGGTCACGGCTTTGCCGGAATAGGCCGCTTCATAAGGGGAACGACCGGAAGCGGTTGGTTTTGAGAGGGGAGCAGTCGCTGGTCCAAAATCATCGGTACTGACCGCCGGTCCGAAAGCATCTGCACTTTCCGCTGGTCCAAAATCACCTGCCCCGCCGAAAGCCTCCGAACCGAAATCGGACATCTCGGCCCCAAACGGCGAATCGTCATCCAACGCAATCACTTGTGAAGAACTTTCGGAATCTTCGTCAGTATCGGCGTCGGCAATCAAATCAAATGTTCCCACTTCCTCACCACCCGCGAGCATCGTCGGCATCTCGGAAAGATTCCCCGAATCGACCAAGGCGAGAATATCGCTGTCTTCGTCCAATTCCAAGACGGCTTCCTCGTCTGAACTGCCAACGAGTGAAAGTCCGCTACCGCCGCTCAGATTCAAGTCACTACCACCGCCGAGAACCAACTCATCCTCATCCAAGGCAGGGGTTGACGCCAAATCAATTTCCTCTGATGCGTGCCCAATTGTTTCGTCGAGATTCAAGGCAAGCCCCAAGTCCGAATCCTCATCATCGGTCAACGACAACCCATCGTCCGTGTCGCTCAAATCCGTCTCCGCCATGAGTGTCGGAAGCTCCGCGTCTTCTTCAGCAAGACCAAAGGTCAGAAGCTCCTCTTCTTCAACCTCTTCCGGCTGATTTCTCCTTTTAATCAGACTCGCAAGGGCTTCTTCCACATCTTCCTTGCGAAATTTCCAATTGGAACCGTCCCGAAAAGCCCTCAGTTGGCTTTGTTCCCGCATTCGATTGACTTCCCCGGTGGAAAGGTTGAGAATTTCGGCAGCCCGTTCAAGGGTATAATATTCTTGTGCCATGAAAAAAACCTCGTCAAATCTGGTTGGAGTCTGTCACCCGGCAACTGGTTCCCATTGATCGAACGAGTTGGTTTCGATGACCGGTTACTGATTGCCTCTTAGGAAATGTTGTTCGATGTATTGCGGAAGCGGCTCAACACCGTTAAAAACCCGCAACTGGAAATCCGCATTAATGTGTCGTATATTCACAAAATGAATTTGACCAGCAGGATCGACGTGATAGACACCGATCCGCTGGGATTCCGGGTCAACAATAATCACCTGCTGCAAGTTTTGTTGTTCCAATCGTTCGAAGCTGCCCAGCCATTTCGGCGGCTGCGCTTGGACAGGAACATTGATGACCGGCAACCCGTCCGGTCCGAGTTGGGCTTGGGCGAAAACTTCGTCCCGAAGGTACGTCAACATCGCACTGACCGCTATAATCAGCACCGACATCAACAAAACGGACCAAAACTGTTTCAAATTCATAGTAAACCTTCCCTGATAAAATATTGTTTCGTTCCAAACATCTACGGAAGGTCACTTTTTAGTTTCGACCAAACCGCAGTACAAAACACGGCAAAAACGGCGTAAAATGGAAGAAATCCCCTCTTGGTAACACACCAAAACCGTATTGACCGATTTTGACGGCACACACGATCTTCCCGAAAAGAAAAGGCTCTCCTCCGGGTCGAAATACTACCGTATTTACTGGAACGAATCAACCCCAATCCGAAGGGGCACGCAGGAAGTATAACACATTTTTTCGGAAATGTTTACTTATTTATTGCAAATTTACAGAATAATTTTGTATAAATAGCCGGGCATCGGGCATCGGAAAGTGAAAAATGAAAAATGAGATTCTGCCGTCTGCCGGTTTAATCCTATGTCCGATCCCCCGATTTTCTAACCAACCCGTTTATCAATTTGAGTAATTGCGAATGATTGAAAACGCCGATGAAAGGGGAGTAGTTCCATTATTTTTCTTCCATTGAA
>Ga0099364_10008506_pt1 | contig 14435 bp, 11 predicted proteins | sample TergutTh196P3_FD_73070 | JGI IMG/M metagenome (GOLD analysis project Ga0099364, IMG submission 73070) | Microcerotermes parvus P3 segment gut microbial communities from Pointe-Noire, Republic of the Congo - Th196 P3 | ecosystem: Host-associated > Arthropoda: Insects > Digestive system > Gut ... | reverse complement strand
TACGACTTTATGTATATCCTTCGCAAGATATTAATCCGCCGAGAGGTTGCGATATGATGGATAAATATCATGTTTTTTCGACCGACGACATGATTAATTGGATTGATCACGGACAAATCGTAGCAGCTGCCGATGTGCCATGGGGAAAAAAACCAACTCTTGCCGGTGGTGCAACATTTATGTGGGCGCCGGATTGTGCTTTTAAAAATGGAAAATACTATTTTTATTTTCCGCATCCGAGCGATGATCCATGGAATGATAACTGGCGAATCGGTATCGCAGTCAGCGATAAACCCACATCCGATTTTGTGGTGTTGGACCATTGGTTAAAAGGTTTAGGCGATGATATTTTCGCGATGATTGATCCTTGCGTTTTTGTGGACGACGATGGTCAAGCTTATTTTTATTATGGCGGCGGCGGAAGATGTGCCGGAGCCAAATTGAAAGATAATATGATAGAATTGGCAGAACCTTTGACTTTTATGGAAGGATTGGTTGATTTTCACGAAGCAACTTGGGTTTTCAAAAGAAATGGTATTTATTATATGACTTATTCCGATAATCACAGTGGACATGGAAACCGTTTGAAATATGCTATGAGTAACAATCCGTTAGGACCTTGGGAATTTAAAGGCGTTTATTTAGAACCCACCGGTTGCGATACCAGCCATGGTTCGGTAGTTGAATACAAAGGTCAATGGTATGCTTTTTACCACAATAAAAGCCTTTCCGGAAATGGAGATCGTCTTGCCGGAAGAGGAAACCTTCGTTCCATTTGTGTAGATAAATTATATTTTAACGAAGACGGAACAATTCAACCGGTGATTCAAACAGATGGAATTAACCCATTGCCGCCTTTGCCGCCATACCAAGAAAAAAGATAAAAATAGATGGAAGAAAAAATTAAACTTTATTCTCCGAACGCAATAGCGCTTGCAACCTACTTTGGCGGACCATTAGCCGCAGGAATTCTTATTCGTAAAAATTCCATAAATCTTGGGAGAGAAAAAGAAGGATTGTGGACATTAATTATCGGAATGATTAGTACAATCTTGTTGTTTTGGGGTATTCTTCAGATTCCCGAACCAATAATCGATATGATACCGAATTTTCTAATTCCTGCCATCTATACACCAATTATTTATTTGATTGTTGAAAAAATACAAGGAGAAACGCTGAAAAAACATAAAGAAGAAAACAACGAATTTTATTCTAATTGGAAAGCGGCAGGAATAGGATTGGTCTGTTCGATCGTATTAATTGGCGGAATATTTGCGTATGCCTATTTTGCACCCGAAGATTGGGACGTTGACACGTACGACACCGAACTAACAAAGCTGTACAGCAATGAAGATGAAGCCATGAAAGTATTTGATATGATGAATCGCCGCCCTGCGTACGAAATTGTATATTTTATAGAACACACAGGAATACCCAAATGGAAGGAAAATATTGAGATTTTAAACAAAATGTCGAGCATCGAAAATCTACCCGAAAAAGTTCAAAAACAGAATAAACTGCTTCTTGAATACAATAAACTCAGAATTGAATCATACGAACTAATGGCAAAAGCAATATTAAATGAAACTTCAGAATATGATGATGAAATTAATAAAAGGCATATTCGAATAAATGAAATTGTTGACGAATTATAAGAACCTGTTTACATTTTGCTCGCAAAATAAATTATGATGATTTTTTAGGAAAATTTTAGATTCGTTTTGCGATTTTAGCGGGCTAAATGAGCAAAAAAGAAGATGAAATTTTACAAAAAAGCACATAATTTATTGCGAAAAGGAAGGTTCTATTCTCTATAAAAATATTCACGGAAAATTTAAACAGGTTCTAAACTTAAATCACTATTTTTGTATCAAACTAATCAGCAATACCATGTCGGAAACAAAAGACGAAATCATTTTAATTACCATTAATGGCGAAGACAAACCGGGCATAACTTCTGCCTTGACCGAAATTCTTGCCAAATTCAACGCCATTATTTTGGACATCGGGCAAGCAGGTATTCATCAATCGTTGTCGATGGGTATTATGTTTAAAATGCCCGAAAATGCTCCTCCGGGCGCCGTGTTAAAAGAGCTTCTTTTTAAAGCATACGAGCTGAAAGTGAACATAAATTTTACACCTATTTCTGTCGAAAACTACAACGCTTGGGTATCTCGGCAAGGAAAAGACCGACATATTATTACCGTGCTCGGGCGCAAAATAACGGCAGAACAAATTGCCAACATAACACACGAAATATCATCGCAAGGACTAAATATCGATTCCATCAAAAGGCTCACAGGGCGAATGTCGTTAAATAACGAAGATGCAGAAGATTCGCGCGCCTGTATCGAACTTTCGGTACGCGGAACGGTAAAAAATCGCGACGAAATGCACGCCAACTTTATGACGTTGTCGGCAAATTTCGGCGTTGATGTTTCGTTCCAAAAAGACAATATGTACCGCAGAAACCGCCGTTTGGTGTGTTTCGATATGGATTCTACACTTATCAAAACCGAAGTAATCGACGAGCTGGCAGATAGAGCGGGCGTTGGCGAGCAAGTAAGAGCGATTACCGAATCAGCCATGCGCGGCGAGATTGATTTTACCGAAAGTTTCTTACAACGAGTGGCGTTACTGAAAGGGCTTGACATTAGCGCTATGGACGAAATCGCACAACAACTTCCTATTATGGAAGGCGCGGATAGGCTGATGTCTATCTTGAAAAAATGCGGATTTAAAATCGCCATTCTTTCGGGTGGATTTACGTTTTTCGGAAACTACTTGAAACGCCGTTTCGGCATTGATTATGTGTATGCCAACGAATTGGAAATTGAAAATGGAAAGCTTACCGGCAAACATTTGGGCGACATTGTAGATGGCAAACGAAAAGCAGAATTACTGAAACTTATCGCTCAAGTCGAAAATATTGAATTAGAACAAGTCATTGCTATCGGCGACGGCGCCAACGACCTTCCGATGCTAAATCTGGCAGGTTTGGGAATTGCTTTTCACGCAAAACCAAAAGTAAAAGAAAGCGCACGGCAATCCATTTCAACCATCGGATTAGACGGTGTGTTGTATTTCCTTGGATTCAGAGATGTGCATATTGATGCACTTTAGAACGCAAATGACGCAAAAAACGCAAATCTTCGCAAATTCTGTCATTCTGAACTTGTTTCAGAATCTCCTCGAATAACGGGAGATTGCGGGTCGAGCCCACAATGACAAGCTAATTTGCGAAGATTTGCGTTTTTTGCGTCATTTGCGTTCCTTTAATTACAACACATTCAAAATCTGCTCCTTAATTTGCTCCAATTCATCTTTCATCAATACCACAATTTTTTGCATTTCGCTGTGATTCGATTTAGAACCTAATGTGTTCACTTCGCGCCCTATTTCTTGTGCAATAAAACCGAGCTTTTTGCCCGATGCTTTTTCAAACATCGTTTCTCGGAAATAATTCAAATGCTGCTGCAAACGAGCTTTTTCTTCGTTCACATCTAATTTTTCGATGTAAAAGAAAAGTTCCTGTTCAAAACGATTTTTGTCGTAATCCACTTTATCGTTCAGCGATTCGAGGTTTTCTTGCAAGCGAGTTTTTATTTTTTCGATTCTTTCACCTTCATATGGAGCAATGTCTTTCAGCAATTTTTCAATAGTATCAATATTTTTATTCAAAACCGTAGCGAGCATCGCGCCTTCTTGAATGCGAAATTCGGTTAACGCATTCAGCGCTTCGCACACTGTTTTACGGACTTGCAACCACTCGGCTTCTTCCAATTCCAGCATCTCGCCTTTCATCACATCGGGCAAGCGGAGCAACACATCAAACCAGTTAGACGGCACCTGTACCGACATTGTATCGGCTATTGACTTAATTTGATAATAATACGATTCGACCACCGCTTTATTAATCTGCACCGCCGCTTCGCCGTTAGAATTGTCAATATAAAGCGAAAATTCAACCTTTCCCCGTTCCAACTTTTGTGCTATTTCCGAGCGCAACTCCAGTTCTTTTTCGCGATAAATACCGGCAATGCGCATCTGCAAATCAAGCTGTTTGCTGTTGAGCGACTTTACTTCTACTACAATTTTCTTGTTGTTATATTCACAAGAGGCTTTTCCAAAGCCCGTCATTGATTGAATCATATCTTAATAAAATTTGAAAACAAAAGTAATAAAATTATCTTTGCAAAGAAAAAGATTTTAAGAATTCTGTCATTCCGTGCTTGACACGGAATCTCCTCGAACAATAGGAGATTGCGGGTCGAGCCCACAATGACAAATGCTAAACAAATTAATATGCATTATTTTGACGCACTGTTAGCAAGCGGAACTTTCCCCATTATCACAGCATTTTTGTTGGGCGTTTTTGTGTCCGTGCATCCTTGTCCGCTAACGCTAAACGTAACAGCCATCGGTTATATCGCCAACGATATTGAAAATAAAAAAGCGGTTTTGACGACAGGAATACTCTACACCGCCGGAAGAATTTTTACATACACATTGCTCACGTTGATTATTTTTCTGGGTGCCAACGCGCTTAATGTTAGCGATTTTTTTCTGCAATACGGCGAAATGCTAATCGGTCCTTTCCTAATCATTATCGGCATTTTAATGCTCGATTTCATTCCTTGGAGTTTTTCTTTTACTGAAAAAATCAAATCTTTTTTCGGAAAAAAGATAAAAAATAAACGGTATGGCGCTTTTCTGTTAGGCTGCGTATTTTCGCTTGTTTTTTGTCCGCACACGGCTGTCGTATATTTCGGCATCCTGCTTCCATTAACCTTGACCGCGAACGGTGGATTTTTGCTTCCCGTTTCTTTCGGCATCGGAACAGGCTTGCCCGTTGTGTTGATTTCGTGGATATTAACGCACAGTTTGGCAAAAGCCGGCAGTTTTTTCAGTAATTTGAAAATTATTGAAAACCGAATACGTATTATTACCGCAATAATCTTTATTTTTGCAGGAGTGTTCTTTATTTTTGAAACATTACACGGGCACGGGTGCAACCATACACACTGAAACAAATGGAAGAAAATTTATTAATCAAGTTCAAGCACGTTGACATTTGTCAAGAAGTACAATTAGTGCTCAAAGATGTCGAGTTAGAAGTAAATAAAGGCGAGTTTATTTACCTTATCGGCAAAGTCGGGAGCGGAAAAAGCTCGTTGCTCAAATCTTTTTACAACGAACTGCCAATTAAAACAGGCGAAGCAAAAATTTTCGACTATAATCTTGTCAATATAAAACGGAAAGAAGTTCCTTATTTAAGACGAAAATTAGGAATTGTTTTCCAAGATTTTCAATTGTTGATAGACCGTTCTGTGCAGGCGAATCTCGAATTTGTACTGCGTGCCACCGGATGGAAAAAGAAGCACGATATTGAAAACAGAATCAAAGAAGTGCTTCGCCACGTCGGAATGGAAAATAAAGGATACAAAATGCCGCACGAGCTTTCGGGCGGTGAGCAGCAACGCATTGTTATCGCAAGAGCATTGCTCAATTCGCCTCAAATAATACTTGCCGACGAACCTACCGGAAATCTCGACCCGCAAACGGGCGACCAAATTATGCAGCTGCTTTACAACATTCGCGAAGAAGGCACCACGATTATTATGGCAACGCACAATTTGAAATGGATAGAGTGTTATCCGGGCAGAGTGCTGAAGTGCGAAGATGGACGTTTAGTGGAATAAGCACAAACACTTAAAAATAAAAAATTACATAAACAACTTATTTCTGTTAAAAATAATTTAATCCTTCAATAAAGATTGTATCTTTGTGGGCTAAATTTGTTCATTTGTTACAAAGCTGTTTTATCATGAATATTGATTCAGTATTAATATCTTATCCTTTTTTGCTGGGAATATTTTCTTTCCTCGTCGGGTTATTTATGATGCCCCATGTTTTACAAATGGCAAAAAAGAAAGAATTAATTGTGAAGCCCAATAAGAGAACTGCTCACGAAGGAGGAATTCCTAACATTGGTGGAATCAATATTTTTTCTTCCTTTATTATATCTTATTTACTTTTTTCGGTAGGAGAAATTGACCAAAATCGCGTTATTTTGGCAGGAATGTATTTCATTCTGCTTGTCGGTTTCTTAGACGATATGATAGAACTTTCCCCTCTGAAAAAACTATTTGGAGAGCTTATTGCCGGTTTTCTATTAATAGTTATTGCAGATATTCGGTTAACGAGTCTGCATGGTTTCTTAGGTTTCGAATACATCTCCGATATAATCAGCTATCCATTATCATTTTTCGTTTACCTGTTGGTCATTAATGGATTAAATCTAATAGACGGCGTTGATGGTTTAGCTTCCGGATTAGGCATTATGATATGTATGTTTTTTGGAATATATTTCCAATTAAACGATATGACAGACTTGTCAATGATGGCTTACTCTTTTGTGGGAGCTTTGCTGATTTTCTTTATATACAATGTATTTGGCAATCATTCCAAAATATTTATGGGAGACTCGGGAGCATTAGTACTTGGTTACACTATTTACCTGTTCATTGTTGCATTTTGCGAACTCAATGCCTACAATATGGGAAGAGTAGATGCCGTTTTGACTATGAAATCAGCGCCCGTTGTTGTCATCTGTGTTCTGGCAGTTCCTTTAATCGACACCCTTAGAGTAATGATTACAAGGATTAAAAAAAGACAATCACCTTTCATGGCAGACAAAAATCATGTTCACCATTTGCTGTTGAGCACCGGATTGAAACATAAAGAAGTTACTTTTATCCTGTTAGCTGTCAATTTATTCTTTATTGGTCTTGGATTATTGCTTCGGAACGTACAAATTGAAATTGCCCTTTTAATCGTTATTGTTTGCGCCATTACATTAATCATTACCCTTTGGAGGATTGTGGACAAATATAACAACAAGAAAAAAGAGAGTCAAGCATGAGAGATAAAATTCAACAATTATTACAAGAAATAAGCGTTCTTAACGCAAAAAACGCGGAAGAACTCGAAGCGTTGCGCATTAAATATTTAAGTAAAAAAGGCGAAGTTTCTGCCCTTTTCAACGATTTCAAAAACGTGCCCAACGAGGAGAAAAAAGAAATCGGTCAGTTGTTGAATCAATTGAAAGACGCCGCGCAAGAAAAGATTAATTCGCTGAAAGAGTTGTTTGGCAATCAAGAAAATGACATCGTCAAAAATGACTTAACAAGAACCGCCGACCCAATTGCATTAGGAACACGCCATCCTATTTCTATTGTCAGAAACGAAATTATCAGTATATTCTCAAAACTCGGATTTTCTATTGCCGAAGGTCCCGAAATTGAAGACGACTGGCACGTATTCTCTGCTTTGAACTTCGCGCCGAACCATCCGGCGAGAGATATGCAAGATACTTTTTTTATCGAACAAAATCCCGATATCATTCTTCGTTCGCATACCTCATCGGTGCAAACGCGCGTAATGACTTCTACCCCACCGCCTATCCGAATTATTTGTCCCGGGCGAGTGTACCGGAATGAAGCTATATCATATCGTGCGCACTGCTTTTTCCATCAAGTAGAAGCGTTGTATATTGCCAAAGATGTTTCGTTTGCCGACCTTAAGCAAGTATTGCTATACTTTGCCAAAGAAATGTTTGGCGAAAAAACAGAAATCCGTTTACGTCCGTCTTATTTTCCTTTCACAGAGCCATCGGCAGAAATGGATATTTCGTGCAACCTCTGTGGTGGAAAAGGCTGTCCGTTTTGCAAACACACCGGCTGGGTAGAAATTCTGGGTTGCGGAATGGTGCACCCAAATGTGTTGGACAACTGCGGAATCGACAGCAGCGTTTATTCGGGCTACGCCTTGGGAATGGGCATCGAGCGCATTACCAACTTGAAGTTCCAAGTAAAAGATTTACGTTTATTCTCTGAAAACGACATTCGGTTTTTACACGAATTCGAAGGAGCAGCAAATATATAAAATAAGAAAAGAGGCTTTTGCCTCTTTTCTTATTTTATATTGCTTGTTTTTTTCCTTCGATAGCTTGAATCGCAGTGATGCCAATCATTTTTACAACATCGCTGGCGGTGCAACCTCTTGATAAATCGTTAACCGGCTTTGACAACCCTTGCAAAACAGGACCAATCGCTTCTGCATCGCCCAACCGTTGTACAAGTTTGTAGCAGATATTTCCCGCCTGCAAATCGGGGAAAATAAGGATATTTGCGTGTCCGGCAATTTCGCTATCGGGCGCTTTGGACAATCCAATGGCGGGCACTATCGCCGCATCTGACTGCAACTCGCCATCAATCTGAAGGTCGGGAGCCATTTCTTTTGCCAATCTTGTCGCTTCCGCCATACGGTCAACAAGTTCGTGCTGTGCACTTCCTTTGGAAGAGAAACTGAGCATCGCTATTTTGGGATCGAGTTTTGCGATGGTTTTGGCAGATTCGGCAGTGCAAACAGCAATTTCTGCCAATTCTTTCGTTGTAGGCATCGGATTTACCGCACAGTCGGCAAAAATCAACAATCCGTTTCTGCCATACTTTTTCTTTTTGGTAAACATAAACATTGCACCCGACACTGTGGTAACGCCCGATTTTGCCTTTATGATTTGAAACGCAGGGCGCAATACACTGCTTGTCGGATAAATAGCGCCGCCCACTTCGCCGTCGGCATCGCCGTTTTTTATCATCAAACAAGCCAAATAAAACGGATTCATCGCCAATGTTGCAGCATTTTCGTAGGTCATTCCTTTGCTTTTGCGCAAGTTATAGAGCAATTCCACATATTCTTGCTGTTTCGGATCCGTCGCCGGGTCAAAAATCGTGGCTTTAGAAATATGCGATAGATTCAACGCATCAGCTTTTTTTTGAATCTCAGCCGCTTTACCAATTAAAATAATTTCTGCTATTCCTTCGGCAATAGCTGTGTTGGCAGCCGATATTACTCTGTCATCTTCCGCTCCTTCGGGAAGAACAATTCGCTGTAAATTCTTTTTAGCCTCAGCGTATATGCGTTTGATGGTTGCCTCCATACTATGAAATTATTTTAATTTGTTGCAAAGATATTATATTTATTTTAAATTGCAATGTGCAGATTGCAATTTTCACATTTTTTATAATCTGTACATTGCAAAAATTTAAATGTGTAAGCCGTTAGGTTTACATCGCTCGGTAGAAAACCAAGCTATAATGCCTACGGCATATAAAAACAAAAAATCAAAACACATTCTAAATAATTTATTTTATATTTGCAGTGAAGAAAAACATATATAAATTATGAAACGAGCATTTACATCAATCTAAAATGGATAATGAAAATGTGAGTTCCATACGATCTTAATGTAAAAAAATAAAATATTTTCGTATGAAAATCTCCATTATCGGCGCAGGAAATATGGGCGGCGCTATCGCCCGAGGCTTAACTTTCGGAACAAAAGTCAATGCCAAAAACATCTGCATAAGCGATTTGAATCAAAATACACTGAACGCGATTAAGTCATTCAACTCGAACATCAACATCGGCTGTTCAAACAACGAAATTATAAAAGGTGCGGATATAATTGTGCTCGCCGTAAAACCGTGGCTGGTCGAAAGCATTGCCAACGACATCAAAGACTGCATTGATTACTCCAAGCAATGTATCGTTTCTGTTGCTGCCGGAGTTGATTTTGAACAACTGAAAACGTTTTTCTCCGACGATGCTTGTCTATTCAGAGTTATTCCTAACACGGCTATCGAAGTACGCGAAAGCCTTTCCGTGATTTCTTCGTGCAATGCTACAAAAGAGCAAGAAGCTGCGATTGTTAATATTTTCAATGAACTCGGAAAAACGATATTGGTTCCCGAAAACAGCATTAATGCTTATATGGCACTGTCGTCTTGCGGCATCGCGTATGCTTTCCGCTACATTCGTGCGGCAATGGAAGGCGCGGTAGAAATGGGTATTTATCCGAAAACGGCTCAAGAAGTTATCCTTCAAACAATGCGCGGCGCCGTCGAATTATTAGAAAAGCAAAAGAGCCATCCCGAAATAGAAATCGACAAGGTTACAACGCCGGGAGGCATTACCATAAAAGGATTAAATGCGATGGAAGCAAACGGATTTACAAAAGCGGTTATTGAAGGATTGAAAGCAAGCTGTTTGAAATAAAATCACAGTACACGGGACACACAGAATTAACGGAAAAACACAGATTTAATTTATAAAATCTGTGTTTTCTAATTTCGTGTAATTCTGTCTAATCCATGTATTCCATGTGCTATGATAGCCTTTTCTTAAAAACCCTCGAAAAGAATTTTCCAAAACCTTCTACTTCTAATAAAAACGGATTGGTAAGGTCAATGTTTGGTTCGTACTCAACGCCTTCCTGCATTGGAAAAATCAGAATAAAACTATTTTCTTGGAAGTGTTTATTCAAGAAAATCGGCGTTTTTTCCATTAATTTATTGTACGAAGGTCTGTCTTTTCGGCTTAATACAAAAATTAAATTATCGTCGCTACGTACTGCTTTTGCAATAAACCGCGCATTGCTCCAATCCGAATATTCCACAAAATCGAAATCAACAGGGCGCGAAGTTTGCAGTTCGCGAATAGCTTCCATTGTTTGATTTGTAGTGTAAAAAATGAGTTTTGCACCCGTATTGCGCGCAATGTTCCACACACGCATCAGCCAAAACGGAAAACCAATTTCTTCTTCCGCTTTATCGGGCACCAAAATTAAATGTCTTTTGACGGTGTTAAGCGGTTGCGTGTATTTGTAAATCATCGTAGTGGTATTGCATTTGTTGAGAATACCATTGGTGAGATTGCCGAGAAACGACTGCGAAAAACCTTTCTGCTGATGCAATCCCATAATCAAGTCCGTGATTTTATACTCGCGCACCACGCCCATCAGCGCGTTTACAATATTAATATCGTAGCGGATATGCGTTTCAATTTCGTGGTCAGTAGCAGCGGCGGCTTGTTCTGCAAGCTTTATAATTTGCTTTGCCTTTGCCTCGCGCGAATCGTTGCTTTCGTAGTTTTTTGAGCCTGCGCTGTCGATAATATTCAGTGCATACAATTTCGATTTGTCCTTTTTCGATTTAATGGTATTGCTCAAATCAAACAAATTTTCTGTGGCATCAGGACGGTTAATGGAAATTAAAATTCTGCCTTCGTTCACAACAGGTTTTTTTTCTGTTTCTTCTTTTTGCGCCATATTTTTGGCTCCTTTCTGCGTAAAGAAAGACGCAACCGTACATGTTACCAAAATCATCACAATCGTTCCGTTCAGCACGCTCGCATCGAACAATCCGATGCGCAATCCAACCAACACGATTGCTAATGTAGCGGCGGCATGCGGATTCAAACCAAAAATCAAACGTCGTTCATCGACCGTAAATCCAAATGTTTTTTGAGTTGCCCACGCGGCAAGATATTTGCCGATAAGCGCGCCGCCCGTGATGACTGCCGATACTTTAACAGTCTGCCAATCGGCAAAAAAAGCACGGTAATCTATCAACATTCCCACACTAATCAGAAAGAACGGAATAAAAAGAGCATTCCCCACAAATTCTACTCGGTTCATCAATGGAGAAGTGGGCGGAATAAGCCTGTTTAATGTCAATCCCGCAAGGAAAGCACCGATAATGCCTTCAAGCTGCGCCATTTCTGCCAAAAATGCGCCGAGAAAAACCATTGCCAACACAAATACATACTGCGAAACATTATCGTGAACTAATTTGAAAAACCAACGAGCAATAATGGGAAAAAGAAAAACAACAGTTGCTACAAAAACAACAAACATTCTGCTCATTTTCCACCAAACGCCGGAACTTACATCGCCGCTTTGATTAGCTACAATAATTGCCATTACAAGCAATGCCAACGTATCGGTAATCATCGTTCCGCCAACGGTAACGTTTACCGCGCGATTTTTGGCAAGACCGTATTTGCTGACAATGGGATACGTAAGCAGCGTGTGCGACGAAAACATACAAGCCATTAATAGCGAAGTTTCAAAAGAGAAATTGAGCAGATACATTCCCGACAGCACGCCGAGCACCAACGGAATGGAGAATGTATAAAATCCAAAAACAAGGCTTTTTGTGCTGTTCTTTTTAAAATCTTCGATGTCCATTTCGAGTCCCGCAAGAAACATGATATACAGCAACCCGGCGGTGGAGAACAAAATGACGCTGTCGCGCTCTATCAAATTAAAACCGTGTGCGCCAATTACGGCTCCCGCAATAATCAAGCCAAGCAAATGCGGAATGCGAATTTTATTGAGCAAGAGAGGGGCAAACAGAATGATGAGCAATATCAACAGAAACTGGTCGGTAATGGGAAGGACTATATCTTTAAACGAATCCATATTGCGCTGATGTTAAACTCGGTGCAAAGGTAGTGATTTATTTTTCTTTCACAAAAAACAAAGAAGCCGTCTAAAAAGTCTTTTTGAACACCGATGATCAAGATAACGCGGATTTACGCAGATTTTATATTGTTAATAAATAAACTATAACAAATTATTATTGGTTGCAAACCTACGGCTTGCAGATTGGTTAATATACTAATTTTCTACCGAGCTGTAATCTCTACGGGATTTTTTGCAAAACGGGATAATTCAAAAAAAAAGATTGACAAAATCTTGCCAATCTTTTTATCTTGTAAATCATGGTTCAAAAATCAATTACAACCATCGCACACCACTATCACTTGATTTATGCCACTGTAAAGCGTACCGCACTCGGTAGAAGTCTGCACATAGGCACGGACTTCATATACGCCGGTAGGCAATGTGTTTAAAATGGTTGTGAAATTGCCCACGATAGTAATGCCTGTCCATGTTTCGGTGTCTTTTATGCGGTATTGAAAGCCTTTACTTGTAACGCTCTCTGCAAAAGCGCCGGGCACCTCGCTTGTGAGCGTAACCACAGCTGCCATCGACACAGACACATTAAGCGGAATTTCTGCATTACAATCTATCGGCTCAACAGGCTCTTCCCATTTGGCATAAAAACTGCTGTCGGCAGAACTTATTGTGCTACTGAAATTAAACGGCCAACTGGTAAGTTCTTCGTTGGTGGACCAACCTGCCAACACCATATCGCCATTGGTAACGATGGGCGGTGTTACTGTATTGTCCCACGCAACGCCTACAATGATGGGGGTTCCGCCGTTGTTGGGATAAAATGTAACCGACCGGGGAGCCGGGTAGTATACGTCGTAGTTATTATACAGCCACTCAAACTGTTCATTGGTACTTGGGTTAATGGTAAACGACCCGGTGCCTTTAATGATATTGGTTTGATGAAGTATTTGGTTTGTGACAGATATGTCCTCTACATAATACCGAGCTTTGTTGTTGCTGTATATAACATTGCTCGAAGTTAAGTTGGCGAGGTTGTGTGTCATAATATGGATTGCCCCGCCCTCGAGGGCGGTATTATCGCTAATGGTGCCGCCGGTTATGCTTACTATTCCTGCCGTGTTGTAAAAAACATAAATACCACCGCCATAACCTGCACCATAGCCATTACCTGTAGCTGTGTTGTTACTGATGGTACCGCCGGACATATTTATTGTTCCGCCCTCAAAAGAGATAGCAATGCCGCCACCACCACCTCCAGTGGCTGTATTACCGCTAATGGTTCCGTTAATAAGGTTTAGAGAACCGCCTCCTCGGATGAAAATACCACCTCCCATACCTTGACCACCACTGCTGATGGTAAGTGTGGCATTATTACTGATGGTTCCGCCATACATATTTATTGTTCCACCACCGGTGCCGTCGGAAATGCTGTTGGTACCGGTAGCAATACCACCACCATTGCCGGTGGCTGTATTGCCGCTAATGGTGCCGCCATACATATTGAGTACTCCGCCACCGACGACGACAATACCGCCACCATTGCTACCCGAAGAAGTATTCACTCTATTGTTACTGATTATTCCATCATACATATTTATTGTTCCACCGTAGCAGTAAACGCCACCGCCGGCATTAGCTTCATTGTTGGTGATGGTACCACCATATATATTTAGAGTACCTTCATTCAAAAAAATACCTCCTCCACCTCTAACACTACTAATATTATCGCGAATTTCAGCACCGGCATTTATGTTAATGATGCCGGTTGCAGACATGAATTGTATGGCGCCGCCTACCGAAGTAGGTCTGATATTTTGTACTATGGCACCGCTGTTAAGGGTAAGCACTGAGTTATCAGCATCAGAGAAAATACCGTTTGAGGTGGTGGTATTGGGAGCGCTTTCAATAGTAATATTTTCAAGAATCAAGTGCGTATTGGCACCTATATGGATGTGTCTGCCATCGTTCGTTTTTGTAAGCACAAGATTTTCGTCTGCACTCCTCAATGTAACACTTTTACTGATGGTAAGTGTGCTGTTGATAGTAGTCGGCACATCAGTGAGCTCTACAATATCGCCGGCAGTAACGCCTGCGCCGTTAATAAAAG
>Ga0099364_10008505_pt1 | contig 14435 bp, 15 predicted proteins | sample TergutTh196P3_FD_73070 | JGI IMG/M metagenome (GOLD analysis project Ga0099364, IMG submission 73070) | Microcerotermes parvus P3 segment gut microbial communities from Pointe-Noire, Republic of the Congo - Th196 P3 | ecosystem: Host-associated > Arthropoda: Insects > Digestive system > Gut ... | reverse complement strand
GATTTTCTCTCATACAGTCTATCTTAATATTTTTTGGGAAACTTGCAAGCGTTTCCTTCCAAAGTGCTACACTTTTATCTTTAAATTCGCTATATTTCTATTTTACAATAAACAGTTGTATATATTGTATATCTAAATGTTTAAACCCTAAACTACCAATCACGTACCATGAACATGAAACCTCATCGTGAGACTTGTTAATTTCGGCAAAAATGTATTTAATTGATTGCTTATTATTTTGTGCATTTACAAAAATATTGTATTTCGGTATTTTCGAGTACATCGTAATAAAAATGTACTTCTTGTGATTTTTCGTAATATCGGTATAGTTTCGGGGAAGTGTACAAGCTGTACTGCACCGAAAATGTACCCGCTTTTGCATTAAAAGGCTTTTAAGTCTTTTAGCCATATATCGCTGTAATATTTACATCTAAAAACTTTATGTATTCCTTTGTTTATGCGGTTTTGTAGCTTTGATTATAATTGATTTACTGCAATAAAAATTGTTAATGCACCGCATATGCACCGATTATTTACTTTTTTCACAAACCGCTATTTTTACGCTTTGTAATTATGCGGTATATCATTTAACAGTAGAGGATTGATTTTCACAACGTCAAGCGGTCTACCCTTTGTTTTCTGTTTTTCAAGTTTCACATATCCGCTTTCTTGTAAAAAATTTAGAACTTCGTCAAGGCGTTCCGCTGTACCAAATTTCCCCCTAACCCCCCGCCACATTTTTTGTTTCGGGATTTCTAACTTGTTATACTGTTTAATGCGTTTTAATAAATATACTGCAAGGTTATTACGTTCATCATCTCCCGCAAATACCTTTTCTGCATGGACCGACAAACATTCCGTAACAATTACCGCCCTTTGCATTGTGTCTAAATCAATAGGAATTTCGGCGGGTTCTTGATTATTTTCGCAACACTGAAAAGCATGAAATAATCCCGCAATTCTGATTGATAATCCAAACGCTTTACCGTTCCATGCTTGAGCCTTTTCTTGTCCGTCCTCAATGCGTTTTTCGGGTGTATAAAAATACTTTCGTGCGAATTTATCTGCTTCATCTGACAACGTAATTTTCTTACTCTCTGTCATTGCAACAGTCTTTTCTAATGCGTAATAAATAGCTTTATTATACGTTTTGTCTGTTGGTTTTGTTTCGCTGACAACTTCACGATTTCCCGCCCGTGCTACAGGATATGCAAAAATTATACGCCCTGTCAAGCCTTTTGCCGTGTTTTCCTCATCGAGTAGCACGTTATAAACAATATACGGTTGTACGCAAATTGCTAATGATAAAGCAGGGCTTTTAATGACTTCGGGTTCTCTGCTTTTTCGGTGTACACTAACATAATCCCCGCTATGCCCTTTTAAGTAAATTTCAATATCGTCACCGCCTTGACGATAACGCCCTTTCATGTTACTGAAAATGCCGCCCTCACCGCTTGCAATAAACATACGCTCATCGTTATTAACAAGTAGCGTTATTAACGCCTCTGATGTGGTATCGTCTGCAATAATTGTTAGTTGTTTTTTCGGTTCAAATTTATCATAGTTAATTTGTGCTGTAATTAAATCGTCTTGTTTTTCCTCTGTTCCGTCAACTTTATTTTCGGCACGAATTAACGCCGCCTTTAATCCCTTTAATGTTGCTTTATCTTTTGAAAATTCCTCTGCATTTTGTACGTTATATGCGTTTTGAAATTGGTGAAAAGGTTTAATAATATAGCGTATTACTTCGCTTTTTCGCTCGGCGGGGGCGTTAATTGCAACCGCATATATTGACAGCTGCTCAATGTTTTTATTCACCGAAACAACATTATATTTCTTTTGAAACACCGCCCCTAACGCCCCCAAAACCAATACACAAGCCATTTCAGGGGCTGTCTGTGTATATTCCGACAAAGTTTGCGTAAATTCAGCTAATGTTTTTGGGAACGCTCCAAAAGGAAAAGGCGGCGGCGTGATTACGTCAATAGGCTGTAACTCCCCCCACTGTGCATATTGCTTATATTCATGTGGGGGAATATATCCGTTACTTCCTACAATTTTTTTCAAGTATGCATCAACCGCTCTATCCCAAATTATTTTTAATTCCTGCGGCGGTAAAGGCGGGTTACATTGTTTTGATTTTTCGACAAATTCCGCTCTTGCTTTTTCACAATCACCGTACTTTTTCAACATTGTAAATGCAAAAGCAGAAAGTGTTGAATTGTGTTTTTCCTGTGAAGTTTCATGCATTTCATTTTCTATTTGCGGCAAAATTTGTTGCATAATAAACACGCTCCTTACTGTGAATAAAATTCAATGTTTAGTATTTCGGTTTTTCCCTCTCTTGTGCCTTTTTGCGGGTGATTGATTACTATTACTTTTTTGATATGTTTTAATAGAAACTGTCGTTTTTCTGTGTTATTAAAATTATTCCAATTTTCATTAAATGATAAAATGATTTCTTGTCGTGTTTGCGGTTCGATTATGTTTGTTTCGGGTGGTGTAAGTTGTTCAATTTCTGTCTTAATACATTTTGTTTCGGTGTCTAACCTAACTTTAATATCCCTGTATTGTTCAACCGTTATAATTTCCTCTATATATCTGTCTAACACTTCTATTTGTTTGTTTTCTAAATTTTCGATTTTGCTTTGTAACTCTGCAACACGTAACGCCGCCGCCTGTTTCGCTTTTTCGGCTTTTGTAGTATCGGGGACAACATCGGTAATATTACTCATATATTCAATTACCGCTCTTTCGACTTTTGCAAGTGTTGCCGACATTGAGTTACAAACGCCCACACTTTTATTATTGCAAATAAACCTTATTGTCGGTTTTGTATTTTTACGAATTGCAGTATTACTTTGTAAGCGAATACCACATACACCGCAATATGCAATTCCCGAAAAATAATTATTTTCACAAGGCTTTTTTGTTGGTGAAGTTTCCCTAATTTTTTCTATTAACAATTGTGCTTGTTGAAATAATTCAACGTCTATAATCGGTTCATGTTTCCCCTCACTCTCAAAGTACCGCTCGGGTGAATGAAGTGCATAACGAACATAACCCGCATAATTGCAATTAGTTAATATTCTTGATATAGTTGCCCCATACCACGCTTTTGAATTTCCACATGGTATTTGTTCTTGATTTAATGTTTTTGCAATTTTATTCAACGACAAATTTTGATTTACAAACATATCAAAAATACGTTGTACTATTACGCTTTCGGCTTTGTTAATTCGCTGTACTTTTTCGCCGTATTCTCTGTCATAACCATAACTTGAATTTCTACAAGCCGTTGTAAATCCCTCTTTTGCTTTTCGCTCTTTTCCTAACCGTACACGCTCCCCTATGTTTTCACGTTCAAACTCTGCGAATATCCCCAAAAACTTAATGAATAAACGTCCGCTTGCTGTTGATGTGTCCACACTTTCAGTTAGTGAATTAAAAGCACAATCATATTGTTTGAATAAATCAATCAAATAACTTAAATCGCTAACCGACCTTGTAAGTCTGTCAAGTTTGTAAATCAATACATTTTTTACGTGTCCCGCTTTTATATCGTCAATCATTCTGTTGACGGCAGGGCGACCTGACAAGTCCTTTCCAGAAATTCCCTCATCAAGGTATACGTCATAAATCGACCACGACTTTGCCGAAACATACGATTTTAACTTTTCGACCTGCCCACGAATGGAATATCCTTCCATTGCTTGTTCTTCAGAACGTGCCAATTAAGGGCATAAGGCATAAGTCCCGATTATAAGCGGTTTTTCGACAACTGAAGCCCCCTGCATAACTCTCAACAATTCCCCATATAAACATACCGCAAATACCGCCGTCCAATCTCGGCAAACTCACGAATCCGCTCCACGTTCACCGCAGGAGTGGCATACTCGTAGTTGGGGAAATACCGTGAAATATGCCACGGAATGTCGGGCGATACAGAAGAGAGCCACTTCGCAATCGCAGTCATCACCTCGACAGAATCGTTCTCGCTTATTCGTGCTTAACCGTGACTGGTTTCACACGTTGATGTGGACTTTGCCGGGGAAAGTCATCCTTGCAATGACAGGTGCGATTATCACAATAACTGCGATTTTAATGAACAAATATTGCAAAAATATCGAGTATGAGATATAGGGGGGGGGAATTAAGGGCTCTTCGCTATTTTACCGTGGTAAGCTGAAAACGGCTTAACTAAAGCCGTGCTTAATCCCCTCACGCAAGTAGACCATCGCCTTCAAATGTGATTTATTAGGAAAACCACGAGCAATACCTTGCACGGTCTTGATGATGCTGTTGATACCCTCGGCGATGCCGTTAGTGATGCGACTTTTGAAGTATTGAAGAATGCCGTACCAGTGCTTTTCGAGTGTTTTCGCAAAACGCTTGAGAGGCTCGAGGTTGGACTCCCACACGATGTCAGCCCATTGCTCAAACAATTTTTCCGCCTGCTCAATCGTCAAATCGTAAGTCATGATGTCGGCGAAGGTTTCTTTGAATTCGTAAGCCTGCGCGATTGTAGAATTTAACGACAATACCACATCCAAATTTCGGCGTTGTTTTGGAGTCAAATTGATAGGATTTTTGTACAACTCGTACATACAATCCTTGTGTTCTTTTTCGGCTTTGCGAACCTCGTTTAGGGCTTTGTTGAGCAGTTTGAGGACGTGGAACTTATCGAAAGTAATGTTAGCTTGTGAGTATAATTTTATATGACTTAAAGTCTCACGGCTTTGAGCTTGTCGGGTATGAGGCGATTAAAAATTTAATCAAATTAGTTGTTAACACTTCATACAAAAGTTTAAGAACAACAGTTGAAAGAACAATTAGTAAAGTTCTTGAAAAATCTCCACGTGATTATATGGCTTATCTGTTGTATGTGCATCCTGATTTGTGCGATGCTTTGTTGGATATAATTCCTGTTTTTTTGCGAAAGATGGTATGCACGTTGATTACGAAGACCTTTTTATGGGCAAACGCAAGGAATACCCTTCCGAAAAGAAGATGCTTGAATATATAAAAGTCATTCGGAAACTCTCTAATTTGCATGAAATTACGAAAGACAATGAATATTCCGCCGCACGTTTATTTAAGAGAATAGGGCGAATGTTTGACGATAATAGGATTACGTTTGATTTTGAGAAACTAACCCTTGAAGAGTTGGACGATCTTTTGTGGTTCGCTCGTACACAAAATAATAAAGAACTCTATCATAAAATTCAAAGTTTACAATTGCCCGTTTGGGACCGATACGATAAAGATTACTATTTTCAAAGAGAGGGTTTGATAACGGCATATCATGATTAAAAGTCATATAACCAACGGTGTCAAAACTTTGTTGTTATGCGATGTCACGTAAGCCCAATGAGTGTTTTTAGCGGTCGCGGGGTCAAGCCCTGCAAATGCGATGAGTACTCGGGGAAAACGACATCAAGATACGACACAATTTGAATTTTAAGTCGGGTGTTTTGCTTTTTGAGCGACTGTCTAAAACGACATATTCCACGCAATTCAAGAGTCGCCAATTCTTGTGGCTCTAACAGGCGATAATCGTTTTGATACAGATATTTGCAAATCATTTTGCTGTCGATTTTGTCGGTTTTGGCATTACGAATGCGTTTCTTGTGTGCTCCTGCCGTTTCAATCGGATTTATAAGGGCAACTTGATAACCTTGTTCCGACAAAAAAGAAATGAGATTTTCGCCATAAACGCCAGTCGATTCAAGCCCAATAACGACATCGTTTTTGGGGAACTTCTTGAACTTTGACAAAAGCAAATTAAGTCCCGCAATGTCGTTCTCGAACGGGAAAGGCGTACAGTCGGGTAAATTTCGTGCGGAAACCACCAAAATGTCCAAGCGCGGCTCACCTTATTTGCGGTACGCTCTTGTAAATGCCGCATAGCAGGCATCTCCTTGCTTATTAGTCAACCACTCCATCGCCACATCCTCCCCAACCTCAATCGCCATCTCCACCGCCGACTTCGCCGCCTCGAGCAACCGCTCCGACTCCCGCCGCAACTCAAACGACCGCCGGACCAACTCCGCAACCTCAGTTTGAGTGTCGATGTCAAGAATCGGAATAACAACATCTGCAATTTCAGACGGTCGCCAGTGCTGGATTACAGAACCGCCCGTGTCCCTTTCAGCTTGCATTTGAACGACAACAGAGTTTAACACTAAAGCCAAATAATCGGGCAATATTCGCCCTTTATTCCTAATCGTCAGATGCAGAATAGCCCCCGATGTCACGACATCTAAATCTTCCTCAACTTTATAAGCAATTCCAACCGTGCCGTCTTTTGTCAGCAAAACAGTGTCTTTCTTCGGTTGCAAATCCATATTAGCGAACGACCCACGGTCAAGGTGTTTTTCGGTTTGTGAAATACCATGTTTCGACAAATCAGAAACTCGCACAAATGGAATCCCCTCATCGATGTATTCGTTGCTCCCCGGCTCAATCGACTTCTTGATGTTCACGAGATTACCAAGTTCATCGCAATTATAACCACTGATTCTTTGTAAAACTTCCTCATACTTCCCCTGATAATACTCTGCATCAAGCCGTCCACTTGCCCCAAAGCTCTCCGACAACGACTTCACTGCAACAGGCTCGCTTGACGGCGTGAATCCGTCTAAGCCAAGTGCTGACAGGAGGAGGGATTCGGCGGAGGTGTAGGTTTCTTTCGATTTAATAAGTTGTAACTCTGAATAATCAACACAATGTTGTAATTGACTTTGGAAATCTTGCGACATTACAGGAATATAGAGAGATTTTATAGCTTCTTTGTCTATTGTTAACGGAATCGTTCCGTTTATTTTTCTTTCTATTATATTTTTGCCTAATTGAGTGTTTAAAAATAGCCAAGCAAATACGTTAGTAATAGGGCTTGTTTTTTTAAATCTTATCATAAATAAATTCATCCCCAGCGAAACAGGTTTGTTTAGATTCGGCATAAGATAAGACTTTCCCGGAGTTCCAATTTTATTTATAAGCAATTCGCCGCCATACACCTTGCTTTTTGCCAAAAATTCATATGTGTGTTGTGTTACATATTTTACATTGGTTGTAAAATCTTTAGCTTCTAAATCTGTGCTTCTTACCATATACGCAAAATCAATACTATCTAATAATTCAAAATTCATTGCTATGCTTTCGTAACTCCCATTTGCATGAAAATCAGTAAGGACATCAATAACATCAACGAATTTTATATGTTGTGATTTTTTAATGGTGGTATAAGAATTAAGAAACACTTTTTTGAAAAACTCACTATCCATACGATATTTTTCGTTATCAACAAGTAATTCCGATAATTTTATCTCAACTGCTTCAAGCCCGCTCATTAACTGGTTATATCGCACTTCGTCAAATGGCGGGCTTACTGAAAAAAACTTAGTTTCTCCCGTTTAGCGAATTCGATGAACGCTTCTGCTATGCCGTCTTGCGTAACGCCATCGTGGTTGTACAAGTCGTGGTCAACGAACATATGCCCGTGGGTGTCAAGCTTCGGCTCGCCGTTTTCGTCTTTGACGTAGATTTTATCGCCGCTGTTATCCTTGCTCGGCTTTTGCATAGTCGCAAAGAAAATCGGGTAATCGTCACAGCGCGGGCATAACTCATCGTCCCACTTTTGCACGAACAACACTGAGGTCTTAGTCCCTGTATGTGGTTTGAACACGTTACCGTGCAACCCGACAACAGCGAGAATGCGGCAATGTTCCGCAATAAAATCACGAATACGCTTGTCGCTTGAGTTATTAAACCGCCCTTGAGGTAGCACGATTGCCATTCTGCCGCCGGATTTGAGGAAGTTCAAGTTCCGCTCAATGAACAGAATGTCACGTCCGACTTTCGCCTGTTGCTTGCCCTTGTCGTTTTTGCCGAGTTCATACCGAGCAAGAATATTTCCCTCTTTAATGTCGCCTGCAAACGGCGGATTCGCCATAAGCAGGTCAAACTCAAAGCGACTGAAATCGCTTTTTGCCGAACCTTTGGGGCGTATTCGTTTCAGCTTCGCAAAACCTTGATTATAGTTGTCGTTCCAGTCCTCCTCCTTGGCAGTTTCCTCCCACCGCCCGAAATCAAGCGTGTTAATGTGGATTACATTGGTTTGCCCGTCCCCGGCGATTAAGTTAAGAGTACGTGCGACACGGACAGCTTTTTCATCAAAGTCGATTGAAAAAACGTGGTCACGCACAAAGTCTAATTCTTCAGTAGTTCGCTTGTCGGTAGTGAACCCCTCACCTACAGGCAGATTTTTACGCTTGCGAATGTTTTTCCAAACGTGGAAAATCGCATGAACGGGGAATCCGCTTGACCCGGCGGCAGTATCGATGATGTTCTCGTGTTCCTGCGGGTTCATCATCTTAACGCACATATCAATAACGTATCGGGGCGTGAAATACTGCCCTTTTTCGCCTTTTTGCGATTTGCTCATAAGGTATTCAAAAGCATCGTCAACAACATCAAGGTTGTTGTTGAACAGCTTCACATCTTGCAAAGCCGCAACGCACACCGACAAATGCGACGGTGTCAGCGTAATGCGGTCGCTGTTCGTGAACACTCCGCGCCACTTGTTCCTCGCTTTTGAGAACAACTCTTCAATTTTAACCTTTAATTCGGTGTCTGTGTCGCCCGAATTACGGAACTTCAAGTAATAATGTTCATCGTTCGCCGCAGTCATCTCGTCATACAGTTTCGAGAACAACAGCTTAAAAATCTCTTCAAACGAGTCTACCCCTGCATTGGCGAGAACCTCATCTTCAGCTTCTTTTATAATAGAACGCAGTGAACGCCGCTCATTAGCGATTTTATCCCTGCTTTTGAGTTCAGCGTAAGTAATCTGCTCACCCAGTATGTCGGATAATTTTTCTGTAGCACTTGGGAGAGCGGTTATATCCTCAAAATAATTAGGGTCTTTGCGGTGATAATGCGAAATCTGCTCGCCGTTCGTCCAAACAGCAATCGGCGCACCCGTGGCATTGCAATATGAGCGGAGTTGCTCTTTCCCGTCGGACAATTTCGGTTTCTTGACTTCGATTATAATGTAAGGAACTGTCGGCTTGTCCTTATCCATAATCACAATGTCAGCACGTTTGACTTCACGCCCAAAGTTGACTGCGTACTCTACTTGCAGTCTTTCGGCAGGGTATGCGTATGTATGAATCAGTCGGTAAACGTAAAGCTGCCGGACGAGTTCTTCAGGCGTGAGCTTAATTTCTTTATTCCGAATAAGGCAAGTCGTATACGGAACTTCCTTACCCTTGACATCACGCATAGTGATGCGACTTTCTATTGCCGAAACCTCGGTTTGATTAAACAGCGAATCGCTATAGTTACTGTTTTTGAAAAGTTCCTTGAGTTGCATAAACACCCACCTCATATTTAATATAGTCGTTTAACTTAAAAAGTGCTTGAAGATTTGCGTGAAGATTTTTCGTCAGACAAGGCGAATTTTGTGCGAATATCCGCTGATATTTAAGCAAAATTCAACGCAGTATGGCGGAAAATTTTCCGCAAAGATTTAGTGATTCTTAATTAAGTTAATCGACTATACATACTAACCCAATTATAATTATATCATGAATTCAATTTAATTTCAAGCGTTTTCAAGAAAATTATCAGAGAGCCAGTTGCAGAGCCGGATACAGAGCCAGTCACAGTGCCGATAATTGCGAGTTAATCGCCGATTATTGGGCTGTGTTTTGATCTCCCCCACTATGAAAAATGGGGGAGGGTTAGCATTAGTTCCTATGACCGGAGAGAGGGGGATTCGAACCCCCGGTACGCTATTAACGTACACACGATTTCCAATCGTGCGCCTTAGACCAACTCAGCCATCTCTCCACCTACGGAAACCCGCTTAAAAGGCTCTCTGACAGTAGTCGCCTGTCTTCCTTAAAAGGAAGTATATCACAAAAATATTTAATTGTCAACAGTTTTATTAAATTTTTTGCAAAATCGACTATAATTTCCGCAGTTTAATTAAAATTTTTGTTAAATCGGCTTAATTTCCGCCAAATCATAAGGTGTTTCTTGATACACGCAAAAATTGAGCCAGTTAGAATACATCAAGCTTGCATGACCGCGCCATGTGTAAAGCGGCGTATTTTCGGGATTATCGCCCGGGAAATAGTTGTAGGGGATTTCGGGGTTAATCCCTTTTGCAACATCCCTCAAGTACTCATTTTTGAGGGTGTTATTGTCGTATTCGCCGTGACCCGTTACAAAAAACTGCCGTGATGAGCGGTCGGCAATAATATGCACCCCCGAAAGCTGCGAATTTACAAGCACCTTTAAATTAGGATTTGCATTGATTTCCTCGGAAATAGCCTCTGTATAACGCGATTGCGGAACGTAAAACAGCTCGTCAAACCCTTTTAATAGCGGGTGATTACACTCATCGGGATGAACTTTATGCGGGTAAATCCCGGATAGCTTTTTGGGCAATTCCCGCTTATTAATCCCGTAGTGATAGTAAAGCCCCGCTTGCGCCCCCCAACATATATGCATAACCGAGAAAGCGTTGCTTTTCGACCATTCCATAATGCCGCAAAGCTCCTCCCAGTAATCGACTTGTTCAAACAGCAGTTTCTCAACAGGTGCGCCGGTTATCAAAAGCGCGTCAAACTTACGGTTTTTTACCTTGTCAAAGGTGGTATAGAATGACTCCATATGCTCCCTTGAGGTATTTGCGGAAACATGGGTTGCCGTTTTTATGAGGGTAATGTCAACTTGAATCGGGGTATTTGACAAAAGCCGCATTAACTGCGTTTCTGTCTCAATTTTTGTCGGCATAAGGTTGACTATTGCGATTTGGAGCGGGCGAATGTCTTGGAGTGCCGCCGCCTCCGACGATATGACGAATATGTTTTCTTGCTGAAGTGTTTTATAAGCGGGCAGCTTACTGGAAATATTTATAGGCATGGCGTGATTCCTTTCTTTAATTTAGTTTTAGCCGTTTTTGACCATACAGAATACAGTATAACATATTTTTTGTAATTTTTCAACCCGACTGCACATATAATTAATTATGCGAAAATTTGCAAGATTTTAAGAATCGGACAGGTTCTGAAAGGAATACTTAGTAAAATGCTGAAAGAAAATCGGATACAAGATGAGCTTATCGAGTTAAATCAGAGAATACAAAAACAAGAGCTTCTTTTTAACCTTGTAGAGGACGATGACCTTATAGAGGCGATTATCTACGAGCTCAAGTCGTTATACTCGCGCTACACTTACCTCATAAAAAAAGCAAAGGAGGAATCCTTGCATATGGGTTTTGTTGAAAGGAAGATTAGCGAAAAATGCGGATTTTAATTATTTTAGGGGCAATACTGTTTATTGTCTTCATAAAAGCTCATTCCCGACATAAAAAGCCGCTCAGGGCGGCAGTCATAAGCATGGTGCCGGGGGTGCTTTCACTTGTGTTGATTGCGCCTGTCATCTCCCTGCCCGTTAATGTATACACGGTGTTTGTATCATTGACGCTTGGGATAGCCGGGACAGCACTTACGGCAATCGGGAGCGTTTTAGTCTGATTTGCCAAATGAAGAACCCCGACCTAATGAGCGGGGGCGATAAAACAGGTTTTCACTGTTTTGCCAAAATAACAGATATGACCGCCGATAATTCGGCGGTCAATCATTTTTGGCTGATTGAGGTTGGATTTGCTCCGTGAGCAGATAGGTCGGCGTTTCAGGCAACGGCTCTTCTTGCGATTCGAGTAAGCCAACGAAATTGAAATAAATATCTCACTGACTTTACGCTTGACTCGGCTATGGGTTCGCATCGAACAAGTAGGGGTGTTGAGATGTATCGAGGGTTTTGTGACATATCGGTTGCTACGTGTGGGTATTATGAACTCACATCGTTAGATAATCTCGCTTCTGCTCATAAAGTGAATTTGAATAATATTCCGGAAAGAGCGTATAAAAACAAGGCGATCCTGTGTTTGAAGTTGTCAGATGTCAGTGAGGATGTACGTTTTACCGTGGCAGTATTGCTAAATGAGGTTTTCGTCACGCTCTTCCCGGAAAGCTACCATTACATCACCGCAACGATAAACAGGCAGTCCGATGCTTTTGTGGATGTTTTAGCATTGTTAAGTCCCGTGCAGCTTTGTGGTTTTGATGATGAGGAAGCGATTTATATTATTGAGGACAGCGAGATTGATTTGGGTCTGTTGGTATCTGTTGAACGTAACTTCACTCGCTTACTTGAAATTATCGCCGATTACTTAACATGGCATAATGAGAAATTAGCGAATTCAGACCTTTTGGAAGATACTAAAAACCTCTCGCCGAGTTATGAGATAGTTTATTTTTGCGAGAGTGCGTTGCAGGTTCCATTCAAGGGAAATGCGACTGCTCTCATCGGCTTTAAGTCGCTGATAGTCTTTGATGACGTACAGTTCAAGCTCCACGGAGATCCATGACGCGAACTTAAACGCTATGTCTTTGTGTGCGAAAGTTGCGGCATATCGCCCAGCTTTTGAGGTCATGCCAATTGCATTAAGGAACGATGATGATTTTATTAGTTTAACCGATATTGCAGCTTTTAAGACTGCCGATTATCCGAGTGAAGTAATACAAAACTGGATGCGCAATCGCAGTACAGTTGAGTATCTCGGGCTTTGGGAGCGAATTCATAACCCTGATTTCAATTACCTCGAATTCGAGGTAATTGATCGAGATGCCGGACGGAATGCGTTTGTACAGCAGACAGAGGCAACGGTTGCCCTATTTGCTCCGGAAAACAAGCGCTAAAAGGATTCAACGACCTTGCAACAAAACGCCCCGATATTATCAAGATGTGGGACAAAAGAAAAAACGGCACGCTCACTCCATTTATGGTGATGGTTGGTTCTCAAGAAATAGTGCATTGGAGATGCAAATTAGGGCATCGCTGGCGGGCATCTGTCGTGAGTTCTGTTCCGAAATTTCCATAGGTCGAAGCTTGGAGTTGTTTGATAGAATTGTTAGAATTTTGTCTTTTGTATTCATAACCTTGATTCTACACGGTCAAGTGTCAAGTGTCAAGTGTCAGCAGCCATGCTTCAAACCGGCACAGATGCACAATTCAAGCCGTCCGCGCCGATTCGCATTATCCCTTTTTGACTTCAATCGCACCGTAGCCGCCGCGAATGTAGGTGGTAACATCAAGCTCTAATGCTTGCAAAATCTTGCTCGCCGTCCAGAACGACGAGGTTGACAGTTTGCGTTTCCCGCCTTCAAACATCTGATAATGCCGCATGGCGACACACGCTTTGTCCGCTACCTGTTGTTGTGTCAACCCCAATTTCTTACGGGCTTCAATCAGTATGTCCTTTTCCTTCCGTTCAATCTGATTCGACATAAATATCCCCCATCATCGTATTTTGCTGAGTATCTTATACAACGGGTCATCCTCGGACAGCGGTCTCAATGCGTATTCCCCATTGGCATAAGCGGTAGCATCGCGATAAACGGCGGCAACATCATTGCTAAGGGCGGTGAGGTTGGTGCGCTGACCGGTTTCAACAGTGCGATTCATGGAATCGTGACGATTAACAACGGTACAGTAACTGCGACAGGTGGCGATAACCATTATGGCGGCGGGGACGGCATTGGTGGCTCGGTAACAATTAACGGCGGGACTGTTACGGCAATCGGCGGAGATTCGGCATATGAGCCGGGGTCAAGTTTCAATGGGCTTACTGGTCTTCCGAACTCATATATTTATTGGACGAATACAGCTCCCATTGACCCGGGCGGTGGTGGGGAAGTCTTCAGCAATGGTGCAGGAGTGCCATTCGTAAACAGTGCAAGTTATATGTTTGTAAGGATTGAGTCATTTGCGGACGACTATACGGATGAAAATGGAGATGCTGATTTGGGTGGAGATGCCGATGTTCCGGGGCTTCCCGATGCGGGATTCTTGAGTTCATCAAATGATGAAGCGAATGCTGTGAAGAGTATCAGTTTTGTCTTGGCACTGGCCGTGATTGTTGTTTCGGGGAGAATAGCCTATTTTGCTCATCGCCACAAAACTGAAAAGCGAAAGAAAAATTCATGAAATTTCACCCATATTTAAGCGCGTAGTCTTGTCGTCGGCATAGAAACTAACCTCAAACTCTGTGCTATTCTCAATCCCCAGCAAAGAGAGGCTTATGAAGCTTAATGCCGCATCCCGAATCCCTCCACCGATCGGTCGTGGAAGTCTGATATACGTCTCACAGTCGTACATTGTGCTGTTCCCCCGAACGGAAGGAAAGTGACCGGCTCTACAGATAATCGGTGTTGGGGCGTTACCGGCTTTTTCGGAGCAATCGGGTATGTCAGAGCTCATTTACGTAAAATTCAACGACGATTCGGAATATGTTGTTAGAGTTTCTAATCCAGATAGCGGGGAAATACCGCTTACTTCGTTGTCGAAAAACTTACCGG
>Ga0099364_10008504_pt1 | contig 14436 bp, 13 predicted proteins | sample TergutTh196P3_FD_73070 | JGI IMG/M metagenome (GOLD analysis project Ga0099364, IMG submission 73070) | Microcerotermes parvus P3 segment gut microbial communities from Pointe-Noire, Republic of the Congo - Th196 P3 | ecosystem: Host-associated > Arthropoda: Insects > Digestive system > Gut ... | reverse complement strand
AAAATCAGGAAGATCCGGTACCCCTTCTGAACCTGAAAGTCGGATAATACGCACATGAAACAAGAGAAAAACCATTTAAAGCCTTAAAAACACTGGTAAATTGTTTCGTATGCGTATTATAATAAGCACATAAAATATGAAATCATTGCATCACATAGCTTTCATTTAAAAACAAGGCTGTTTCGTGTGCTTGTTATCAGACTTTTAGGTTCTTATAGCGTTTCGCAGAATCATGCGCAATAACCACAGTGCTTGAACCATCCTTGGGCATCTTGGGCGGTGACTGTGTTCAACGCAATACCTACAGCCTCAATCAGGACATCTTTACATCTTCCTTTTACCTGACGGAGCTGGGACTTTATTTTTGACCACATGTTTTCAACTGGATTAAGGTCTGGACTATACGGAGGTAGATATTCAATTCTTGCCCCGCGTTCTTCAACTATTTCTTTCAAACCCTTCACCTTATGCGAAGAAAGATTGTCCATGACTACCACATCGCCTTCATTTAACGTCGGCGCAAGGCAGCTTCTCATATATTCTATAAACATCTCTCCGTTCAATGCCCCCTCAAATACCAAGGCTTCCGTTGTTCCGTCCTGTCTCAACGATGAAAGTATTGTCAGGCTTTCCCAGCGAATATCCGGTACGTAGTCAAATACCCGTTTTCCTACTTCTCCTCTACCATAAAGACGTGTCATTCCTGTGTTGATACCGCTTTCATCTACAAAAACAATTGGTGTCCCGTCTTCTGTTGCTTTTTCTGTCTTCCATGTTTCTCGCGCCTCTTGCACGTCAGGACGATTTTGTTCACTTGGGTGGAGAGTTTTTTTTAAAAGTTATCTTCAGTCGTTCGTTCAAAGCTCGGCTAATCGTCGATATACTAACGGAAAAACCAGTCAAATCCTTTAATTCTTCCAGTGTTGCGTCTGGATGCTCGTGTATCGTTTGACGGAGAAGCTCTAAATCCGCTTCCGAAAGTTTGGGCTTAGCTCCAGCGTTCGAAGGTAACGCCTCGTAGCTTCCCGTTGCTCGATAGCGTCTCAACAGGCTGTATACCCAGCCAAAACCGACCTCCAGACGTTTCGCTATCGATAAAGGCGCTTCCCCTCGTTCGCTTGCTCTTATTACACGCTCTCGTAAATCTTTAGAATATGCTTTCATACATATATTATCTGTTTATTTATGCTTTGGCTTTAATATTGCGAAACGCTATAAAGTCCGACGTCAGCAGGAAAATCAGCAAACCCAAAAAACTGATCACGAAAACCGTGACCAGTGTCATTTTAGATTTAATCGTCCTCATTGTTTCACAGAGTATGTTTCTTTTGAGCCGTTATTCGATCGAGAGTATGTCCGCGAATCCGGTCATTTTCAAAATTTCCATAACGCCTTCGTTGACGTTCGTCACTTTCATGTCCTCGTGAGCGCCAATCCGCTTATGCGCGCGGTGTTTATTTGCAAAATGATCACCTTCATTATCTCGGATATAATGCCGAGTGTATCACATTACGCATGACGCGGGAGGCTTTTGGATGGAAACGCATCTTTATCTTCTTGACCTCGGCGAGTTTGGCGAAAAACTTGACGACCGGACGTTCCGGGAGTGGAGCACCATTGCGTCGGAAGAGCGTTTGGACGCGTTGCCTCGCTTTTTTTCCGCGCCGACGCGCAACGGTCTCTTTCGGGCGAAATTCTCTCGCGCGCCGCTTTGTCCTCCGCCGCGGGCATACCTCCGTCCGCAAGCTACCTCAAGGCGCTGGGAACCGGGCTCTGCGACGACCTCCCAGGCATCGACCTTGCGGATTGCGTCGTTTCCGCCGAGACGGAGCCGCGGATATTTTCTTTCAACGGACATCTTTTTCGGGCGTTCTTCCATAAAACGTACGCCGTTTCGGTCTGCGAAAAGCTGTGATAACAGCGGAGTCATGCACATGAGCATCTACCCGAGGTCTTGATGGCTTAATTCGCCCACTTTAAGGTCAATAACGACATCGCACTGTAGCAGCCTGTTATAGAAAAGGTTCTTATGATTGTCTCGCGCTGGCGGCGATCATCTTGACAAGCTCGCCGTACAGGGTGTTGACACTTACCAAATCTTCTTTGAGTTTGATTATGATGTCTTTTTGTTTGTTGACTAACGTGTCGGTTTCCTTAATCGCATCAGAAATTTGTTTAGTTGAGAGTTGTACGGATTTCAATTTACTCTCGATCTGATCAGCCGAGTTTTTGCTGTTCATGGCCAACTTGCGCCCTTCTTCGGAAACCACCGCGAACCCTTTGCCCGCCTGCCCCGCGCGAGCCGCTTCAATCGACGCGTTGATGCCGAGGACGTTGCTTTGGGAAGCCACGTTCTGCATTGCCGCGATAATCGACGCCGTTTCGTCCGCGTGTCTCTCCGATTCAATTGAGATTCTCAAATTGGATGCCTGAGCGTCGGCAACGCCGGCGGTCGCGTCTATGATCGCTTCAATTTGACGCGTCATTTCTTTGATCGCCTGTGAAAATTTGGCAATATGCTCGTTCATCGCGGTGGTTCGGCTGAACTGTTCGGAAATATCTTCCACCGAACCCACGACCCTCAGCGGCGTTCCGTTTTCGTCGCGCAAGGTTGAACCGTCGGCCTTGAGCCATACATACTCGCCCGTTTTTCGTTTTACCCTGTATTCCACGTTGTAAGGAGTTCTGCCCGTTCTATCAGTCAAATGTCTGGAGAACGCGTTTAAAGTCTTTTCTTTATCTTCCGGGTGAAGCCGGTCGCTCCAACTGCTCAAAATGTTGGGAAAGTCGATTTCATCGCTGAAACCAAGCAGGCGCCTAAATTCGGTTGACCACCAAAACTCATTGTGCGCGCCGGTCGGGTCCGACGGGTCCACCACCATGTCCCACAGCGCGATGTCTATGCTATTTTGTAACAGACGCAGGCGTAAATCGATAGTCTCTTTTTCAAGCGCCGTCTGTATCTCTTCAGTTATTTCCCGAACAGCGCCCGCCACCCTGAGCGCGTAACCTTGTTCGTCGCGAAGGGTCGCGCCGAAAGCGTGGAAATGCCCATATTCGCCGTTTTTCTTCAGCAGCCTGTATTTGATGTCGTAAGGCGTTCTGCCGGAGCGATCGAGCAGATGCCGGGCAAAACTTTCAAGAGTTCTTGTTTTGTCTTCAGGGTGCAGTTTGTCGCTCCAACTGCTGAGGATGTTGGGGAAATCGATTTCATTCGAATATCCAAGCATATGCCTGAATTTATCCGACCACAGAAAAGTATTGCCCGGATTGACGGGATCGCCTTTCACGACCTGCATATCCCATAAGCCGATGTTTGAGGCCTCCATAATCAGAGCAAATTTGGTCGATTGATATTCGTGTTGTTCGTGCAGGGATAAAGCGATTTTGTTAATCAACGCCATAACCGGGCGAATCTCCGGCGATAGTTTGGATAAATCGCCCACCGCCGTTATCGGGTCTTCATTTTCATTGATCGCGTTCAGCACGTCGTTTATTTTCGCCGTCAGCTCCTCGTAACTGCCGGTCGTTAGGCTCTCGCGCGTCTTTTGCATTATTTTTTTTATCATATATACTTGAGAGTTGAAAGTTCTCATGTTTAAAATTCTAAAAATAGCGGCCTTCGTATCAATTTAGTATAATTCCTTTTGTAATCCACTTTACGAAAGGAGGTTGCCATCGATAGAAGGCCTGTAAAAATCATACAGCATTTGGGTGTCGATGGCTATTAATAATGTTTAAATACGTAAACTCTGTACTTATGGGCTTTCGTGGCTGTTTTAATCGGGAAATTACGTTTCACTGGTTTGTAGTCATAGTAGTGGGGTTCATGCTGAGATACGATTATACAGGCATCACAAGTATTATCCGAACATTAGGTTTGGAACCTGGCGGATATGAGGCTCTTGTCCATTTTTTCGTTCCGGCGCGTGGAGGCTTTCGAGCCTCAAAGAACATTGGGTGCGCTCTGTTGGAGCTTGCGACGTTTTGTTCACAGAAAATGGGATGGTTGTTCTTATCGGAGATGGGGTGAAGCAATCCAAAGAAGGAAGGAAGATGCCAGGAGTTAAGCGCCTACACCAGGAATCGGAGAATTCCGGTGAAGCAGAATACGCCTTTGGTCACATGTTTGGCTTCATCGGGGTGCTCGTTGGAAATATTGAGAAATTGTTTTGCCTGCCGCTGACGGCCAGTTTGCAAGACGGGGACAAGCTGATACGTAAATGGGAAGACGAAGCCTACGAGCCCGTAAGTCACGTTGTGCAAATTGTTCGAGACGCGTTTTCAATAGTGGCGATACTTGGAAATAGCATTTTACTCTTGGATGCGTATTTTTTCACGACGACGCTGCTGAAAGAGCAGGTAAAGCAAGAATTGCAGAGTGCTGGAAAACTTTCGATCGTGACCAGAGCCAAGATGTCGACGGTCGCTTATACCCTGCCAGTAGCACGTGAAGGAAGAGGCAGGCCTCGTAAGAAAGGCGAAACCATTAAGCTCAGGAATGTATTTGACTCGGAAAAGGAAAAGTTTATCAGCGCAAAAATGTGGCTGTACGGGAAAGAAGAAGCGGTGGAGTATTTGTGTATGGATTTACTTTGGGGCAAAGGTCTTTACAGGCTCTTACGTTTCGTATTTGTTAAAAAAGGAGATACGAAGGTTATTTTGGTTTGCACGAACGTGTCATTCACGCCTCTGCAGATTCTTCGTTTGTACGGCTATCGTTTCAAAATCGAAGTAACGTTTCGAACGCTCTCGCAATTGTTGGGAGCTTTCAAGTATCGTTTCTGGAGCGTGTACATGCCAAAACTGGTGCGCTTTGCCAAAAAAAGAGAGAAAGATCCGCTCCTGGAAGTTAATGATAAAACGGAACGCAATCGTATTTTGCAAGCCTTCCACGCAATTGAGCGATACGTGATGGTGGCGTTGATAGCACATGGTATTTTGCAGCTTTTGTGCTTGAAATATTCGTCAATGGTGGAGAAGAGTCCTTTTTGTTGGCTTAGGACGAGCCTTGGAAGCATTGTAAGTGAAGCAACAATGTCTCGTTTTTTACGCCGAGATTTTTTTATGCAGTTTCCAAAACAGGCTCATTTGGCCATACTACAAATAATTCGTTCTAGAATGGCGCCGAATGATGACTCCGACCTGCCGGGGGCTGCATGAGACTTTTGGTATTTTGATTTTTCAATCTGAGAACTTTCAACTCTCAAGACTTATAGAAAGCATTGAAAATGAATGTGTAATTTTGAAGGGCAGGACATAGATATGCCATGTTCTATTGCAGATTGTAAAGAAGCCGTCTACCCCCGATATTGGCAAGGTAAATATTATTGCATTACACACTATAACGAGTTAATGTCAAATGCGTTTGAAAAAGAGTGGTCTTGTTGGGAGGAAAATATGCCTCCCTCTCCTTGGCTCCGTAGCCTTTTTGGGCGATTTTTAGAAGAAAAATGGAGTGTAAGAAACGGATTACTGTCAAAAGCCAGGATACGCGACAGAGCTTTTAATTTTCTAAAAGGCGGTACAGGATTTACTTTCGAGATTACAAGACATCCAGGTGCTTTCATGGACTGGAGCCCTTACGGAATTAGCAGAATTGTGCAGAAATGGGAAGTGTCATTAAAAGATGCCATTGTTGAACTTATAGAGGAACGTCCTTGGACCACTGATGATCCAGACTAAAAACATACCCTAATTCATGTACTCACTTTCGGTTGTAATACGCGCCGCCATCAAAATCGGAAGAATGGAGGAATGAGCATAATGTGTAGCAGTTTATCTACCCCATACCCATGGGATTCTTTAGATAAAAGTATTCTTCAAAGGAGCGCAGATTTAATTGAGGATTTCTCACCACAAGCCATAAGAAAAATTGTTTTTGAAAACTGCAAAGAGTATCTTGGATTTTCTTTTATAGCGTCGCAAAACGTGTCAATCGTCAAGCATACTTTGTTAGGTGTCGATGGAGCCACTATAATAGCAAAATTCAGAAAATACCCTAAAATGCAGGATGATATTTTCCATAAGTTTAGGGGGATGGCACGGCTTATTCAAGTGGAAAAAGGAATTTTACCAGTCATATTAATATTTCCCGAAAAACGCGAGACTACCATCGAACATGAAAGCATTCATCTTTGCCAATGGCTTAACAATAAACCTTATCAGCTTACATTAACAGAACGCAAAGCTATCTTCCATCAAAATGCAAGGATTGTGATAGAGAATGTTTTGAGAACAAGTCCAGAACAGGCTTTGGATTTATTGATTAGATTGACATGCTATAAAGTTTGGATGGAATTAGAGGCTCACTATTTTACGAATGCTCAAGATACACTGACTCTTACGCAGCGTTCTTCTCGACCATTTGAGACACTTAAAGGTGGTATTCCCTTATTTGGTATTGATAAACATATACCGAATGCAATAGATAAGTGTATAAAGGAGTTTTCACGTTTTTGCAATGAGCTTGAGTCACAGGTGGAATGGGTCAGGGATTTAGTCACTAAATCCGGAAGCGAAACCCTATACGAAGCTCTCTGGTGGCGTAAAGAAGACGACGAGGTTGAAATGATGTTTGGTCCAATTACAGATGAAGAATTGGAGGATGAAGGTAGCGAAGATGCCATTTTAAGACGCTTAAGTAACGAAGAAGACATTAAAAGAAACCTTAGTTATGAGGGCATAGAGGATGAGGATGAGGGCGACGATTAGCCTATAGCTAGTGGTAAAAACGACTGCAATACGCGGTATACTGATTGATGATGGATTTTAATGAAAAGAACGAAAGGTGAAACTTTTTGAAAACGACCGTTTACATTGAAACGACTATTCCGAGTTATTTAACAGCGAACCCCTCTCGTGATGTTTTTCGGCTTGCCCGTCAGAGTATAACTCAGCAATGGTGGGAAACTAAGCGGCAAGACTATGATCTTGTAACAAGCGACTTTACAGTAACCGAATGTAAAAAAGGAGACCCGGCAGCAGCCCAGCGGCGTATAGACTGTATTAACGGAATTACGTTGCTGCGAATAACTGACGATATATACTCATTGTCAAATAGCTATCTGGAATTACTCTCATTACCGAACGACAGTAAAATTGATATGTTACACCTTGCAATATGCGTAGTAAATCAAATAGACTACCTTTTGACATGGAACTGTAACCATCTTGGCCCGATTACTATGCAAAGGGTTCAGACATATAATTACAGGCACGATTTGTTTGTTCCAGTATTAACAACACCGGAAGCATTTTTTGATGAAAGGGAGTTCATGTTATGATATCTTTTGAGGAAGATTCAATAATTGCAGAAGTAAGAAATAACCGCACTGAACTCTTGGCTGAATTTGGTGGTGATACAAAAAAATTTATCGAGCATCTTATCGCTCAGAGACCCGCTATGGAAGTTGCTGGGTGGAAATATGAAACAGAAACAGAACTAGAAACTCGAAAAACACTACATAAACAGCAACAAGAAATAGAATTGATAAGGATTGAAAATCTACTACCACCCAAAACGTTGCAAACACTGGCTTAACACGTGACAAATGGAGAACTTGAGCGTTTAGCCTTGCCAGAAGCGTTACAGATGATCGTGAACTTGTAGATGAGCGTCAGCAAAGACGAAGGAGAGTGGCCATTTTCCGTAGCCGGAGAAAGAATAGCAACGCGAAAATACGGTGGTATTGCAGTATCGTACCACCTTGTTATGCTTATGTGACAGACCAACATAGCTATCGACAGCTTTTTAGAAGACTTTACGATGCCGATTCTTGTTGAAGTAAATCCAACGTTTCAACAGCTCTTTACGTTGCTTTGTCGTAATAAAAGATCAATGAAAATCTTCGTGCAAGCGCGGTATACTGATTATAGGTAGGATTTGGTGAGGGACTTGATGTCAGTTAAGAATGTGAGTGTATTTCAGATTGGATATTCGCGGATATAACCTTGAACTTAACAAAGCCAAGCAGGACAGGCATATAAGACATTCGCCAAGCTATGTAGAAGGGCGCAGCGTCTTAACAGCAGACCCTGAAATACTTATACGTTTATACTTAGGGCGTGGTGCGCCGATTATTATTGATGGCGTATGGATCAATAAGGAACGATTCACGCACAGTGATATTGTCGGCATATGGAAATCTCCTGACGGTAAGGTGTCTGCACAGACATGTAATGGTATTATTCATTATTCTCCGAAAAAAGGTGTGCATGTTGTTCCGGCGCAGCCATAGAATAATAGTTCGGAAGGAGTGGTCGCAGTGGCTTATTACGAAAAGTTAGAACTAAGCGGCTTCGAATCGGGCTGTCACGTTATTATTGGATTTAACGACGGGACATTCCGTGAAGGTATTCTTGAAATTAGTTTGATTAATGAAGATTGGGAAGAAGATGGCGAGCGTGAAGCTCTTGGCTTGCAAGGAATCGGATGTATAGAGGGGATTTACCTGGACACTATAAAGTTTATCACAAAAGCATGTGACGTTGTCTTTGCTGAAAAAGCCGTTTCGGCATGACGCCGAGTATATTCGTGCATAAACAAGTTCAACAGAGAGTGGTTGCTGCATGGTGACGGAAAAGATGGAACGGAACGCTGTTTTTACTACTAACGGCGTCCCGTCATTTGTTTTTATCGAACCATCCCGCTTGCCCCTGCTTAAAAAAGTATATTGGTATTACCGGATTTCTTGTGGGTTCTATATGGCATATATCTTAAGAAATATTTTCAATTTTTCCAAAAGCGTTCCTCAGTACAAGATGTATCCCTTGCGAAGTATATTCGTCTGAAATATATTTCTCAACCACCGGCAATACACTGCTTATCCTAAAAATTGCCGGTCGGTTCGTATGGCCAAGATGATAGTAGCAAGAACGGATATCCCTTTCCGGCAACGCGCAAAGACGTTTGATCCGTTCAAGCTGTTCAGATGGCCTATGCGATATATCGCTTGTCGGAATAGCCCATTAAAAGACAACCCCCTTGTGGTGAACAAGGGGGCATCCTTCAAACCACATATTTATCACGCCATGCGGTAGGCGTATTCTGTCGAACCGTTGATTTGTCACGCCAGACGGTAAGCGTATTCAATCAAACCACATATTTTTTTCGCCTGTGGTAAGCGACTTCGGGACATTCCTGCCCTCAATCAAAATCCTACAATGTCGGGCGAGCGCTGTCAAGTTTTTTCAGCCTGCTATTCCGCAGCGGCGTTCACTGATACAATTCAACCATTTTATTTAATGAATCCAATGCTTTATCAAAATCATAGTTTTTGATTGAATTTATCGCGTTTTTAATTTGCAGCTCCACTACTCCGCTGAAATCGAAACCCAACAAAGCCGTCAATGCTTCAACGCCTGAATCGCCGTCCAAATCATTCGCCGCCGCGATTGCGATTTGCAGTTTTTGGAGTAGAAACTCCGCGCTTTCCTTTGGAAGAACCCCGCCGCTTTTTTCTTCCGTGAAGACATCGGCCAGCGCTTCTTTAAGGCCGGTCATTCGCTCGGCAAAAGCCGGAAAATTTAACCTGCAATACTCCAAGTCCCCCGATTTTGCCGCCATTTCCAGTTCATAGGCCGTTGCCGCCGGTTCGGTAATGCCGAGCGTTTGAAGCGACCCCTTCATGCCATGTATCGAGATTGCGAATCCGCGCAAATTTCCGTCAGTTAAAAAAGAGGTCATTTTTTCGCATTCCGAAACGATCGCGACATAGAACATATGCAATGTTTCCCGGTAATTATCCGGCACCTGCGAAAAATTACCCATGCCCTTTTTTATATTGATAAGGTCGATTTTCTTCAATTTTTCAAAAAATTCGTCACGCAAAATAATATTTTCGTCCGCCTCCGAGGACTTTATGGCCTGAGTGCTTGAGGGACTCTCTATTTTTTCCTCGGGAAGCCATTTCAAAAGCAATTCCGTTAATTTATCAAATTCAATCGGCTTGGACAGAAAATCGTCAAATCCGCTTGAAAAAAACATTTCTTTCGCGCCGGATACCGCGTTCGCGGAAAAGGCGATAATTTTCATTCGCTCATACGCGCCGCCGAGTTTTCTAATTTCCTGTGCCGCTTCCGCGCCGTCCATATCAGGCATCAGATAATCCATAAAAACAATGTCGTATTCTTTTTGTTTGACCATACCGACAGCCTGAACTCCCGATAACGCCCTGTCAGCTTCTATGCCGAACAATTTTAGAAATCCGTCGGCGACGTTCAAGTTAATCTCGTTATCGTCAACGACAAGTATTTTGGTGGACGGCGCGGAGAATTCTATAGCGGTTTCCTTACTTTCAGGGATTAAATCGCCGCTGCCTATAACCTTTGGAACAGTAACGGTAAAAACCGAACCCTGCCCGTACGCGCTGTCGACTTTTATGCTGCCGCCCATCATTTCCGCGAGCTGTTTACTGATGGAAAGTCCCAAACATAGCTTAACACCTGTTATCACAACAGGCCAGCGAGGTTTGGTATTTCTTTACCCGTGGTCTGAGGTTGCCATACACTAATTTGCTAGGCACTATTTTTCGAGATTTCCAGGAGTAACGAAATACGCAAATCCTGTCAAGAGAAGGCTTTACAGGATTTACACGCCTCTTGCATACCTTCATTTTCGGCTCTTAACGCGGAAGTCGGGATAAAATCACTGGAATAAGGCACTGCGTCAAAAAAAGTAAGATGTAGTGCCTTGGCTTTTTCGTGAAGGCTTGATATTACTGAATATGTGGATAATTTTTGCGGAAGTCAGGAATAAAACTGCGTTTGGGAAAAAATCAATGTGGCATGACCATCAAAAAAGCGGCCGGATGTATATATGTCCGACCGCCTTCATCGTTACGCTTCGCGTGGCAACGAAACACTACTCCCTGCGGATGATTTTTCCAATATTCGTCACCGCGAAGAGCGAAAGCAACGTAAACATTCCCATGCCCGCGCTACATCCGCCGCTGCCACTACCACTGCGACCGTCATCAATAACTTGTATCACAAATGATTCTGTTCTGGTTTCACCGTTAAGCGTGGCTTCTACGATAACTGGATACGTGCCCACAACAGATGCAGAGCCATAGAGGCTACCTTCAGAAGTCAATACCAAACCATTCGGCAGACCTGTAGCTTCGAAACTTGCTCCTATGGGGTTCGACGTGATTATATAGGAAATCTCCTCTCCCGGTCGCAGCCTTATGACGTTCCTCTGCAAGGGCAGGTTTGACAGATCGATCATAAGCGTTCCAGTGTCCGTAGGCGTTACCGTAACTGCGCATGTTGCGGTAAGATTATTGGCGGTTCGAACCGTAATTGTAGCCGTCCCCACGCCATCCGTTTTTACTATTGCGCTCTGACTAATTGAGGTTGCTCCTGCCGTAAAAGCGCTGTTTCCACTCGTTGTTTCCAGTGTTACTATGTTTCTATCACTGGTTTCCCATACCAATGTGGTTTCCGTCGCATTATCAGGTTCGATTTCCGCGATCAGCACCGCTTGCTCTCCGCTTTTCAAAGTAAGGGTATTGGCGCTAAGCCTTATACCTGTGGGGTGTATTTGCGGCGGAGGAATATCGCCGGCTTCTACCGTTACCGTACAGGTCGCCTCATGATTGCCGTCGGCGGTTATCGCCGACACTATTGCCCGCCCTGGTCCGGCCCCGTATACGGTTCCGGTTTCATCGACGGTTACAATCGAAATATCGGAGGAAAACCAATCGACGGTTTTGTTTGTAGCATCCGCCGGAAGCACGGTAGCGGTCAATTGCATACCTTCGCCCTCTTTAATGGTGATGTTTCTGTTGCTCAGGCTGACCGAACGCGCATTGACAAACCGGATCCCGCTTGAATCGACAGTGAAATAATCATACGCGATCCTTTCGAAGTTTTCCGTTATTCGTTTGGGTACGGGAGGAGTCCAATCATCTTCGTCAGGGTCTAATGGTGGTCCATAAGCCAACGAGGCAAAAGTTTCCACAGCGGCGCCCGAGGGATTGGAAGCGGTAATTGTCACCTTATGCTGCCCCTGGACACGATTTCCATTGATGGTTACGTTCGGGAGTGCCGACGTATAGATGCCGTCCCCATTATCGTAAAACACCATTGGAATTTTTCGATTATCCGGAGTCTGCACTAGGCCATTGACGGACAATTCTGTGAGGAAATTGCCCTCTTCGTTCATTACCATTACACTGTAAACAATAGGTTCATCCGATGTCACTTCATGACCGGCGGCGTCATTGCCGACTCCAATGCTGATACCTGATCCGATTTTGGGATGAGCCGTCACAAAAGTGTGGATATTGATTGGAGCCGCAAGGTCATTGCCTATAACGAGCGTCCAAAGGCCCGCGCTGGGGTCGTTTATAAAACTTTGCCACAAGGCGCCGTCCTCTCCCATGTCCAATAAGGGGAATGTCGCGCCTGTGGGAGAAAGCAAGTTGTATGAAACGTCGTATGTTTCTCCGTCAGCCCACGCTTGCACTACCAATGTGTCCATCGTGGAGTCCACGGGAAAGGTTATTGTTTTTTGAGAGTTTTTCTCTAAGCGCTCGGTTGCTGAACGCAACAGCATTACATTGGACTGGCTTTTTTCACTATAAAAAATGGCTTCGGCCAACTCTCTGCTTCTTGTTGGAGCATCGACAGCTTGCCCCGCGCTGACATAACTCGTACCTGCAGCCAATTGATCCAACCTCGCTCTTGCAGAAAGTCCGGCATCGCCTGTGGCTATTGCTCTAACCTCGATTCCTAGTCGTTCGGCCTTCTCGATAACTTGATTGATTGTGTGCCGCGAACTGTTATCTTCCCCGTCCGTTATCAAAACTAGATAACCTCCCGGTCCCTGCATATGTTCATACACATTGTCCAGAGCATCCCAGACAGTGGTATAAATAGCGGTATTGCCTCCGGCGGAAATGGCGTTTATTTCTTTTCTAATAGCTTTCTTTGCCTCTTCGGCTTGCTTCGTATCATGAGGAATTTGCCTCAAGGAAACAATCCTCGAAACCGTATCAAATGCGCGCACTGAAACCCAAACCCCATTATTCAAACCGTCTACTTCCGCGGCAATTCTGCTTTTGGCTTCCTTCAAAGGAGTGCCTTGCATACTGCCTGATTTATCTATTAAAAAGAAACGTATATTTGCAGTGTCAGCGAGCCATTCAATTGATAACTTACTAAGGGCTTCAGTTGTATTGTCTGTAATAACAAACGGACCTATGGGGGCGCTGGCTGCCAATTTTGGAAATATATCTCTTAATGGCAATTTTGGAGGTGAAAAACTTAAGCCCTCAAGAAAATGCTCCCATGAACTTTTGTCATGTTCCCTTCTTTGTACCGTAGTATAGCTATTGTTTGGGTAATGAGCCGCCGTTGAAAAATTCAGCCATTGCAGATTACCGCCAAACACGCCAAACGTCGGAACAGCATTATATTGTCTATCCATTATTGACGGTAATGCAACTCTGTCTCCAGCCATTGGACTTTTCGGGTTAGTTCCAGACTTAGATGAATATTCATCCCATTGTTCATAAATATAGTGCCCGGACTCGTGCCCCAGCGTATAACCTATTACTCTTAGCCAGTCACCCCCAAAATAATTGTGCCTCCTTGACTGAGAAAAATAGTCATCGCCTAGTTTAATGCGGAGCCCTGTAAATGTTTTAGTATTTTCTTTTCGAATAAGATTTTGTCGATATCCCCCAACATGTGCAGTCATAAAGGGTCTACCGTTCCCACCCTCCTTGTAATCTTTATCCCACTCAACGTCTGCCTTGCCACTGTATTTATTGTTTTGCCCAATCCGAACCTTGCCTAAATAATGCGCTCCATTGGACATCTCATGAATCGCAAATGCCCAATGCCGAATTGCTTCTTCCATATTACTCGCATGACTCATTGAATTAGAAGCTTTACCATGATAATTAATGAACATATCAAACTGACTTTCGTCAATCGGCGCGGCTGTAGCTATTGAACCAAGCCCTGATAAAAACAAACACGCTATTAAAATCCAAACCGCAAATCTCTTCACAAGAAACCCCTCACTTTCGACTCTTATAACAAAAAACAACTTCGACTCGGTTCAAATCCATCAATCCGATTCGAATCCTCGTCTCTTTGAAATACATGAAGAACCCACATTTTTACTAACTTTCACCAACAATTTGGAACACCTCCGTATGGTTTTTTAATTTTATGGAGCTCCTCGTAAAAAACTCCGGCGAGCGGGTTTTTTGGTCCCGCCCGCCGGGTTATGGAAGGCCATACAAAAAGCGCGCAGGACATACTTGCTTCGCCTACGCGCATAAAGTTACATATTCAGCGTTTTAACGTAAAAACTCAACCTTAACAACGGTTAAATCAGCTTGAAAACACCCGAGTAAATAGATATACTGATTCCGTCGTAGCGGCGGGGTTTCCCCTGTTTGTTGGCGGGGGCTTTTC
>Ga0099364_10008503_pt1 | contig 14438 bp, 9 predicted proteins | sample TergutTh196P3_FD_73070 | JGI IMG/M metagenome (GOLD analysis project Ga0099364, IMG submission 73070) | Microcerotermes parvus P3 segment gut microbial communities from Pointe-Noire, Republic of the Congo - Th196 P3 | ecosystem: Host-associated > Arthropoda: Insects > Digestive system > Gut ... | reverse complement strand
TTGTTTCGGGAAATACTGCTACGAATTCCCATGTGATACATTTTTTCGGGGACGGCGTTCAAGCAGGCAACGATGTCTCGAAGGCTTTCACGATAGGTCAGTTGGGCGAACGCCATGACACGAAAGTAATCGGCACATTTGAATGTTTGGACTTTGTGGTCTCCGCGATAGCGGTCGACACAGGTTTGGAGGCGTCGCCACGGAACGCGGTCCATAATCTGTGCGAAGACGAATTTTCCTTGGTTCATTGACCTGTTTGGGCCTCAAATTTCCCGAAAACCGGGCTGTCAAATTGAAATCGATACAGGTCGATATTTTACATAAATACGGATAAATTAAAAAGTTACGACGTTTTTAACGAAAAACGTTGGGACACTACTGAATAAGTATAGTATTATGCCCGTTTCCATTTGTGTACCATTTTATAACTGCGAGCGGTTCCTTCCGGACATGATCCGGTCCGTCTTTGCACAGACGTATCAGGATTGGGAACTTATTCTGGTCGACGACGGTTCGACGGATGCCTCTCTCCGAATTGCCCGATCCGTTGAAGATTCACGAGTTCGCGTCATTTCCGATGGCGCAAACAAGGGAGCGTCTTTCCGTCGCAACCAAGCGGTGAGTGAAGCCCGCTTTGACTTGATTGCCATCATGGACGCCGACGACATGATGGCTCCGGAACGGTTGGAAACCCAATCGGCGTTGTTCGACGATCCACATGTGCAATTGGTCGCTTCGGCGACATGTACTGTTGACGATGAGAATAACGTCAGGACAATACGCAACGATCGGGGAAGTCATGATGTCTCTCCACGCGGCATCCTTCGATACAAATATCGTCTGCTCCATCCGACGTTGTGCGGGCGCAGACAATGGTTTGTAGAAAATCAATACAACCCTGATTATTTTAACGCGGAAGATACGGAATTGTTTCTGCGAAGCAGTCTTCGGGGAACATTGGCCGATGAAATGGTACGAATTATTAACACGCCGTTGCTCTTCTACCGAGAGGACGGAACGCAGAATCTTGCCAAAACGTTACGCTGGAACCGTTGTCTGAAGCGAGTGCTCAACGAATATTTAACGTCGCAAAATTTTGGATGGGGGGATCGTGTTTTCCTTCGCGGATTGTGGGAAACACGCGGACTTGTTTATCTCTTGGCTTCCGTATTTGGCATTGTTCCGCAAATCAAACAGTTTCGTGAACGATTCAAAAACAGTACGTCCCTTTTGAACGAGATGAAATCGAAATTGCAAACAGTTCAGCAAACATCCGTTCCCGGTATGGATGTGTTCCTGACGGGCAACCAATTGGAAAAACGGATTCGCCGCGCAGCCTGATGAAGGATCACATAACTTTTTTATTTGTATTTTAAGCCCCTGAATCCGATGTTACACCTTTTCGTCATCCACAGTCATTTGACATACCTTCTCGCCAGGGCGGTGATGCATCATCATCGGCTCGGCGAAAAGGCATGCCGCTTTCTGTCGATGCGTGATTATGTTCCACCGGATGAGGTCGTCGCCAAACAAACGGTTGCTTTTCCGTTCCCGGAAGACGAACTGCCGTTTTACTATTCGATTTTTCATCAAAAAGTGCGCCGCAATATCACCGCCGTCGATCAATTCGTTGCGCATTTGACCGAAGAGAAGGATTTTCATCTTTACCTTCCGCAAACGAGAATTTATTATTCCCGCATACTCGCAACGCATCCCCGTTGTGCCCGATATTCGTTGATTCAGGAAGGTTATTTCAAAGGATGTGAAGAAGTCCTGCTACGAACAACCGAACCGTTGCCCCCGTATTCGGCAAGCCTGATGCGCCGATGTAACGATAATCGACTTCTTGCCTTTGACGGCGTTTTTCTCAATACGGATGGAAAGAATTTCGATACGCTTTACATTTTCGACGAATCGGCTTTCACTGAACATCCTCGTCGGCAAGTGCTCGAAAACGTTTTTCGACCCGGCGATTCGCCGCCGATTCCCGATTGCGACGCCTTTCTCATCCTCGACGGATTTCCGCGAAATCACTCCGCCGTTCTCACCGTACACCATCGGTCGATCAAGCGGCTGCTGGATTATATTGCAACGGAAACGACAATCACACGGATTGCGTACAGAAACAAAGGACTCCGTTGTCTTGAATCTAAAAGCGAAGAGTGGACGCGGCTCTTTGCATTATATCCACAGATACGTTTTGAAGAGATTCCATCCGGGATCGTCATGGAACACCTGATGCCCGCCTCGCGAAAACCGGTCTTTTTCGTCAATTCGACACTCGGCTTTATTGCGGCAATGATGGGATGTGAAGCCTATTCGTCTTTGAAAACCTTTCACGCCAATGTACCGGTCTCGAAGCGGATTTATCCGAAAGCATTTTTTGAGAAGGAGCATCCCGGCGTTCAATTTCTTTCCGCATCCAACAATAAAGAGAAATCATTGTCGTTACTGGAAATCTGCGACAGAGGAACGACATTTTTGAAACGCAATATTCCGTTGTCCGTCAAGTCCCTGCTTAAGCAAAGCGCCTCGTGGTTTGACAAAAAGCACAAAGTTCCAGTCAAGCGGCAAGCGGCCAATACACTTGTCTCCCGTGCGAGATCGCCTTTGATTTCCATTATCGTTCCGGTATTCAATGTTGAAAAGTATCTTGCCGAGTGTCTGGATTCGATTCTCACTCAAACGTATCGTCATATTGAAGTGATTTGCGTCGACGATGGTTCGACCGATTCCTCCGCCGACATTCTTGATCACTATGCCGCAACGGATTCCAGAATAACGGTGATCAAACAGGAAAACAGGGGACTTGCAGCGGCACGCAACGCCGGTCTTTCGCGGGTGAAAGGCGAGTACGTCTTGTTCGTCGATTCGGACGACGTCATCACTGCGGATGTCTGTGAGAAATGCGTCGAAAAATCGTTGCGAGAAGATGCCGATGTTGTACTCTTTTTCTTTGATCGACCCGGTGCGCCGGGATGGGAAATTGATTTTTCGCATTTTCCCACTGAGACGATGCGCACGCCGGAACAAAAACAGATTGCCTTACCGTACTGTTACGCGTGGAACAAACTCTGCCGAACGTCGCTCTTCAAGCAAAACGACATAAGATTTCCTGATGGACTTTGTTTCGAGGATGTACCGTTTCACTGGGAAACGATCCGCTGCGCGAATGCCGTCGCCGTCGTGCCGGAAACATTGATCCATTATCGTTTCAGAAACGATTCCATTTCCCAACGTTTTGGCAAACACTATCTTGACCTCGTTTCGGTTTTTGAGATGACCGAAAAAAGATTTGACGAAAACAACGCCATACCGGTGTATCGCAAGGCTTTGTCAAAGTTCAAGTTGGAACGCTTGTTCTGGTGTTACCAGCGGATCCGCCCGGAATACAAGAAAGCAATGATGTCGGCGATTCAAAACGCGATTTTGGAATCCGACCGGCATATTTATCGGAACACATCCTCGCTCGCCTGGTATATTCGGGATTTTTATCTTGCGTTGGAAAACCGATTCGCGTCCAAATTTCGTTACAGAACCGTTGTGCCGCTTTTATGGTTGGCCGTCCGATACGCCAAGCCGTTATACGGTTGTTGGAAAAGTATCCGCCGTCAGTCGATTTGAATAATCCATGTCTGAATTAAAACTGTTACACAATCCTGATTTGTCGCCGCCGGAATATCCATGGACGAAAGTCATCACCGCTCATGGAAGTTGGTTCGATCTCCGTCTGCGCGAAACATGGGAATATCGTGAACTGGTTCTCCTGCTACTTTATCGACAGGTTGTACAAACGTCGCGTCAAACGGTTCTCGGTCCCCTCTGGTGGCTGTTCCAGCCGTTGTTATTGTGTTTCGTTTATATCACCATCTTCGTTTTTATCGCCAAAGTATCGACAAATGGAATTCCGCCCCTCCTTTTTTTCCTTTCCAGTTTGACGCTTTGGTTTTTTTTCAACAACATTTTCAATGCCGCAACGGGAATTTTCAGTTCGAGTATGTCGATTTGCGGCAAAGTCTATGTCCCGCGGATGGTTGTTTATCTTTCCGGAGTTTTCCATTCACTGGTTCAGTATGCAGTTCAACTTCTATTTCTTGCGTGTTGTGTCGCCTATTATAGTTATAATAATCCTTCAATATCGTTTCACTCCTCCATGTTGTTGTCTCTCCTGATCATTCCCTATGTCATCGTCATGGCAACGGGAACCGGCCTCATCCTTGCTTCGCTGACCTATCGTTACCGCGACATTCTGCTGGTCATCGCTCCGAGTATGCGAATGTTACGATATTTTTCGGCGGTGATGATTCCCATGTCGATGATTCCCGCAGAATACAGATTGCTGTTCATTTGGAATCCGATGGTTCCCGTTATGGAAATGTTCCGTTGGTCATTGTTCGGAGTCGGCATGATCGATTCTTTGTTTATTGTCGTGAGCGTTTTAATTACATTAACCTGCCTCATCGTCGGAATCATCCGTTTTTCGATTGTCAATCGGGTGTGCATGGACGCCCTTTGAAATTCCCCGTCATGTCCTTCCCTGTCATACGCATTGAAAACCTGTCGAAACGCTACCGCCTCGGTTGCATCGATCATCGTTCGTTTTACCGTGACGTTAAAGAGCGGTTGGTGCGATGGATGGGACGAAACGATTCGAACAGAGAAGATTGGTTCATGGCGTTGGACGACGTTTCGTTTGACATTCATGAGGGCGAATCGGTTGCCTTGATCGGACGAAACGGCGCCGGTAAAACGACGTTGGCGAATATTATTTCCGAAATTATTTATCCGACTTCGGGAACGGTCAAAATCAAGGGCAAGATTTCCACGCTCGGCAGTGGTGTTGGTTTCAGCGGTGAGTTGACGGCACGAGACAATATTTTTATCAATGGGGCGATTTTGGGAATGCGGCGAAAAGAGATCGCACAACGTTTTGACGAGATTATTGACTTTGCGGAAATAGATCGATTTGTTGACACACCGATCAAACATTATTCGGCGGGAATGAAATCGCGGTTGACATTTTCGGCGGCCGTTCATTTTATTGCTGACATTATTATTATCGACGAGGGATTGAGTGCCGGCGACCGTTTTTTCAGTCAAAAAGCCGAGGAGAAGATCAACAGTCTTCTTCGGGACAATGGAAAGACGATCATCATGGTCAGTCATTCGGAGAAGCAACTGCAAAAAATATGCCGCCGTGGAATTTTGCTCGAACAAGGAAAAATCGTTGGCGACGATCCCATCGTCCAATCGCTGGAAACCTACAAAAACACTATCGTAAAAAAAGCGGCATGACGCCGATCAACCATCTTTAGGAAAGGAGTTCATACAATGTTAGCACCCTTCAATGCCATTTCTACCCGAGAGGCGGCCAAGGATATTATCACGCGAGAATCAAAGGCGCTGGCTCAGATTGCCTTCCAAATGGATACTAATTTGGGAGACGAGTTTGTGCGAGCCGTTGAAATCATTATGGCCTGTCAAGGTAACGTTATTGTTAGTGGAATGGGGAAAGCCGGATTGATCGGAATGAAGGTCTCCGCTACCATGGCATCAGTGGGTATACGGGGATTTTTTCTTCACCCTGGTGAAGCGTTACACGGAGATTTGGGACGAGTCGGACCGAAGGATACGTTGCTTGCATTTTCGCAAAGCGGTGAGACCGAGGAATTGACCAAAATTCTTCCGTTTATGTTGAAAAACAAGATTCCTGTTATTGCTGTAACCTCGCGCCCCCGGAGCACATTAGGATCGGTTGCGAGTTTAGTTCTCTCTCTAGGAGATTTGAAGGAAGCTGACCACCTCAATTTGGCTCCCAGTACCAGTGCGGTCGCCATGTTAGCCATCGGCGATGCGTTGGCGTTTACTATTTGTCAAATACGCGGTTTTCGAGAAAACGACTTTGCCGTCAATCATCCCGGCGGCAGCCTTGGACGGAAGTTGAGTATGGTTGAAGATCACATGCGGCCTCTTTCGAAATGCCGTTTTGCCAATGAAGACGATACGTTGCGGCACGTCCTTTGCAATACAGTCGTAAAGGGGCAACGATGTGGAGTGATTCTCTTACGTAATGCCGATGGCTGGTTTTCCGGTCTGTTTACGGACAGTGATCTACGACGTTTGTTCGAACAAAAATCTGTAACAGCATTGGATCGTCCGATTAAAGAAGTTATGACGAAACAGCCTCAAACGGTACAAACAGTAACGTTGATGGCGGAGGCCATTGACATCATGTCAAAACAAAAAATCAGTGAATTACCCGTTCTTGATGATTCACAACATTTGGTTGGTCTATTGGATATTACGGATATTATCACTTTTGTCCCTGAGGAAATGTATATGCCAACCTCGGAAATCGAAGGAACAATTCCATTCATCTCGAATAGGCAACAAAAACATGTCGCTTAGGTATTTTCCGAGTTTTTGCGAATAAACCGGTAATTGACGGTAACGTGGAGTATAAGGAAATGAGAAAACTTGTTCAAAAATTGAGAATATTGTTACAGAGAATACTTAGATACGTCGCCAGGACAGAAGAGCCTCAGGCCACCTTGTTGCTTCTTTCCGTTTTTGAAAGAAACTATGATCGTCGAAAAAACGATGCGTTTGATCTAAGGGATTTTATCAAATGTTTACCGCTCCGTCGTATTCATACAAATCATTCAGTCAAAAGAATGAAGCAGGCACTGGGAATTGCCGGAAACCTTTTTAACGATCTGCCGCTATTACCGGAAAATGGCGTTACATCCGGGAGAAAAGCCGATTTATACCTTCATTGGGGTGTTCCACGTATTACAAAAATCATTTCTCATGCAATCCAACAAGACATTCCAATGCTTTTCGTCGAAGGAGGGCTGATTAATACCATTGCCATGCCGTCGGACGGGAGTGTTCCGCTTTGTTATCGTTACAATACTTCATTTCTCATTGACGATATCGGACTTTATTTTTGCAGTCTCAAACCAAGTCGGCTTGAATTGATGTTGAATTCGAATATGTTTCTCTTGGAGCGGCAGTTCAATCGAGCGAGAAAACTTATTGAAACAATTATTTCGCAGCGACTTACAAAATATAATTATCAGGCGATTTTTCGTCCGAACCTCGGAAGTGCCGGACGAATGAAAGTGCTTGTCGTTGACCAGACACGCCAAGATCGTTCCATTGACCTTGGAATGGCCGGTCCCGCGACGTTTGAAGAAATGCTGACAGCGGCTGTCCGAGAAAATCCGGAAGCCGATATTTTTATCAAAACACACCCGGAACAGACCACTTTTGGTTCCATTAAAGCGGGACACTATTGTGGTCTCAAAGAGCGGAATAATATTCGTTTTATCCGAGAGGCGATTAATCCCATTTCACTGATTCAAGGTGTTGACAAAGTTTATGTCGTAACATCTCAAATGGGAATGGAATCATTGCTATGCGGTAAAGAAACTCATGTATTCGGCGTACCGTTTTATTCGCATTGGGGATTAACCATAGACCGGCAAAAGTATGATCATCGCAAGCGGACACGAAGCCTTGAGGAGTTGTTTTATATGACCTATCTGCACTATTGCCGATATGTAAATCCTGCAACAAAAAAAGAATGCGAAATAGAAGAAATTTTAGACTATTTGCTTGAACAACGTACCCGTTATTTTACAAAATATAAGATTCGATGTGAATTATAAACCACACTTTCCAAGAAAATAGTCGCCTCGGCCATTTTCACCACTTTACCCATAACCCCAATGGATGTTCCGGGCCATTATTCTCCGCCTTATGGAACAAGCCTAATAAATGAAAGAAAATTCCATGCAACTACAAAGTTCATCTAAACCGGTTGTCGAGATGCTCGAAAGCGAAAATGATTGTCGGGCACTTTCATTAACCGATAAAAAGTCGCTTTTTCGCCACTTTGTTCAGGAAGTCGAAATAGAAATATCATCTTACTGTAACAGGCGATGCTGGTTTTGCCCGAATACCTCGATCGACAGACGCTCTGAACGCCATTATCTTGATGAAAGAGTCTATTTGAAGACACTTCAGGAACTTGCAGACATCGGTTATCGCGGCTGTCTGTCTTTTTCTCGATATAACGAACCACTGGCCAATCGGGAACTCTTCATTAAACGTTTGACTCAAGCAAGAAGTCTTTTGCCCGATGTAATAATGCACACAAATACAAACGGCGATTTTGTAACAAAAGATTATCTGGACGATCTCAGACTTGCAGGATTAAATTCATTATGTATTCAACATTATCTCCGTGAAGACGATGTGTTTTCGCCCGACGACATCAAAAAAGATATTGAACAAAAAATAAAAAAACTGGACATTTCTTCAACATTGAATAAAGATTCGAATTCCCGTATCTCCTATGTTTCCTTACACGGCATGTTGAAGATCGAATTCAGAGCGAGAGATTTTAAGAAATCAGGTACGAATCGCGGTGAGTTATTGGACACAATTGGCCCCAATAAACGTTCTATGAGCTGTTGGACTTCACATAGGGCACAATACATTGACTACACGGGAAATGTCATGCCTTGTTGTAATTTGCGTTCAGATGCTGAATTGCATCGTCCTTTCATTCTTGGCAACATTTATACCTCAAATTTGTTGGACATTTATTTCGGGAGCAAGTCTGTGATGTTACGAAAAAACTTGGCGGCAAAAACTTCGATGATATCTCCATGTAGCAGTTGTAACTATCCATCTAGAAAAAAAGAAATGAAATCTCTAGTGTTAGAATATGCAAATAATCAAAATTTCAACACGGATTTAGAAAACAGGCAAATAAAATTAGAAGAAGACCGGGTGGAGGTAAAAAATGACACGGCGAAGATAAAAATTCAATTGCCAAAAAACGAAAATGAGATTAAGAAGGTATCAATAGGCGTTTTGCTCAAGAAAACGTTAGGAAAAAGAGCACAAGTATTATCTGATTTTTTGTCGATTTTCAAAAAGTACATATTATCTCCCGTTGTATCTGTAACAAGAGTAAGACAATTTATTTCACGGAACTTGTCAAATAGACGCGGTGCAAGGTACAAAAAGAAACTGGAAATGCTCAATTATAGAAGATGGCATAAACACGAATTCGATCCCAAGCACTCCTTCACTATGAAAGACCGAGTCTTGAAAATTTGTACAAATCGCGCCATGCGAGACCATACTATCCAAACGCTGGGCCCTTTCAAACATCTGTTCAATAAGGCCAAATTTACAAGTTCCCGTAATTGGAAGAAAGCCGATGTATTCCTGCACATCGGCAATCGAGACCGATGGAGTTGGGAACAAGTACGTAGAATCAAGTTTTTTTTGGGTCGTGGCGATGATGGCCCGCGCATACTCTTCACCGAAAGTGGTTTTATCAGTTATCTTTCCTCCAGTTCTCATACGGATTATATGTGCAACGATGGAGAAATATACGATCAACGAGTCGGGGTTGTCGTTGATGACATCGCAAACTACTATGTGGCCTATCAACCGACGCGACTTGAATTATCGATTAATAATGACGTGTGTACACCGCAAGAAAGAAACAGGGCTCGTCGATTGATAGATTCCATTATAAAAAACTGTATCACGAAATATAACAATCAACCCATCTATACGCCTTCCTATGGTATTCGAGGACGCAAAAAAGTATTGGTTGTTGACCAAAGTTTCGGCGATGCTTCCATTTATTATGGCGGTGCTTCCACACGAACTTTCAAAAAGATGTTACGAGACGCTATTCGAGAAAACCCGGATGCCGACATCCTTGTCAAAGTCCACCCGGATGTTCTTTCGGCGGGCAATAAAAGGACCGGTTATTATACTCATATCCGTGAATCGGGTAACGTCATTGTTATTAAAGATAAAATCAATACCATTTCCTTGTTGCAAATGGTTGACAAAGTGTATGTGGTTACATCACAATTAGGTTTTGAAGCCCTAATGTGTAACAAGGAAGTCCACGTTTACGGTATGCCGTTCTACGCCGGTTGGGGTTTGACGAAGGATCGACAGAAGAATTCTCGCCGTACTGCGTCTCGAACGGTTGAGGATGTCTTTTACAATGCTTATATCAAGCATTCACTCTACTGCGATCCATTCACGGGGCATCTCTGCGAACTTGAGGATGTGATCGAGTGTCTTATTAAACGTCGTGAGGGCTTTTTCAAAAAATTCGGTATTCGACTCGAATTACCCGGCCAACAATCGAACACGCCTGCACGTCAGTCGGTTGACACATGTCCATCTTTAAGTTTGTCCCCTACCTATTACCATCGTTTACCATCAACGTGCGTGAACAGAAACAAAGCGAGTAATTCCATGATGAAGAACATTATCCGTTTTCCTTTCCTCCTTGCGAAGAAGTCCACGAAGTTTGTTCTTCGCCCATTCAAGCCTTACATACAAAAGGTCGTTACAGTGGCTTCGCAGCACCAAGTGCGGCAGTTGGAACGCTTGCTGGCCGAACAACGAAATTGCCAACAACGAATCGGCAAGAGCAACCAAGCCAACGAGGCGACCGCCAAAAGTGTGACTGAACTGAAATCACATGTGGACAAACTCGCGAAAACAAACCGCGAGAACGTCCTCAATGAAATAAAAAAATGGTCGCAGATAAACAAAACGCTCAATGATTCGCTCGCTCAATACGCCGACGGAATAAAAGCGCAGATGGAACAGATGCTGACGGATCGTCCAACGGCACATCAACTGGACGAGGTCAGCAAAGCGATCAATGATTCGCTCGCTCAATACGCCGACGGAATAAAAGCGCAGATGGTACAGATGCTGACGGATCGTCCAACGGCACATCAACTGGACGAGATAAACAGAGCGCTCAACGAATCGCTCGCTCAATACGCCGACGGAATAAAAGCGCAGATAGAACAGATGCTGACGGATCGTCCGACGGCGCAGCAACTGGACGAAGCCAACAAGGCGATCCGTAAATCGCTCAATCGCCAATTCGATGAATTGCGAAGCCGTGACGAAACGCAGTCGCAAGAATGGCAAAGCCTTCTTTCAAGTTTCTCGACCTGGAAGGAAGAACTGAATAAGACCCTGGTTCAATTGGAACAGAAGCAATCCGTTGCGATGACCGAAAAGTTCGAATCTCTCAAACAAGATGTTCTAAACCAAAAAGAACAGGAATTCGCAACCCGACTCCTCGAAATGGAAAAACGGTTTGAACAAGAGAAAAAGTCCTTGATCAAAAAAACAACGGTCGAAGTTGGCAACGCCAAAGACAAGGAGTTTGCCGAAAAACTCACCCAAGAAAACGAGAATTATCACCTCAAGAAAATACAAGAGGATTTTCCGTCACTGGGGGCACAAACATCCATTCGTATTCACTGGGAACCGTGCCAAAAACCGTTTGCCACGATTGTGGGACACGGTTATTCAGGAACGACCATTCTCAATGAAATTATTGGACAACATCCGGACGTCTATCCTTTTTGGGATAGTGTTGTACCTTTCGGTAAGAATACTTGCAGCGAATCCCTGCTTTTTGCTGTGCATCAAAATAATTTTATGCCGGACAAATCAGTGCGTAAACATCTTGATGAAGTTATTAAGAAATCCTTCGGAAAAAAAATCGTGTTGGAAAAAACACCGAATAATATCTTCTATCTGGACCGGATCAACCAGTTTTTATCCAATGTAAAGTTTATTTGCATGGTCCGCGATGGTCGTGATATCCTCGCGGCTCAAATTGCCCGGAGCAACAAGACCCCAGACATTGCCATGGTGCAAACCTGGCTTAAGGCGATAAGCGTTATGGAACAGTATATGAGCCGGGCAACAAATATGATGATACTTCGATTAGAAGACTTTACGGCGGACCCTCACGCCAAACTCCATGAAATTCTGGAATTCATCGGTTTGGGTCATTCTCCGGAAATCGTCGATTATATGCTCCGCTACCATGAGAGAGCCGGAGACACGCCCAAACTCGAAAAGCGCATTATGACGGGCGATAAAGAATACGGCACCGGCTTTGACGGAGTGCAAAACGTAAGAGCCATTCAAAGAAAGCAACCTCTTTACAAGGACACTTCACGTTGGCGTCAAGACATTCCTGTCGAACTTTGGCCTGTGATGTACGAAAAGATCGGCCCGACGCTTGAGCGGCTCGGCTATGTGGAGAACGCCGAGCAGTCGCTTCAAGAAGAGTTGGAACGTCGGAATCGGGAAATCGAAGCCGCAAGGGAATTGGAGCGGCAACTTGAAGAAAAACGCCGCGTATTCGGCTTTTCGCCGGAAAAAGCGGCATAATCCTTCGAGACAAATACCGTTTACCTCCAGCCAACATTTGCTCTAAGCAGGTAATGACCTATACAAAATCAAAAAACAGTAAGAGGCTATTTAGAGATAAAAATACGGAAAAACAAGGGTTTCAAAATTATCACTATCAAACTGAACTATCGAAAAGTCTCGAAAATTGCATTCATCAGCGAATAAATGATGTTTTTTGCCCTTTATTTTCAAGGTCTAATCTCTAAATAGCCTCTAACAATATGAACAGTGCGATCATTATTCCTGCCCGGTATGCTTCGACGCGCTTGCCGGGCAAACTGCTCCTTGCGGAGACTGGCAAGCCATTGATCCAGCATACCTACGAAGCGGCGTCGAAGGCAACGCTGCCGCGCTCGATTACGGTTGCCTGCGATCATCCGGAAATTTTCGAGGCCGTCCGAAAGTTCGGCGGAAACGTCGTAATGACCGATCCGAGCGCACCGAGCGGCACCGACCGCATTGCCGAAGTCGCCGCCGGAATGGACGATGCCGATATTGTCGTCAACGTCCAAGGCGACGAACCGGAACTCTCCGGCGAAGCCATTGACCTCGTGATCCGAATGCTTGCCGACAATGCTGATGCCGTAATGTCAACTCTGGCAACACCGATACGCAACCGGCAACAACTCGAAGACCCGGCCTGCGTAAAGGTCGTGTTCAGCAAGACCGGCAAGGCCCTGTATTTCAGCCGCAGTGTGATTCCGCATCCGAGGGATTGGTCTGACGACCTGCTCATCGCCAAACCGCCGCTGTTCTATCAACATGTCGGAATGTACGCCTATCGCCGGGATTTTTTGCTCACCCTGACCAAATTGCCGCAGTCGCCGCATGAAAAGACGGAGAGTCTGGAACAACTCCGCGTTCTCGATAACGGTTACGGAATCATCATCGGCGTCGTCGACGAACCGACATTCGGAATCGACACGCCGGAGGATTATCGGCGATTCTGTAACGGAGCCGGGGACTGTGTCCCCGGAGGGCGTGGGCACAGTCCCCGGCTCTCGTGTTCTTGAAACAATACGTCGCTCAATGATTTCATTCACCACTTTCCCAGAGCTATAAGTTCAAGATTACTCAAAAAATCGCGAGGCACTGTTTGTTTTTTCTCATTGCCGTGTCCATTGTCCTGCTGAAATCCTCACCCCTTGGAAAGAAAAACGTTTTTCAGGGACGAATCCATAATGAACAATCCTATCCGAATTGGTTCTGTTTCCTGTGGCAATGGACAACCGCTTCTTGTCATTGCCGGTCCCTGCGTGCTCCAGGAGGAGTACAATATGGTCATCGTGGAGAAACTGCTCGAACTCTGTGAGCGGTTGCCGATCAACGTCGTGTTCAAAGGTTCCTTCGACAAGGCGAACCGGACGAGCATTGATTCCCACCGTGGCGCCGGGCTACAAGGCGGTCTCGATATGTTGGCGACCATCAAAGAGCGGACAGGACTTCCCGTGACAACAGACATTCACGAATCCTGGCAGGCGGTGGACGTTGGGGCAATTTGCGAGTTGATTCAAATCCCGGCTTTTCTTTGCCGTCAGACAGATCTGCTCGTCGCCGCCGCGAAGACAGGTCGTGCGGTCAATGTCAAAAAAGGACAGTTTCTCGCTCCGTGGGACATGCGAAATGTCTTGCGAAAACTCGAAGCGTCCGGTTGTCGGGACATTCTGCTCTGCGAACGGGGCACGTTTTTCGGCTACGGTCGGTTGGTCAACGACATGCGTTCGCTGGTCGAGATGCGGAGTTTCGGTACGCCGATCGTTTTCGATGCCACGCACAGCGTGCAGGAACCCGGCGGACGCGGCGTAGCGACTGGCGGCAATCGGGAACTGGTCGAGCCGCTGGCACGAGCGGCAACGGCAGTCGGTATCGACGCCCTGTTCCTCGAAACACACCCGGAACCAGACAAGTCACCCAGCGACGGCCCGAATATGATCCCACTTGACCGGCTCGAAACGCTCCTAACGCAGATTCTGAAAATCCACGAGGCGACCCGCTAAGGGACACCAAACCTTATTTGTAAGCGTTCACGGACTCTGTCCGCAGTTGGTTGAACGAGGTTGTGAAAGGTGAGAAATCAGTCGCTCAGGAGCGACGGAGGAGCAAGACCATGAAGAACAGACTCGATGCAAGACCTCAGGAACAACATCACGTTCATT
>Ga0099364_10008502_pt1 | contig 14439 bp, 15 predicted proteins | sample TergutTh196P3_FD_73070 | JGI IMG/M metagenome (GOLD analysis project Ga0099364, IMG submission 73070) | Microcerotermes parvus P3 segment gut microbial communities from Pointe-Noire, Republic of the Congo - Th196 P3 | ecosystem: Host-associated > Arthropoda: Insects > Digestive system > Gut ... | reverse complement strand
GGGTCATGTGGTCGCGAGTACACTTCCAGGATGTCCTCCATTGCGGCGACGAATGCTGCGTTTTGCTTTGGTGGAATACACCAATACGCTTTCAGGTGAGGCTTAAATTGTGTTTTTTTTAAAGGCGGTGAACCGACTTAAATGAGATTGAATCGATATAGTTCTGTTCAACACATTTATCAGCTAGCAAACGTACTGTCCATTTCGCACGCCCCTCTGGTGCCGGACCACACGCGAGGGCTATGATGTGGGCTTCAACGTCACCTGTTATTTTTGGGGCAACAGGCGGTGTCATGCGTTTCTTCCGCTGCAAGAATTCGGAGAGGTTTCCCGATTCGATAAACGCTTTCTTAGTGTCATTGATGGTTTGGCGTGACACCCCAATCTTCTCCGCGATCTGCGCTTGTGTCAAAGGTTTGCGTCCGTCAGCTTCATCAAGCTCAAGCATTACTTTTGCTCGGTTTACCAACTTGACGCTCCGGTTCCCAGTCTTGGTAAACTTTTCCAGTTCGCTCCGTTCATCTGCGCTCAGTTCAATTTGAATGTGTTTTCCTCTCATATGGAGTCACCCTTTCGTGTAAGATGACACCATCATAACATATTGCTGGGTCAATTGTATAGTATTAGAAGACACATTATACTAGATCCCTCTATGTTTTTTCTTATCGAGATGGGTGCGTATTCTATGTTCGTTCTTATTCGAGTCATGCACAATTGCTTAACAACCGCGCCATTTATTCTGACCATTGGGCGAATAGCCTGACATCCTCGAAGCGGACTTATGTAGAATACGGAGAAGGAATGGAACCTAGCTACTATCTCCACTTTCGATATAGCGAGTTAGGCGGTTCACCCCCAAGGGAGATGTGTTACAGGATCGTATATGATTATGCGAGTACGGGGGTTGATGTTTCAAAGGAAGAATTTGAAGCTCTAACCTCAGCTATAGTCGCATATGGCTCAGACCCGAAAAACTATGACATGGTTTCTTGGACAAGCTATGGGGATTGGCTATTGGAGAACTTTGACGAGTATGATTCGAGCGAGTATTACGAGCGCATGGTTATCTGGGCGAGTAAATATGACATAGAGCTGGAACACGAGAATAATCATCCTCTAATGCAGGAGATATTGAGGAGGGGTTCGGGCTGAGGGCTTTGGGCATTTGTGAAATGCGCCTTAGAGGGTCAGGGGAGAGAGCATGAAGAGCATACATTGATTCATGCTGTGCTGCAGAAACGGCAGGCAAAGCGATTGCTCGCCCTTCGGCTACAGCCCCCTCCTGTTATCCAATATCGTACTCTCCTAAGCCGCTATCCGAATGCTCTTGTGGGCAACCTGCTGACTTCGACCCATTCGCCTTCGATCATTTCGTATGTGATATCGCAGTTAACAAGATTGCCGTTTTCATCCCTGACAGGGATTCCCAAGCTTTCTTTTTCCATTGGTATCAATGCATTATCAGCAAATTCATAATATACAAAATCAGAATACCCATTCCTCCAGCTGGCGCGGATGGTATGATTATCTCTATCTATTTTAAGATTTGGGATATATAGATCAGGGCGAAATACAAACTGACCTGTCTCGTTATCGAAAATCCAGCAATAATAGTATACGTGGACTTGCATAAGAGCAAATGGAAGTCTTATATCTTTATAACCATCGAAGTTTATATCCTCGATTATCAAATTCTCGCTCGACATTCTTCTTGTTGAGATATGTTGGGTGTGGCCAATGATATGCAAATCGTGAACTTCATTTATTTCCTGGAGGACTTCGCCAGTTTCAAACCAACTTATTGTTATTGTTGCATAATAGTATGTGTTGTCGCTCCAGTTATCGAAATAACTGTATTCGTCTACATCAAACTGCATCAATGGTAAAGATGAACCAATGCTCTCCACATAAGTGGCTCCTCGTTCATATTGTGTTGGTATAACCTTATATAACACAGGATCATAATATAACACAGAATCATAAGGTTCGTCGCACGTATCTGGCGTATCAACAATAGCTTGATCCTGGCTTGCACCTTGACCTTGGCTTGCGCTTTTAGTTACACCAGCATCTATCTCAAAGTGCTGGCCGGAAATGGTTTTTTTATAATCAGGTGTGCCAGGAATAATCGATAGCAGCAAGCAGGCTCCGCAAATCGATATGAGACATAACGCTAAAACAAATATTTTTTTCATAACAGCTTTCTCGGTTACATTATTGGTAAACGGCGGAGATGAAGGTTTGGATGCACATATAGAAACATACGGTAAGATATCGATTTACCGCCATGCCCCCGTGTAGAGCGTACGGATAATAGAATACATACCAAAATAGACCCCTATTGAGAAAGATATAGTGATTAATGCGATCATTTTTATTATCCCATCAGAATTAATAAAAAGACTTTCCATAGATTCCCGCCATATTGAAGTGGTCGGCATGTCAAGACACAAATTTGTTAATTCTTAATGAACTAACGTCTTTGTAATCGATTTTTTGGATATTTTTTCATGGAGCGTAGCGGAATGGGGAAATATCCAAAAAATCGGGCGCGATTTCTGCGGGGCTACGCTGCTGCTCGTTCAGATACCCCATTGAACGCTCTGCTGTATACCTGCTGCGGACGCTGATAGCCTAGGCTCTGATGAGGGCGCTCGCAGTTGTAATCCCTGACGTATCCATTGATCCCCGGCCTTAGACCTCTTGGGCTTGCATACTCTGTGATGTATATGTATTCGGTCTTCAGGCTCCTGAACCAGCGCTCAATGCGCACGTTGTCTATCCATCTCGCCTTCCCGTCCATGCTTTGCCTGATGCCGTGGGTGCTGAGCAGTTCGATATAGTCATCGCTCGTGAACTGGCTCCCCTGATCAGAGTTGATGATCGCCGGTATGCCGTGCATGCGCATCGCCTTCTTGACCGCCTCAAGGACGGGCGCGGCCTCGAGGGTGTCGCTGAGCTCCCACCCCACTATGTATCTGCTGTGCCAATCGATGATTGCCGTGAGGTACATATGGCCATGTTTCATCGGGATATACGTGATGTCTATAGCCCACACCTGGTTTGGCAGCCAGATGCTCATATTGCGGAGCAGGTACGGGAACCTCTTGTGTTCCTTGCCGGGTTTTGACAGCTTGGGCTTAGGATGCACCGCGAATATCCCCATTTCGCTCATGTATCGGCGGACCAGGTGGCGGCCGACACCCTCTATCCCGTCGTCATTCCTAAGCTTGTCTGCGAGCTTCCTGGAACCCATCCAGCAATGCTTTGTGTGCCAATAATCCAGCCGCTTTTTGATATGCTCCTCGCGCTCTATCTCCGCTTTGTCAGGCCTTTTAGGTTCGTAGTAGACGCTGCTGCGGTTGACCCCTAGGAGCTCGCATTGCCGCTTCACCGTCAGCTCTTCATCCTTTGTAACCATTCCGAGCCTCCCATTCGTGTCCGTGCAGCTTTTTATACACCGATTTTAAAAAATCGTTCTCCAGCGTCAGTTGACCCACCTTTGCCTGATATGCGCGTTCGACTTCCCGCATTTCCTCCAATTGCTTCGATGCTGCCTTTTCATCGCGGCTCTTGCTGAAGACGCGGCCCGCATTTGACAGGAACTCTGACTTCCAGTTGCTCAGCTGGTTCAGGCTGATCCCCTCTCGCGATGCTATCTCGCTCATTGTCTGTTCTTCTCGCAATACCTCTATGACGAGCTTTGCTTTGTATTCAGCGGTATATTCTCTTCTCTTTGCCATGAAGTGACCTCTTTCTTCGGATTTTTTTCCGTTTTTCATTCTACTTCACTTCATTAAGAATCTCAATCCTCGTGTCCAAATTCCTTAGACCATTATAATGTTGTAATAAAGGTGGATATAGACACGCCGCTTCTCTTCGAGGACATCGCCCTTGTACGGGCGCACCTGAGTATATGGCCACTCATATGTCGCGGTCGTCGAATAAAGCTCGTAGTCCTCGCTGTAATACTCAAACGTCCGAAAGTCGTCGTACACCTTCTCTAGCTCGGCCCTGACATATTTGAGCGACATTTTCACAGCCACCAAGAACTTCAGATGATCCTTGAGAAGCCCATTGATGTTCTCTTCTTTGTAGAAGCCCCTGTCCATAACCAGCTTCACTTTCTTGAACCCGAACACTTCGAGTTCTGACAGGAGCGCCCTTACTGCCATCGTGTCCGGTATGTTGCCGGCGAGCTTCCGGTAGTAGAACGGCAGCCCCGACTGCTCCCCGAACACCAGCGCGAGCTTGAGCTGCGGCAGCCCGTCGTTCTCCTTGCTGTGCCCATACTGCACCTGCCTCAGGGTCTCTGAATAGCTGGATATTGTGGTGATGTCGTATGCCCAGTACTCGCTCTCCGCGCGCCGGCCGCCTTGCAGCCGGAAGAACCGATGGATCGCATCTTCGCTTATGGAGGAAAATATCTCGCTGCTCCGTTGAGAGGGGATGTCTTCCCCGAATGGGTGCCTGTGCGTCTGCCCCCATTTCTCAAATCGGTATAGAGGGTTTTTGTCTTCAAGTACCAGGTAATACGCCAGCGAGAGGATCTGTTTGTGCGTGTCTGGGAAGCACTGCTGCAAGTCCCCCGTCAAGCCGAGCTTATCGCCGATCGAATCAAGCAGATATGTGGCGCCATAGAACCGCCTTACGTATTTTGGGGTTTTCCTCGCTTCGGCAGGGGGCTTCGCAACCTTCTCCCCTTTCATCCTGCCATCAGTGGGCACGATTTCCCCAGTTTCATCGTCCACGCGCCCGATCAGGGTGCGCTTGCTTCGGGACTGCTTCTTCTCCTTGTCCCATCTTGAGACCGACTCGTAGGCATACGTGATTCCGGATCGCGGGTCTGGCTGAAAGACTATTGCCATGCCGCACCTCCATCGTTATGAGTTGCTGCTATTTAAACACATAACGATGGATTTGTCAACTGCTTTGCTCAATTTTTTCCTGTGTTCTCAACGCTTCGTGCCTTCTTCGCCTCATCCTCGTTATGTGTCATCTCGGGAGTCTAGGTTATATGTAAATGCCTTAAATATGCAAATATTGCCAGCCTCACAGGTCAATAATATTTGCTTTATTATTGTAAAGAATCTAAGGTCATATAAATTTACTTCTGTTCTTTTCAACAATTCTTGTTCAGCTTTTTCAATGCCGCTTTCTGTAATGGTCATGTCGCACCTCTTCTAATATGAATACTCTGCTTTTTGATAATTCTTTGGTTCTATCAAAGTAATGTGAATAATCTCGCACCGCAGTAGTGGGAATGGCACATAACGCCCGACGGCTAGGCGAAGTGGCGGATTGGGTACACCATGACCTGAGATATCACAGAGGTTGAGGGTTGCAAAAGTCTTGAGGTTTCCACTCCGATCGTCATTTCGCTAAACCGCTTGTTATGTGACGTATACCCGCGGATGTAGATAATGCTCAGAACTATTCATAACGTAATTAATTCAACAGTTTATCAGTATTGATTACAGCATACATTTTCGCATCAGAACTCCCATTATAAAGACGCATAATTCCTTCGCATATCATTCCAGCTTTTTCTAGTACACGCCCTGAGGCAGGATTATTAATAGAATGATATGCTTGAATACGAATTAAACCCATATTTGAAAAACCATATTTTATAATGGCGGAGATTGCCTCGGTCATATATCCTTTGTTTCTGTGCGGTATCGCTATCCAATAAGCCAATTCAGCACGCGGAAAATATCTATGTATATCCACTATGATACACCCAAGTAATATATTAGATCGCCGTTCTGCAATCGCTAATGTTCTTAACTTTCCCTCATCATATTCTTTGGTCAAAATTTCAATATAACTTTGGACATCAGTAATATCATGAAATCCACCACTGTGCATTGAAGCGACTTCTGGGCAATTCATAGCGTCAAGAATCTGTTTGTCATCAGATAATTTGACCTTACGAATATAAATCCTCTCAGTTACAATAATGAATTCGTCCTGCACAGTGCACACCTCCCGCATATGTTAATAAAAATCTAATTCTATTCGTATGGAGTAAAGCCAAGGGAATTAATAACTTTTTGCATAGGTATATTATCATCTTCCGTATAACATGTAGCTGTTATTCCATGATCTAATATGCATTTAGTAACAAAATAGACTATTTGCTTTCCATACCCTTTATTCCTTTCTGATCGTAAAACTCTTACATCAGCAGCTTCCCATTTATCATTGCTATATTTTTCGATTGCTGCCGTTGCCACAATACGTTCGTCAACTAGTAAAATGTAATATATACAACCTTTTTCATACCATTGTTGATAGTTTTCTATCATTTCTTTTTCGTTGAACACAATGTCCGGCTTCCTATCTTTGTGAAATAAATATAATAAAAATAAATCGTCAGGAATTTTAAGACTTCTGATTTCTGTATTTTCAGCCAACTCATATTTTTTCAACTTATTTATATCTTCAATTTTATATAAAAGTTTCATTTTGTCCTCCTGAGAAATATAGGTAATCTGAACAAAAGAACCATCCCCGCGTTCGACCGTCCCCGCGTTCACTTCTGGTCAAGCTGACCTAAAGTTTTATCGCGTTCTTTCACATAGTGCCTGTACTCAATCGGGGTAGGCTCTTTTTTCACGGTGAGCATTTCCGCAGCTCCTGCTAACGCTATTATATTGTTGGCAATTATCGGTTGCAAGCAAACGGGAACATGGTCGCTATGATGCCTATAACGCGACACACTCTTTGCATTTTCCGTGCCAGTCGCACAGGGTATTGGGGCAAGTGCATTTTGTTATTTGTGGATCAGTCGCTAATTTTCTGTTTTCAAGAACACTCTCGTAGTATTCCTCTTTCGTCCGCATAATCATGGAGAATCCGCTGTGCTAAGTCCATCTGCACGGTGAAATAAGTCCAGCAACACGGAAGCAAGTCCACCCAATGTGTTATTTATGCGAAATCATCTATAATGTTTGTAGCGCACAGAACAGTATGTGCGACTACAAGCATTATGGAGGAATAACCAAATGGTAGACTATCGCGAAATCATCAGGCTGAGAAGCCTTGGGTACACACAGCGGCAAATTGCCGCAAGTGCGCACTGCTCAAGGGACACGATTAGGGAGGTTGCCCGACTAGCTGACGAACACAATCTGGCATGGCCGCTTGACGAATCCATGACAGACTCGGCAATCCAGAAATTGTTTTATCCTGAGCGCGCAAGCACATCAACCAGAAAAGAGCCGGATTACCAGTACATCCACAAAGAGCTAGCAAAAGATGGCGTAACCCTTTCGCTGCTATGGAGCGAATATTGCGAATCCTGCCGGGCAGAGGGCTCGATCCCGTACATGTCCACGCAGTTCAGCGACAAATACCGCAAATGGGCGAGGGCGACAAAGGCGACCATGCGCATCAACCATAAACCTGGCAATTCCATAATGGTCGACTGGGCGGGCAGCACATTCGATATCCACGACTCCGTTACCGGCGACATCGTTCCGGCTTACGTGTTCGTTTCCGTGCTGCCGTGCAGCTGCTACGCTTACGTTGAGCCCTGCCTCGACATGAAATCGGAGACTTGGATTGCCTGCCACGTTAATATGTACAACTATTTCGGCGGCTCCACGAGGCTGCTGGTCCCCGACAACCTCCGCGTGGGGGTCACGAGCAATACACGGTACGAGACGGTCCTCAACAGAAGCTACAATGAAATGGCAGAGTATTACGACACAGCGGTAGTCCCCGCCCGTGTGGAAAAGCCGCGGGACAAATCTGCTGCCGAAGGTACGGTCAAGCACACATCGACATGGATCATCGCCGCGCTCAGGAACAGGAAGTTCCTCAGCATGCATGAGCTCAAGGCGGCCGTAGCCGAGAAGCTGGAGGAGTACAACGCGAAGGATTTCACGAAGAGGGAGGGAAGCCGCCTGTCGGCATTCCTCTATGAGGAGAAATCTTTTATGAAGCCGCTCCCCGCCTCCCCGTATGAACCGGCGGTTTGGTCCACAGCCACCGTTCAAAAGGATTATCTCATATCTGACGGAAAAAACAAGTTTTCCGTGCCTTTTGATCTGATTGGCGAAAAGATCGATGTAAGGACCGCACGTACAACCATAGAAGCTTTCTTTCATGGATCAAGGGTGGCATCCCACCCGAGGCCGGCGCAGCGCCTGCGCGACCCAATCGTTGTGCCCGGCCATATGCCGGAGAACCACAGGAAATACCTCTCGTACAACGACGAAGAGTTTTTGTCGTGGGCCGATGGCATCGGCCCGCAGACAAGCGCTGTCGTGAAGTCGTTTCTGGAAAGCGGGAAGGTCAGCGAGCAGGGGTACAAGGCATGCGCCAGCCTGACGAAACTTGCCGACCGCTACGGCCACGAAAAGGTCGAGGATGCCTGCGAGAGGGTTCTTGCCCACTCGAACCAGCCGACCATACGCAACATCAGCACTATACTGAGGAACAGGCAGGAATCGATAAAGCGCGAGCCTGAAAGCCGCAGATCCGATGCGGGCAGCCAGTACGGCTTGACGCGCGGAGCCGACTACTTCCGCAGGGGAGGTGGCAGCGGTGATTAATCAATCGACCATCGAAACCCTGAAAGAGATGCGGCTCGGCGCGATGGCGGCCCAATTCGACGACCAGCTCAAAAACCCCGAACTGTACAGGGACTTATGCTTCGAGGAGCGGTTCGGCATGCTCGTTGACGCTGAATGGGCAAAGCGCCAGAGCAGCAAACTCAGCAGATATATCAGCAGCGCCCGTTTCGCGGAGCCCGGCGCTTCAATCGAAGGCATCGAGTACCACCCTGATAGAAAGCTGGACAAAACCGAAATGACTCGGCTGTCAACTTGCCGGTTCATCGACGAGAAGCACCATATAATCATACAGAGCGCAAGCGGAAACGGGAAAACCTACATCTCCTGCGCGATCGGGAACGCAGCCTGCAGGAAGCTCAAGACTGTGCGGTACATCCGCATGCCGGAGCTCCTGGAAGAGCTGGGCATAGGAAAGGCCTGCGGCACGCTCAAGAAAGTCCTGAAAGAGTTCACGAAAGTGGATCTGCTGATCATCGACGAATGGCTGCTTCGGTGCATAACCTCCCAGGAGGTTCACGATTTGCTGGAAATCATCGAGTCGAGGCGCAACCGCTCAACAGTCTTCTGCTCGCAGTACAACAGCAAGGGCTGGTACGATAGGCTTGGCAATGATGACGACAAACCGGTAGTAGAGGCTATTCTGGACCGGATTATCCACAACGCATACGAGATAAGGATAGAGGGCGATATCTCCATGCGCGAGCGGCACGGCATGAAAGCCCGAGAAAAAAGGCGGACAGGGCGGACAGGATGAAAAGCCCAAGCGCGGGTGGTTGCTGCGGCGGGGTAGCCCGGCTGCTGCGGCTGTGCAGCGGAACTGTCCTTGGGAGTGGGGGAACACGACAGACCACGGGGCCCTTGCGCTGAAGAACGGTATCGAGCGCCTGCGATTCTACCATGAATGATTGCCCTGCGCTCTGATTCAATTGCTTTTCGGAGGACGGGGGTCGGAAGGGAACATATCCCATGCGGCAGATTGCCCTACAGCCGCTGCGCCTTGCCAAGTTGTCAAGGGCCAGGTAGTATTTTTCCGACAAGGCTGTAGCAACCGCATGTTCATCAAGGAAAAATCTCCACCTTTGAACCCTTGACAACTCGGCATTTTCGCCGTCTGTTTTCTCTGCCGCCAACGGGAAGCTGATGATGACGCTGAGCCCCCCGCTGCCAGCACGTCCATTGTACGGCGAAAAGCGGTTGCGCTGTTGCCTGCGTTCGGCAAGCCTTCGCAGGGCTTTCCCCCCTGCACCCCCCGCCGCTCCAAAAAGCTGATGGGGCGTGGCTATATGGCTGCGGTTGCTGCGTTGTTGGGTCGCAGTCCGTGGATGCGGATTTAATTGTCCGTGATGGTGAGCCTGCTTGTCCGTGCAGTTGGGTCTTACTGATCGGTACATCCGCTAGTTCGCCTTTGGACTTGCTTCCGTGCCGATGGACCTGTATTACCGTTTCGCTGGACTTGTTTCACCGTGCATGTGGACTATCCGCTGCGGTATTTCCAAAGGGCGTTCGCGAGGTAGCTTTTCCCGCTGCCTGTCGCACCTAAGTGGTAATTGTAGTAGCAGAACGTGGAATACCTCACTTCACACAGAGAGTGACCTCGAAAACTCTGAAAGCGTTGCAGCGTAAGTGTATATAAGAGAAGCACCTGCCGCTTCACCCCCAGAACAATCTGCATAAAAAGACATAAGTTCACGAAATATTCACAGGGTATCTATTGACATTTCCGCATCACCCCAAAAATCGCGATGAACGGTTTTCAAAACTGTATCTTCGTGAAAAGGGTGATTTTTTGTTAGGTCGTTGGATACCACACGCGGAATATCAGCGGAAGACCGCTGCCGAATTGTCCCAGATCGCAATGTTCAATCACTACGCACTCTGGGAGTACGAGGGCTCCATCTCCAAGCTCTACATCCTGAACCTCGATCCCCTGAGGACGCTCATCGCGCCGCTCTATTCAGACATCGGGAGGCCATCAGTGAACCAATCTGAAATATTCCGAGCTTTCATTATGATGAATGACCTGGGTCTGTCGCTGGATGCTTGGGTCGAAAAGCTGCCCAAGAACCGCGTGCTGCAGATTTCCTGCGGTTTCGTTGACGGCAGGCTTCCGGGGGTCGCTTCCTACTACGACTTCATCAACCGCATCGTAAGGCTCGATGAAAAACCCCGCGTGAAGCACAAAAGGCGAAAGCCAAGGAAAAAATACGGCAAGGAGAAAATGCCGTCCAAGCACCCGGGCATCGTGCAGTCGCTGGTCGATCAGATACTGAAAGGCCGCCGTTTCAGGCACCGGCCGGAGAAGCTCCTCCAAGAGATTTTCGCCACCGTCTGCGTACAGCCATCAATCGAGCTGGGTCTCGTGCCGAGCATTGTCGCCATTTCCGGTGATGGGACCTGCATCGAGACCGGAGCGTCTCCCTACGGGCGGAAAACCTGCGCTTGCACCGATTTCACCTGCGACTGCCCACGCAGGTTTTCTGACCCAAATGCCTCTTGGGGCTGGGACAGCCACAAAGAGCGCTACTTCTATGGCTATACAGGCTATTTCATTTCTACATATAACCGCAATTTGAAATTGGACCTGCCCCTGTACCTCCGCCTCGTAGAGGCTAGACGCCATGACAGCGTTTCAGCCGTTGTCGCCCTTGCCGAGTTCGCGGACCTTTATCCGTACCTCGACATAGAGACCTTCATTTCAGACAGCGCCAGCGATAATTACGCCACCTACAAGCTCCTCAACGAATGGGGCATCAACGCCGTCATCGCCTTGAGCAAATCTAACGATGGCAACGCCATATACCCCAAATGCGTCGTTGACCGCAACGGCATCCCCATATGCCCCGCTGGCCATATGATGGTCAATTGGGGTTTTTGCCCAGACAAGTGCCGCATCAAGTGGCGCTGCCCGAGGACGCTCGGCAAATGCGGGCGTTCGGACCCCTGCGACTCTTGCTCGCCCTCCGCCTATGGCAGAGTCGTCTACACCAAGCCTGAATGGGACCTCAGGCTCTTCACGCGCATTCCCAGGGGTTCCCCAAGGTTCAAGGCGATTATGAAGGAGCGCACCGCTGCGGAGCGGGTCAACAACAGGGTCTTGCACCACTACGGGCTTGAGGATTCCAAATCCCGCGGGAAGAAGCGCATTTCCTTCTTCGCTACCATTGCGGCTTTCAACATACACCTTGATGCCCAGCTCGCCAGCCGCAGGGTCGACGGGTCATTCGACCCTAGCGTCCTCTCTATATCGCCTCTGGCCGCTTGACTCTCTTGCCCCATCGGCATATCTGTTTTTTCGTCTGATTCTTGCAGGCTTGCTTTGCTGTGCCTTTTGTTCTCTTTTTGCCATTTTGCGCATATGCCGCTTTCCCAGCTCTCCTTTTATTCACTATTTTATCTCTATTCACCTATTTCTTTGCATCGGCTTTTCGAGGTCACTCACAGATTATGCATATGTTTCAAGTGCCACAACCACGCACTTATAGTCTTGGTGACAAAATACATTTTGAAAGCGAAAACAGCAATTCCCATAATTATTTCGTACGTGGTTTAAACCGTCCTGAAACTACTCACACCTGGTCTGAAGGGTATGAAACTTTTTGGTTCTACTCCCATATTCGTTGAAACGGTAAATTAGAAAGGCATGGGAACTGCAAGTTGCAACTTGCCCGCAACAAGATAAATCATAGAGGAGTAGCCCTCAAAGGTATGGTAACCTCTGGCCTTCCTCTTCGCCGCTTGTATCATAGAGTTGATACCTTCGCAGATTGCATTTGTCAGACGGTCTTTGAAGTAAGCAAGAATCTTGACTTTGTGACGCATGAGCGTTTCTGCGGCATCTTTCATGGGATTCAGCCTGCAGCGTCGCATCCATGAGTAGAACGAAGAGAATGCCGCTTCCGCCTCTTTGACTGTAGTACTGGCGTAAAAATCATCGAGAGCCGCAACTATGCGGTATGCCCTGCCGGTCTGCGGATAGCGTTTTGACATCTCTGCGATTTTAGTAGCCTGATCATCGCTCAGCTTCGCCTCCGGAATCATGAATAGCCGACGCCCCAGAAACAGCGGCCTCTTGTCGGACACGGTCTTTTGTTCCGCTTTCCTGACCGTATCCAAGGCATCGATCAGCACTTTCTTGACATGGAACTTGTCAATGATGGTCTCGGCATTCGGGAAGTTCTCTTCTATGGCGGGCAGATAGGTTTTCGACATGTCGCTTGTTACCGCTTCCACCTTTTCAGGATCTCCGCCCTTGGCCGCCAGTTTCTCTGCGAACTGCTCAACTGTTTCCTTGCTTCGTCCGTCCTCTACATCGATGACTCGCCGACGCGCCGCATCAATTACGAGCGTCACGTATTTATGCCCTCGCTTGAAGGATGTCTCGTCAATCGCCAGCATGGCAACCTCGCTCAAATCCATGCTGTCCACCGCTTTGTTCACCCAATACCGCAATATCTTTGTCAACGACTTCTCATCGCAACGAAGCCACTGCGCCGCTTTCGCGATTGGCGCATCCGCCAGCATCATCATGGCATACCCTTCAAACAGCAGCGTGAACCGGCTGTTCTTGCGCTCGAACGGTGCGCTGACCTGCTTCGTGCCGCAATTGGGACACAGCACTTTCGGGCGGCTGCAATGGACATAGCAAGGATAGAACAGGCAATCCCCGTGCCGCCATATCCGCTCATTCTTTTCATATCCGTTCCGTTTTGTGTTCCCCCCGCAGACCGGACAAGCTATTGCCGCTGTCTTTCGGACTTCCACATATATCCTTACTGCCATTTCCTCGGCATCAAAATATGCACGCTCCACATACCAAGGCTCTGTCAGTCCCAGAGATCCCGCCATCATTGCGGCGAAGTTTTCTACCATTCCTTCCATCGGCATCACCGCCGCTATTATACCATTTCAACGACTTTGGGGGTAGAGCCTTATTTTTTGCGGTTTGCCTGCTGAAATGCAGAAAGCGCCCTGCCGGGGGTGGGCGCTGTCCGAAGCAATTACGCAGAGAGTCGACGGGGTGGGGCAGGGCGCTGGACGGCTTTGTTGCTGTACGAGGTCACTCGGAGATTGTGAATATTTTGGTTAGGGGTAGTTTGTTAATCCTTATCTAAATGACATTGCCTGTGAACAATTCCCAAACTTCCTCCGGTGACATTCCAATAATGTTCACGGATATGACGGTTTCATCATATAGCACGTTGAAATCCATGCGCCAGCCGGGGGCGTCGCCTCGGTCAATATCGACATAGTAGGCTCTTGCTTTTATTATATCAAGAGTGAGTTTATCAGCCGGAAACACGGGATTGTGGACGTATTCCTGCAGTTCGCTCGGCACGGACTGCGCCCACGGGATTGGATATAACGACATATCGTACTTCTCCCTATCGTCTGCGGAAACTATGCGCTCATAGTCATAATCGGTGGCTTTTGAGATATTCCAACTCAGATTACCACCCAAGCCAACAGTCCACAGGACGTACAAACCGTTAGCGTCTTGATTGATAAATCTTCGCGCCGATTCAAATACAAACCGGGAGGGGACTGCCTGCGGTAGGTACAGTCCGAAATCGGGGTCAGCCTGCGCTTCCTCCAGCGTCAATATATCATTGCGCAGTTCCGGTATGACCGGGTCGCCCAACAAGCTTAAATCCGCCGTGCCATAATAAATGATGTCGTTGACAAGTCCGGTCAGCCGCAGTTGGCCGGCTATCATGTTGTCATACAGTTTTACGCGGTACGCCATGTTGTCAAGCATAAATTCCGCTTGAAAATAAACGGTATCGTTATCCCTATCAACCATATAAGCCGTAACGGATATGCCGTTCACATCCGAGATAATAGGCGCATCCTCCAT
>Ga0099364_10008501_pt1 | contig 14439 bp, 10 predicted proteins | sample TergutTh196P3_FD_73070 | JGI IMG/M metagenome (GOLD analysis project Ga0099364, IMG submission 73070) | Microcerotermes parvus P3 segment gut microbial communities from Pointe-Noire, Republic of the Congo - Th196 P3 | ecosystem: Host-associated > Arthropoda: Insects > Digestive system > Gut ... | reverse complement strand
TTATTTTATTTCGTATAATTATTATTGTTTATTTTACAAAGGAGGATATTATTATGATTAAGTTATTACTGAGTTTTAGGAAATTACGTTTAAGAAAACAAAATGGATTTGCCATAGTTGAAACTTTGATATTGATAGTAGTAGTGGCGTTTGTTGTAGGCGCCATATTACAGACTGCATTTTTAACATCAACACTACAAGTAGCAGGAAGAAGATATATTGAATCCCATAAATCTATGGTAACTTTTTTTCATACCTTGGAATCTGTTGAAGCGGAAGATATTATAAGCGGAGATATTTATACTTTGGTGCGAAATATTGATGCTGTAGGGAATTATGCGAGTATTTTGTCTCCTGGTGTGGATTCATATAATGACGGACTGGTTTACGTAAAAATAACATTAGCTGATTCCGATAAGTCGCGAAGAGAAGTTATAAAAGCCTTTAACAGGTTTAGCAATAGAACCGTTTCAGATGATAGATACAAAAGCAGAGGCTAGTACAATGAATACTAAAATTGGGAGAAATTGGATTTACAAACGCGCTCGTTTTTCTGCTTTTACTGTTATTGAGCTTATGATAGTTATGATGGTTACGGCAGTTGTTGGCGGCGTTGCTGTGTCGGCATTTTTTATCACTATTAACTCTTATAACCAGGCGGACGACCATGTTAACGCTGCTCGGGAAGTAGAATTTGCAATGATCACTCTAAGACCGCAATTTACAAACATTGGCTTAGGAATGCCAAATAACACAGGCGGAACGGGTTCTTTTAATATTTCATTCACTGGTCCTACTGGAAGCCAGCCAGTCATGGCATATATGGGAGACATAACGTGGTCTAACAAAAGTTGGGGCGGACCTGTAACTTTGGGTAGGATTGGCGCTCACAATGATATAACTAATCAGTCTCTTCTAGTTAGTACGCCAATAACTGGTACTAGAATATTTGCGGGAGAGGAATTGTTTTATGTTTGGGCTGTGCCTACTAAAGTACGATTACAGAGAGGCTCTGAATGGAGCAATAATGTAAACGTTTTTTCAAGTGAAGGTACTAATCCGCCAATTGAATTTAAGTTTATAGAAAGCGGAGATGTTAGAAAACTGGTAGATTTTGAGTATGATTATGGTCGACGAATTGGCGTTTCGGAAACGAATAGAGGCGCAAACGTTCGGTCCTGGATTGTATTTCCGTCTTTTAGAATTCCTCTTCTCATAGAGGAGAGTGGCGGCATAGATCAATTTAATGATACTTTAACAGTACGAGTTTCTCCATATTCTTATGATCCTCTCGCAGCAGATTATGCTTTTCAAGGTTCTTTGCATGGTTATGAAGAAGTTCATCTGGTACAGGCAGCCAGCATTTTTGCGAATGAGGGAAACCTTATTCAACGTATATATGAAAATGCGTCAAGCACAGGCTATTTTGATAGAGTTTTGGCTACCAACGTATTTGGAGTTTACTTTGTTTATGATGATGAACGCCGCATACTTACTATGTATACTGTAGCGTGTGGGAATAGTTATGCCGGGGTAAGCTCTGCTTATAATACTGCATACTTGAAGTCGAATCTTCCTGATCATGTGCCTGACGAATTTATAAACAACGCGGATAGAGGCTATCGTATTCTCGTAGAAAGAATGACATGGAGGATAAGAAACTAATGAATATTATAACTAACAGAAAACGAGAGGGATTTGCCCTTGCACTAGCCTTATTTGTTGTTACTGTAGGGCTTATTCTAATTGCCGCATTGTTTAATTCCGTGAGTTCATTTACCAATTTTTTCTCGCAATATAGGCAAGCGTATGTTGATACTGTCATTGCAAGAAACTATATAGAGATAATGAAGGGTGAAATAGTAGCGGAAAATAATTCAAGAGCCGGGACTGGAGCTGGAGTTCTGCATGGCATAGAGAATCAGGATGAGGCATTTCCCGACAACACTATCAAAAGCTTAGCGGGATTAATTATTCATGATGGAGTCAATCCAAATAGATTTGATAATAGTTTTGTCGAGAATATAAATGGTCAGCAAAGAGTTGAAGTAACAGTATATGACGCAAATTATCGCGTAGGAGGTATAGACAGTTTAGCGTTTCCTCATGATGAGCTATATGAGCTTCCCCCGTCTTTTTATGTTGAAGGAGGAACAGCGCCAGATTGGGTTCCTATCGGGAAAGATGGTTCAGACTATAATGAATTTGATGTGACGCCCAATCCTACGAAGGGCGCCCATAGTAACTATGGCGCATATCTTATCAGGGTTAAAATATATGATACGGCTAACAGTACGTATAGTAATCCGGATAGGCTGGTCAGAACAACGGAGGAAGCATTTCTTCAGGTCATACCTTAAGATTTATTCATATTTATTTAGAAAGGAGTTCTTATATTATGAAGTTTAAAAAACAAAAATTATTTCTATTTATAATGCTGTTATCTTTTATATTATTTTATTGCGACGGATTTGCTTATGCTGGAGTAGCAACGGATTTGAGAGGTTTTCCAAAAATACTCTATATGACTGAAGATATCGTTAGGGGAGTTGACCCAAATGTTTTGCTCCTATTGGATGTTAGTACTGCAATGACATTTAATATAGGAGGAGTAATGCCGTATAGAGATGACGGAAGAACTTTAGAACAGAGAGCTAACATGCTTTCTCAGAGTACATATGGACATGGAATGCGTCCTCCGGTATTTGATGGCACGGAAACAACACAAATCAAAGGTGGACTTGGCATTGATAGCAATTCATTCAGCCGCTATGGGCGGGATATGGATGAATCCAATAATTATATCGGCAGCCCAGACTGCTATTACACTTCCCATCCAGAAAAACCTTTCCTCCTGACTTTCAAAAACCGGCTTCTTGCTCATAGAACTACTTGGATAGACGACACCGGAAGGCTAGTAGCTCCTAGTAGGACAAATTTGCCAAGCGGTCCACTAGTCGGAGGAACTCCAACTACTGTGGAAGTCAATGAGGCATTAGAAGACTATAGAGCTATCACTGATTATCTACCTCGGAGATATGTCAGAGACGTCAACGGTTATTGGATTCCAGATCCTACTGCTGCCGCATTAAACCCGGTCCCTTTGGAAACAGCTAATGCTGTTCTCGTTCCTAATGACAGCAGGATATACAAGATGAAGCTTGCCCTATGGCGTCTCACTAGTCACGCTAACAGCGAAGTATTGTCTCGAATGAATGTTGGCGTTGCAATAACTTATCAGCATTTAGTGGGAGACGAAAATGTGAATTATTATTCTGTCGCAACCAAAAATGCATCGCCCGACATCAAGACAGAAGCCCAAGGTTTAAGGCGCAGAGGTTACTACGGGGCGACAATTAAATTACCTTTTGGCAACGCCGCAACATATATTACCGGTTTGAGTGGCAGTGATAGTGATCCTGATGAAATGGATCTAGATGGACAATTTGCTGGGCAGGCATTCATGTCTCAATTAACAAATCGCGGTGTTCTTGTAGAGTTATATTTAGATCGGTCGCCTGGCGACCGGATATGGAATTCTTTAAGCCGCGCTACAATGTATGTTCCGTTTAACAAGTTCTATGAGAGAGCTGCGGACGGTAGCGTAAATAAAACAACGCAACTTGACGATTTCAGAAGCTATATAATGGGATATGAAGAATTTAATGGAATTTATAGTGAAGCCTATGAAGGTCGTATAGTTAGAATGAAATCTAGACCTGTTAAGGACGAGTTTTGGGCATCAGGCTTGACACTTTTATCAACAGCGATTTACGGCGGTCGCAATAGCTCTGAAGGCAGGAATTTTCCATTTCATAAAGGCATATATAATTCATCATCTTCAGGCGGATATTACGGAACCGATGAGTATTTGATACAATACGCAGTCACGTCAAAAGATAACGCTGGTTCTACTATAGAAGACGTCGTTTACCTTGATCCATCCATTAATTCTGAAGGCTTGCCAACGGGTCAGGCTATAGGAAGCGTGATAGACTTTTTTAGTCCTCCGACGACCACTGTGACAAATGGTGCTGATGGTTTGGATTTCAATAATAATACTATCGGCTTTTTTCCAGTTATTGGATCATGCCAGACTAATTGGCTAATTGTTTTCTGTTCTGGTATAGACGCCGTTCCCGATTACCCGCCAGAAGAAGCTGTAAGAAGGCTTTTTCAGAATACGCGTACGATGCGCGGACGTAGATTAGATGGGACAACTTGGGTAGAGAACAGGGAATATGAAATGGACAGCGGTGTACGTACTCTTGTAGTGGGTTTTTTACCGCAAGAGACGCCGGGAGAAGAACCTGAAATCCGACAGGTTAGAACTACCCTTAAGGCAATGGCGGAGGAAGGAGACCCTATTCTTCTTCCAGATGGAACATATGTTAGGAATGCTGCAGCGGAGCCAGAGATTGCCTCTGATGTTCCTGGATTGATAAAAGCGTTTAATAATGTCTTAAGACGAATTTATGTAGAAAAGATGGGAAGCGGAACAGTAAGCTTACCCGCTGTTATTGACAACATATCGGACCCAGACGTGCGGGTAGTTTTTGGCGCGGCTTATAGAATGAATCCTCTTGACCAATGGAATGGATGGCTCGGAAAATATTATGTAAACGGATCCACGAGTTTAGAGGCGTGGGAAGCAAACACTCTTATGATGCTTAGAATGAATGACAGAGTGCTTTATACTTCTGCAGGCACGCTAAACTCTAATAATACTAATGTTCAGCCAGTAACTGCACAATTAATACAACAGCTTATTAGACCGAGTGTTCCAAATATATACCAGACCCCGTTATTTAATTGGTTGTTGAGATATGATAACACAGCGACAAGCAATACGACAGGGATACTTGGCGATATGGTCAATTCTGGAATTACCGTAGTAGGAAGACCAAAACATGAAGTATTGGCCAATAATAGCGCAATAAGAAGCCGTGACGCCGCCGTCTACATTCAAACCAACAGAGGAGTGCTTCATGCGCTTAACTATATGAACGGCAATGAAATATGGGCATTTACCCCGCCAAATATATTTCAAAGTAAGATTAGAAATTTGAAATTTGACGAAGATGAAGCAAATGTCTGGTTGGCAGGTAACGGACTCACAAGGGTAAACTCTAACCCCATGGTTTTACTTGATGGAATGCTTATTGCGAGAGATGTAGTAAACGCAAATGTTCCCAGAACTTATTTAACTGGATATCTAGGTCATGGCGGGAATGGTTTTTACACTATGGATATCACAGAAATGGATGGCTCTTCAAAAACTCCGGTATTTAAATGGGCAATAGAGAATGCAAGATATGATGTTTTAAATGATGTGGCGCCAGGCGACTCTACCAGAATAAAACGCTGGGGAATTGCGACAACGGGAGGCTCCATTATGCCAAATTATAATTATACGGATTTAGGACTAACCATTAATCCCGGCGTTTATCTTGATCCTGCAGTGGGGGACGACACGGTTGGAGTTTTGCCGGGCGGTCTCGGTCATAAACTTCAAGATGTAAACGATTCGCAAGGTAAAGCATTCTACATCTTCAACCCGATAAATGGAGCAATAATACGGAAAATTGATTCAGCTTCGAATGCTTCAACAGGATTTGAAGCGCCTCCAGGCAGAAGTCTTGGAATGGCAATATCTCCTGTCATACATCTGGAAAACGCCAAAAAGAGAACTATAGAATTCTACACGGCGGACAGCGAGGGAAATATACTTCAATGTAACACAGATAGTACGGCGCCACAAAATTGGTCGTTGAAGAGCATTTTTCAACTAAGGACGCTTGGAGGTTTGTACCCGTATGAGGGTTCAGTAGCGATTCCGCCAGCTGGGGATTTGCGAATAGCTATACCAAGGAAGATGTTGCTGGCAAGATCAAGGAACAATTATTCGTGGCTTTTTGGAGGAACTTCAAATTTATATGCGCCCGGTAGCGATGTAGATTCGCGAAAAAGGTTAATAAACGGGGAGCAGTACATATTTGGACTAAATGTCAATAATATTACAAGATCCAGCGAGCTGAATTCGGGAATAGTTCCAGCAAATGGAAATATCAGAAGATTGCGCTATTACATTGATGACATATCTTCAAAATATGGAAGGTATGGGACGGAGATTTACAACTATGACCCTGACGCATTAGGCGTCACACATGGAATGAACGACTATGGATGGTTACTCAGGCTTCGCCCTAAGTTCGGTGTTTCCGGAGCTGAGTATTTAACTGCGGATCCATTTTTAATGAATAATATTCTTTATCTGGCGACTTTTATACCTTTTGAAGGTACGAAAGTAGACGAGATTTGCAGCGATGTCGGCGTGTCAAAAATATATGTGCTTGATCCATCAACAGGCTTATCAGTCTTGTCTGACGATTCATCAATAATACTGGATAATATAAAAATAGTAGGAATAACAGGGAGTAGGGACAGTAATCGTTTGATATTGTCGGCAAAAGAGCTTAGGTTAGATTCAAAAAGTTCAATATTCAGCAATTTTACTAATGTACTTGATATAGGAAATGGTCTTTTCGAAATTGACGCGCCTGCTGGAAAACCATATGAACCCACTGGCGGGGATCCGGAACTTGATTTTGAAGAATTAGTGCCTCATATTCAATATTGGTCGGAGAGCTTCAAATGAGATACCTGAATTGTATTATTTGCACGTCAATTTTATTATTGATTATTAGCGTGGATGTTACTCCGAAAGCTTACGAGTTATTAGGTTCATACGATGACTCAGGGAATTATTGGATTTCCAATACGTATTATTCTTGACCAAATGGCGATCGATTTGCCCTCGTGAAGGGTGGAATACCTGAAAAGGTTGAGGATTATTCTGTTGTGGAGTTAAAAGAGTACAGAATATATGTTCCCAATGGAATGTCTTTTGCCGATGATATAGCGAAGATTGTCGATTTCAAAAAAAGAAACGGAATAACTGACGTAGGGGTATCAAACGTAAAGGATAATAATTAAAACTTAAGAATCTAAAGATAAAGGATGCGTGAAAAATGAGAAATAAATCACATGCTAAAAGTATGAAAGTTACGATTACAGCTCTGACAATAGCGTTGTTTTTGACATGTTTCCTCTCGTCCCAGCCGCTGTTTGCCGACGCTTTTACAAGAGCGGGCAATGGAACAAGCCTCATTAGCATGGGCAGTGATGTGACCGGCTTGGTTGAGATGGCGAGTAGTAACCGTATGCCTGCTAGATTTATAATAACTTACCATCCCAACGGTGGCGAGGGGCAGACCGTGGAAGAATCCGTCGAAGCTAATGCTGAGTATACAATCCAAAATCAGAGGTACACCAATAAAAGATTTGTTTTAGCTGGCTGGAACACAAGCCCGAAAGGATTGGGATTAGATTACAATATTGGTCAGGTAATTAATGTAACTGAGAACATCCATCTATATGCAAAGTGGAGTCAAGGAATATAACTAAAAACAAGAGTTGGAGTTCTCAGGAAAAGCAAGGACAAAGTCTTTTCCGAGAACTTCTAATGATACAATTTTACGTTTAAAGCGCGGCTTACTTCCGCGCTTTTTTTAATCTCTGGCGCCATATTTACCTTAGAACCTTAAAGAAGATATAAATTCCTCCGATTAAACAATAAGGATAAAAATATGTTCGTAATACATTATTTTCTCCGATGCTACAGAAAAGGATGACTCTATTTGGAAACTATGGTGTGGCTTTGAAGATGTCAGCCGTATTTAGAGTCTAATGGAGTTAATAAGCTGGTCGGAATTACAGGAGAGGCCTTCATTCAGATCTTACTTAACGCAGGAGCTTGTTGCCAAGGAAACTACATAAGGCAATTGTAGTTTTATGAGAAGTCTGAATAGAAAGGAGATTATTATTATGAAACTAAAAAATATTATTGTATATTTTTGTTTATTGTTATTTGTATTCTCATTTATTAATTGCACTGCAGTTGCTTTAGCTGGTGAATTACCTTTAAGAAGTTATTATAAAACTGACTATTTAAACGAAGATGTCGTTATGAAGGGGCTTGATCCAAATGTCCTATTCCTCTTGGATACAAGTACGGCTATGACTTTTGCTCCATGGGGAGTTATGCCAAACGAACGTGATGGCAGAAGTATCTCAGAGAGAGCAAACATGCTTAAGGACAGCACATATGGGCATGGAATGCGTCCTCCGGTAATTGATGGAGTAGAGGTAACAGATATTTATAGTGGAACAGGCATATCGACTTCGTATAGCCGATATGGACGCGATTTGGATGAAAGCAATAATGTAATAGGAGACGTAGATTGTTATTACACATCCGATCCAAACAAACCTTTCCTTTTGACCTTTAGAAATCGTCACCTTGCGAATTATGATAAGTGGATTAACAGTAATGGCTCTCTTTCTGCCCCAAGTTTTGGTACAGCCAGTAATTTGCCAAATTCGGGGGTTGTAGGGACTCTTACAGGCAGTGATTGGACTACAGCAGTTGCGGATGCTAATGAAGCTTATTCGATGTTAAGAGACTATATTCCGTTGAGATATATAAAAGATGAAAACGGTCTTTGGGTTGTTGAGCCTGGCTCAGAAAGACCGCCAGTTCCCATTCATTTAGCAAATCAGTATCTCGTTCCGAATGACAGCAGGTTGTATAAGATGAAGCTTGTTCTTTGGCGTCTGACGGATCAAACTAACAGCAACATGTTTTCTCGTATGAATGTGGCAGTAGCAATAAGCTATCAAGATATTTCAACGAGCTTAAACGCTGTTTCGGTTGCAACAAAAAACGCGCGGCCTGGCGCCATTGAAAAACATAGGGAGTATTATGGGTCTACGGAAACTTTTCCATATGGAAACGCCGCGCCGTATGTTACTGGTCAATATGCAAATACCAGAGATATCGAAGGCGTATTAATTGATGGAGCATATATGTCTCAGTGGTCTAAACGCGGAGTATGGATACCTTTATATCAGGATCGGACAGCTGGCGATCCCATATGGAACGCAATTAGCCGTTCGATAATGTACGTTCCGTTTAATAAATTTTATGTGCAAGGCGCGGACGAAAAATATAACAAAACAACGCAACTTGATGATTTTAGAAGTTATATAAGCGGATATGAACATTATAAGGGCATTTATTCGGTTGTTAGTCCATATAGACTGGTAGGGGCTGAATCAAGACCGGTGAAAGACGAGTTTTGGGCGTCGTCTTTGACGCTCTTGTCAACCGCGATTTACGGCGGGCGTAACGAGAGCGAAGGTCTAAATTTTCCGTTTCATAGAGGGAAAACGATTACGGACAGCGATCGGGACTTACAGCCAACCGGCGAGCATATGATTCAATTTGCGGTTTCGCCCAGAACCAACGCCGGCTCAACGAGAATTAATACTATTTTTCTTGATCCATCCATAAATACTGAAGGCTTGCCAACGGGGCAAGCCGTGGGAAGCGTATTGGACTTTTTTACGCCGGCTGCAAGCACTATTGAAAACGGGATTGACGGAGTAGATTTTAACAATAATACAATAGGTTTTTTCCCCGTTACCGGGTCGTGCCAGCAAAACTGGCTGATCGTTTTCTGCGCCGGCAGCAACGCTGTTCCAAATTATCCGCCGGCAGAGGCTGTGAGAAAACTCTTTAATCGGACGCAAACAATGCGAGGACGTAGATTTGACGGTTCAAATTGGGTAGAAGAAAATTACGATATGGACAGTGGAGTGCGTACGATTGTAGTTGGCTTTTTGCCGGATGAAAAGCCGGATGAAGAACCGGAAATTAGACAGGTCAGAGCTGACATTACGGAAATGGCTAAAGCAGGCGACCCGATATTAATCTCAGGAGGAGTATATGCCGACAATCCTGACGCAACGCCAGAAATTGCCAACGATGTCCCCGGATTAGTAAACGCTTTTAATAATGTCTTAAAACGCATACATGTTGAAAAGATGGGAAACGGTACTGTAAGTCTGCCCGCTGTAATAGACAACATTACGGATCCAGACTCGCGAGTTGTTTTTGGCGCCGCTTACAAAATCAATCCGCTTGACCAATGGAATGGGTGGCTTGGCAAGTATATATTAAAAGATAGCGGAAGCGTGGAGCAATGGGAAGCAAACAGGGGCATGGTAAATAAAGGACGGGAAAGAGCGCTTTATACATCTTTAGGATCTCTTAACGCCAATACTCTTGAGATTAGAAATATGGACGCCAGAATACTTGAACAAAATGCGGATATTCCAAGGGATTATTCGACAAGATTTAGAGATTGGCTTTTGGAATTTGAGCATGACTCAGGGGCAATTGAATCGATAGGGATACTGGGCGATATGGTCAATTCCGGCATTACCGTGGTAGGAAAACCCAGACATAAAGCCTTAATCGATAATAGCGTTATTAATAACCGTGACGCTGTAGTCTATATTCAAACCAACAGAGGAGTTCTTCACGCCATAAATTATATGAACGGCAATGAAATATGGGGATTTATCCCGCCAAATATTTTTCAGTACAAATTAAAAAATATGAAATTTGACAATGATATCTGGATAGATGGCAACGGACTTACGAGAGTAAGGTCAAACCCAATGGTATTGCTTGATGGAATGCTTATAGCAAGAGATGTGGAATATCAAGGTATTGTTAGAACTTTGTTGACAGGATATCTCGGGCATGGCGGAAATGGTTTTTACACAATGGATATCACCGAAATGGATAGTTCCAGAAAAGAACCTGCATTTGTATGGGCAATAGAGAACGCCAGATATGACGACGATGACGGCAATCCTTCGGTTAATCAAAGGATGAAGCGTTGGGGCGAAGCGGCGACAGGGACTGCAAATAACTATGATTATACGGATTTAGGGTTAACCATTGTTCCCGGCGTTTATTTCACGCCCGTCACCGGAGGCGCCGATACGATTGGAGTTTTACCCGGCGGTCTTGGTCATAAGCTTGGAGTTGGCGACTCACAGGGTAAAGCGTTTTACTTTTTCAATCCGGTAAATGGATTTATTATGCGAAAAATTGATTATAACTCAAACTCTTCAACGGGATTTGAAGCGCCTTCAGGTGTAAAGCTTGGAATGGGAATATCTCCAATTATTTATCAGGAGAATGCAGATAAAAAAGCAATAGCGTTCTATACTGCGGACAGCGAAGGAAATGTCATGCAATGCAACATTGAAGGCGCTACTCTTCAACAATGGAAAATGAAGAGCATATTTCAACTCAGGACGCTTGGAGGCGGCGATCCGGTAGCTATTCCAAGGAAGATGATACTAGCAAGGTCAAGAAATAATTATACATGGTTATTAGGCGGGACTTCAGATTTATACGCGCCGGGGAGCAATGTAGCGGATTCCAAAAAGCTAATAAACAAAGAACAGTTTATGTTTGGACTCAATGTCAACAATCTTATGGAGTCCAATCAATTAAATTCGGGGATAACCCCTTCAAACGGAAATGTAAGAAAAATGCCATATTATTCTGATGGAATTCCTGATAAGTATGGAAGTTATGGTGTAGTTTACAACAATGAATCTGACGAGTTGGGAATTAAATACGGAATGGACGACTATGGATGGGTGCTTATGCTTCGTCCGAGGATCGACGCTATGGCCGAGGCCGAATATTTATCGGCGGAACCATATTTGATGAATAATGTGCTATATATTGCAACTTTCATCCCTAATGCCGAATCAGTTTCGGAAGAGGCTTGCAGCGAGATTGGCTTAGGCAGATTATATGCTATTGATCCATCAACAGGTCTTTCAACCATTCCTGGTAAGCCGGCCATAACGTTGGAAAACGTAAAAATAGCCGGAATATCAGGCAATCCGCGCGCAAATAGTTTGATATTGTCTGTAAAGGAACTGAACCCCGGCGCAGGAAACAGGGAGTTAGTCGGTAATTTTACAAGAGTTTTAGACATTGGAAATATGAGTCTTTTTGAAGTTAACGCACCGGGAATAATGATATCTGATCCTGATGGAGATGACCCTGAGCTTAATTTTGAAGAGCTGACTCCTCATGTTCAGTATTGGCGAGAAAGGTTTTAAATTAGGCAGGCGTTTACAATGCACAATGCACAATTCACAGTTAGATGTATAGCGGGCGGCGGATCGCCGCCCGTTTTTAATAACCTCCGGCGGCGCCGGAGGAAAATGCGCTAACCACAACCTTAAGCCCCAACGGGGCGTTACAGTGCCGGAAGGAACAAGAGCATATGAGGACTTGTCACAAACATTTAAGTCACGCCCCGTTGGGGTTCTGAATCACAATGGGAAGCCGTCCGAATGACCACCCAACAAAGTTGTTGTCGTATTGAGTTGAGCAATTATGTTATACTTTTGTTAAGTTTAAATGTTCTGTGTTTGTTTTTCTATAATTCATGGCAAATCCCGCCACAAGCACATGCTTCTAAAGATATTTACTAAATTAAAAAGGAGGTGAAAACTATGAAAAATGTTTTGATTTGTACGTTTTTGATTATTCTTTTCTCGTGTCCTGCCATTGCGGGAACAATTGGAGACGTGCCGGAATATGTAGAAGGATCAGTATTTGTTACATTGTATGCCCCGAAATATGAAGAAAGCGTTGGTATGGATGTTTATTCTCAGTTGATTCTGGAACAGGCGGAGGCTTTTGCAAAAAAATATGGGCTTGTACTTGATTTCACAACCCCTGAAAAAGCAAAGCTTTCTGGAAATAGCATAATTGGTCTAAGCTCAGAGGATAAAAGCACAGAGGAATTAATAAAAGAGCTTACTCCTGACCCTGATGTGATAAGCATAACTCCAAACTATATAAGAACACCAGATCCAAAACCAGACAAATCAAGCTCTGGAGGATGCAATGCATGTTATGACAGTATATTTTTACTCGCTAGCGTTATATTATTGGCTCTTAATAGAAAAAAGCTAATTGAATAATTTAGTCTTTACAAATGAGAATACGCTTTAGAATCAGCTATGAATCAGTTGGTAGCAAATGTTTTACAAATGATTTAAATTTAAGGTGGTGAAAACTATGAAAAATGTTTTGTTATGTACGTTTTTGATTATTCTTTTCTCGTGTCCTGCCATGGCGGGAACAATTGGAGACGTGCCGGATTATTATGAAGAAGGATTAGTATTGGTTGTGTTGAATGCCCCGAAATATGAAGAAAGCGTTGGTATGGATGCTTATACACAATTGCTTTTGGAACAGGCGGAGGCCTTTGCAAAAAAATATGGGCTTGTAGTTCTTTCCACAAACCCTGGAATAGCAAAACTTACAGGAGGGAGCATAATTGCTCTAAGATCAGAGGATAAAAGCACTGAAGAATTAATAAAAGAGCTTTCTTCTGACCCTGATGTGATAAGCGTATCTCCAAACCATATCTATTATCCAGATCCAGACAAATCAAGCTCTGGAGGATGCAATGCATGTTATGACAGTATATTTTTAATCGCTGGCGTTGTATCATTGGCTATTAATAGAAAAAAGCTAAATAATTAGTTTAGAGTTTTAAATGAAAATTCGTTTTAGAATCAGCCAAGAATTAATTGGTTGCAAATATTTTACAAATAGTTTTAGTTTAAGGAGGGGAGAATTATGAGAAGGTTTTTGTTTTGTATATTATTGGTTTTTATGTCCACGTTTCCGGCTTTAGCAAATGTGCCGGAATACGTGGAGGGAGAAGTGCTTATTTTGACTGATGCCCCAGCAGAATCTGATTACACAGTAATGGGATCTTTCAATAGAAATGTCTATTCACAGGCTATTTCAGATCAGGCGGAGACTTTTGCTAGAACGCGAGGGCTTGAAACGCATGGATCCTTCCCTGAAATAGCAAGATTAACAGGAAAGAATATAATCTACCTTCGCTCAGATCATAAAAGCACAGAAGAGTTAATAAAGGAGCTTTCATCTGATCCTGAAGTGATAAGCGTTCAACCAAATTACATAAGGACAGTGGATGTATTTCCAAATGATTATTTCAACTACAATCTTTGGGGCATGGGGAATATAAGAATGCCGCAAGTATGGGATTACGCTATAGGCAGCAACTCAGTATGCGTAGCTGTTCTTGACACTGGAATAGACTATAATCATATGGACTTAAACGCTAACATGGCGATAGATTCTTATGGAAACTACGGCAGGCGTTTCTATAGTGAAGGCTTAGAAAGCAGCAACGCAATGGACATTGACAATCATGGAACTCACGTTGCCGGAACAATAGGAGCAATTGGCAATAATGGCATAGGAGTTGTTGGGGTTAATTGGAATGTGAAGATACTTAACGTGAATGTTTTTACTGAGGGTGTTGGTCCAGGTGAACCTGAAGCCAAAGAAATTGACGTAATTAAAATGAACTCCCAATAAGTGTGGTATAGGTCAATCAGCTAATAATCTCAATAGAAACGTTTAAGGAAGTGAGAATGTCTTTCAGA
>Ga0099364_10008500_pt1 | contig 14440 bp, 15 predicted proteins | sample TergutTh196P3_FD_73070 | JGI IMG/M metagenome (GOLD analysis project Ga0099364, IMG submission 73070) | Microcerotermes parvus P3 segment gut microbial communities from Pointe-Noire, Republic of the Congo - Th196 P3 | ecosystem: Host-associated > Arthropoda: Insects > Digestive system > Gut ... | reverse complement strand
ATACACAATCAACAATACGACTTCAAGCGCAATCGGCGGATACGATAATGCTTGGGTTGCGGTCATTGAACTGCCCGACGGCAGAGTAGTTCCGAACAATCCTAACGTTTGGGGTGACGGAAATCCGCGTGTAATAGGTGAAGACGGAACCGGCCCCGGAACAAACATTATTGTTCTGGAGAGTGTTTCTGACAACCAGCATTACCAACCTTCGGTTATTCCGGCTAATGGAAGCATAACAGTAAACGTTGGTACTCGCGTGGAATAAGACTGAATCCTTATAGAAATAATCGCCCCCTTGAGTTTAAGAACTCAAGGGGGCGATTTTGTATGGTTTATGATTTATAGATTAAGAAGCGATTTATAACAAACATCGGCGGATGCCCATGCCCACTCGAGATTATAGCCGCCGCAATCGCCGTCTACGTTGACCGATTCACCGATTATATACAGATTCGGGTGGATTTTCGAAGACAAGTCGTGATTCAATTCGTCGGCGGGGATTCCTCCGCTCATAATCTGCGCTTGTTCGATTGTTGCGGCAGATTTGACCGGGAATCGTAGGTCTTTGAGCGTTTTGCGCGGATTCTTCTCTTTTTCAAGAACCGCCGCTATTTTGCTGTGTAATAATCCCTTCAACGGAATGTCGTTAAGTTGCTCCTGCGTGAATTCCGGTGCAAGGTCGAGTGAGAGGGTCAGCGAACAGCTGTGGTCACGGACTAAGCGCGACAGATTCATGATGCAAATTCCCGAAAGCGAATCACGGTTGAACTGCACCTCGCCATATTCGGATTTGATGACTTTGTTGTTCGCGACGGCTTTGCATAAAGCGCGTACACGGATTCCCTTAAGTGGATTTGTGAGCGATTTGTCGGTGATTATGGGGCAGAGTGCAGGGAAAGGCGGGATGAGCGTGTGTCCGAGTCCCTTGAGGATTTCGAGGGGGGAGTTGAATCCGCCGCACGCCCATACAACCTTTCGGGCGAAGATGTTTTTGTTGATTAGGAATCCGTTTTTCACCGATTCAAGAGTCGTGCAATCGGTTTCGAGCAGAAATTCGGTTTTGGTGCAGGCGGAGCGGAGGACTTCCAAGACGGAATTCGCCGTGTTGGAATAGGGGTAGAGTCTGCCTTCGGTATCTCTGCGGCAGATTAACCCGAAGTCGCGGAAGAACGCTTGCGCACCCTTCCAATCTGCGAAAATATGTTCGGCAAAGCCGATATCGCCGTGATAGTGCGACATTTCGAGTGGGAAATGACCGAGATTGCATCGCCCGTTTCCTGTAGCGAGGAGTTTTTTTCCGGGTTTGCTGTTACGTTCGATTATAAGCGATTTCCTGCCCGAACGCGATAAGAGGGCGGCAACAGCAAGTCCGGATGCGCCGCCGCCTATAATTGCGATTTCGTGATGGTTTTTATAATTCATAGATATAACCATGTCTTTCTGCTATAAAGTGGCATGAATTTAACCTGTCAAGCTCACCTGCTCGATGGCGAAGCCGCCGACCCCATGAGCTCTTATTCAAACTTTACTCCGCAACTCGCCTGCCTACGGCAGATAGCCGATTAATACGTATATTATACAGCCGAAAAGAAAATTTGTCAAATAGGGCTTGAAAAATCCCGAAAGATATAGTATAATATGTAATTGTCAACGGATTTTGCCCCCGTAGTTAAATGGATATAACGAGTTCCTCCTAAGAATTAGTTGTGCGTTCGATTCGCGCCGGGGGTGTATACGGCAAAAGTCAAGAAGCAAGAAGCAGACGAAAAGTTCAAAATCAAGAAAGGGCGAACCCACCTTGCCGCAGTCTTAATGTGAGATTTGTGTAGGGCGGGGCGGTGTTTAGAAATATGAGGGAACAGCTTAACGAATTAAAACAGTCGGCTTTATCTGCGATTGAAAACGCCGACGATATCAAAACACTGGAAGAAGCCAGGGTTGCTTTTCTCGGCAAAAAAGGCTCTCTTACTGCAGTGCTGAAGCAGATGGGAACGCTTTCCGCCGAAGAACGGCCGGTAATGGGTGCGCTTGCCAATGAAATTCGGGAGGCGTTTGAGGGCGGATATTCCGCGAAAATCGAAACGCTTAAAAATGCAGAATTGTTCGCACGGATTGAATCAGAAAAGTTGGATGTGACTTTGCCGGGCGTTCGCCGAAGAATGGGTACACGTCACCCGCTTAATATCGTTTTGGATGAGTTGAAGGGGATTTTCACCTCGATGGGGTATACTATGGTGTACGGCCCGGAAGTTGAGGAGACGAAATACGTTTTCGACTTGCTGAATACGTTTGAGGGACACCCCGCACGCGATGAACAGGATACGTTTTATGTTGACGATTCGACCGTGTTGCGGACTCAAACAAGCTCGGTTCAGATTCGTACTATGATGGAGAGAAAACCGCCGATTGCGGTAATCAGTCCCGGTAGGGTATACCGTTGTGATGAAGCTGATTCCACCCACAGCCCGATTTTCCACCAGTGTGAGGGGTTGTTTGTTGATAAAGGCGTGACTTTCGCTGATTTGAAGGGTACGTTGGAGACTTTTTTCAAGCGGTTGTACGGTGACAGCGTGAAGTTGCGGTTTCGTCCGCATCATTTTCCGTATACCGAACCGTCGGCAGAGGTTGATTTATCCTGCTTCAAATGTGGCGGTGGCGGTTGTTCGTTCTGTAAGGGAGAGGGTTGGATTGAAATGTTAGGGTGCGGGATGGTGCATCCTCAAGTGCTTCGTAACTGCGGAATAGACCCTGATGAGTATTCGGGATTTGCGTTTGGTGTGGGAATCGAGAGAATTACGCTTATGCGATATGAAATCGATGATATGCGGTTGCTTTATGAGAACGATATGCGGTTTTTGCGGCAGTTCGCGTAGGGAGAGAATCGGGAGGGTGTAGTTTGAAAAAGATATACAAGATTTTCAGCAGACCGGTTACTTTGCTTATACCGACCGGGTTGGCTTTCGCACTGTCGATTATGCTGTATAGCTGCGCAACCGATTTCATTTATGAGAATAAACTGAACGCATGGTGGGAGCTGATTATCGTGATGGGTTCGGTATTGCTCTTGACCATCGCCGGAATTATTTTCTTGGGGGTGGTGAGTGTGTTGATTGTCGGGGGATTTCGACGGATTTTCGCTTGCTTCAGACGGGTATTTTCTGTGAAAAAGCCGGAGGGATACAGGACTCCCGGGGTTAATTTCAGGCTGATTGATTAGGAACAGGGGGGCGTTACTGATTTACGAAAAGCGATACACCTATGCCGATTATGTTTCATGGGGCTTAAAAGAGGGAGAACGTTACGAACTCATAGACGGTATTCCTTATGCTATGGCGGCACCATCTGAAAAGCATCAGACTATAGCGGGCGGAGTCTTTGTTCAATTGTATAATCGGCTTATGGGCAGACGTCGCCGTCCGTTCATTGCGCCGTTTGACGTGTGTCTTTTTGCTAAAGGCGATGATGACAAGACTTCGGTTCAGCCGGATGTTATGGTGGTTTGTGATGAGTCAAAACGTGACGGAAATCGCATTAACGGCGCACCCGACTTTATTGTGGAAGTGCTTTCACCATCGAATCAGAGTCATGAGTTCATTCGCAAATTGAACCAGTACAGGCAGGCAGGTGTCTGCGAATACTGGATTATCGACCCTACAGACGAGTTAATTCAGGTTTTTTTGCTTGAAGGCGGTCGATATATACTCAGCGGTTATTCCGGTGAAGATGTAATTCCCTTAACCGCAGTCAAGGATTGTGAAATAGATATGCGTGAGGTTTTCGCCGAAGCCAACAGATAGGCTTTTTAAGAAACAAATGAAAATTAAGGAAAATAACACATGAATCTATCATTAAACTGGTTGAACGATTATGTTAATACCGAAACGCTTTCCGTGGAGGAACTGGTTTCGGGGCTTACTATGTCGGGTTCAAAGGTCGAGAAAGCGAAAGACTTGTCTGCACCCATGAATAAAATCGTAATAGGGAAAGTCGTTCAAATAAAAAAGCACGAAAATTCGGACAAGCTGTGGATTTGTCAGCTTGATATCGGCGGCATGGGTGAAGATTCCCTTTGCCAAATTGTCACGGCGGCGCAGAACGTCTTCGAGGGGGCGGTTGTTCCGGTGGTACTAGACGGCGGGACTGTGCTTCGGGATGGTGAAGCGTTCAAAATCAAGAAAGGCAAGCTGCGGGGTGAAGTCAGTGAGGGAATGTTGTGCAGTCCGTATGAGTTGGGGTTGAGCAAATCCGATTTGCCTTACGCTGATGATGACGGGATTCTTATACTCAGCAATGACCTTGAATCGGACAAGTTGGTAATCGGTGGCGATGCGCTTGAGTTCCTGGGGTTGAAGGATACAGTTGTCGAGTTTGAGATTACTAACAATCGACCGGATTGTTTTTCTGTAATCGGATTAGCGCGGGAGGTTTCGGCAACGTTTCGGCTTCCGCTGAATATGCCGGTTTACGATTATAAAGGTGCGGATTTCGATATTAACAGCGAAATCAGTGTTAAAATCGAGAACAATCGTCTCTGCTCACGATATATGGCGGGATTAGTCAGGAATGTCAAGATTGCGCCGTCACCGAGATGGATGCAGTCGCGTTTGAAAGCAATGGGAATCCGTCCGATTAACAACATAGTAGATATCACGAATTACGTCATGCTCGAATACGGTAATCCCCTCCACGCTTTCGATAAGCGGTTTATCGAGGGGGACAAAATAATCGTTCGCAGTGCCGAGAACGGTGAGAAAATCACTTTATTAGATGGGAACACCATTACGCTTGATGAGAGCGTTCTCGTAATCGCCGATGCGGTTAAACCCGTCGCAGTCGCAGGGGTTATGGGCGGTGAATATTCCGGGGTGATGGACGATACTAACACTGTAGTCTTTGAGGCGGCGTGTTTCGAAGGGGTGAGTGTTCGGCGTGCAGCCAAGAAAATCGGACGGCGAACCGAGTCTTCTTCACGTTTCGAGAAGGGGCTGAATCCTCAAAATGTTGAAATCGCACTGGAACGAGCTTTACAACTGGTGGAAGAATTGGGGATTGGCGAAGTTGCTTCCAAAGTGATTGATATTTCCTGTTTTGAGCCGGTTACTGTCCGGGTGCCGCACGATTACGCCGGAATCAATGCGTTTTTGGGTACGAACATTCCCGAAGTTGAACAGATTGACATATTTGCGCGGTTGGGGTTCGGGTATGATTCTGCGAATAAGTGCGTAATTGCTCCGCTTTGGAGAAGTGATGTAAAGAGTTTTTACGATTTGTCGGAGGAAGTCGCACGGATTTACGGGTATGATGAAATCCCGCCGACTGTTCCTAAAATGCTACGCTCGAGTCGGGTTGACGGGTATGAGCATGATATCGGTAAGCTTGCCGAGGTTATGACTGCCCAAGGGTGCAGTGAGTGTGTCACCTACAGTTTCGTTTCGCAGAAAATGGCTGATGAAAATGCCGTGAAAATTCGTAATCCGTTTGGGGAAGAGACGAGTGTTATGAGAACCTCGCTTATTCCGTCGATGTTGAAGGTGGTTGCGGATAATCTCAATGCAGGAAACGGTGCGGCGCGCTTGTTCGAGATAGGGCGGGTGTATTCGCATGAAAAAGAAACCGACGTTCTGTGTGTGGGGATATTCGGAAAAGAAGAAAGTTTCTACACTTTGAAGGGAATTTTCGAGGAACTGTTCGCGAGTTTTCGAATTGGTGTTTCCGTTAATCGCTATACCGAAATGCCTTTTCATCCGGGTCGGGCGGCGTTTTGCGATTATGCGAAACTCGGCGAAATCAGTCCGCTTTTGTTGCGGGAATATGGGATTAATCCCGAATCGCGGGTGTATGCGTTCGAAATTGATTTGGCGGTGTTCTTCGCCGAGTCCTGCCGTAAAATCACCCACAAACCTATTCAGCGTTACCCGGCATCGGTTAGGGATTTATCCCTCGTCTGTGATGACGATTTTGCCTCCGGCAGAGTTGTGGAGTTGATTGAGAAGGCGGGTGCAAAACACCTCGAAAGTGTGGAGTTTTTTGATGTATTCAAAGGCGGAAATCTGGGCGAAGGGGTGAAGAGTCTTTCTTATAAGTTGACGTTCAGGAAGGCAGACGGAACACTTACCGATGCGGAAGTCGATAAGGCAGTCACGAAAACACTTTCGGTGTTAGAAGAAAATAATATTAAGTTGAGGAGTTAAAATCAGAAAAATGAAAACAAAAACGAAAATGGTCAGAAGAATCTTGAGAATCTTGGCGTTGGTGGTCACTGCCGCAATGTTGTTGGCGATTCCTGCGATGTTGACGGGCTGCGCCGACACGCGGTATATAATCACCTGGCGGGGCAAGGAAATCAGCCCGGGATTGTATATCATCTCCCAGCTCGATGCTAATCAATTGGCGTGGAATCGATTTGACGAGCTTTATGAAGACGTGAATACCGGTGCAGACGATTTCAAACGGGGTGACTACAAACTCGACGATTTGCATTATACCGACTGGATTAACCAAAAAGCACTCGAACTTACGGTACGGGCGCAGATTGTCAACGAAATGTTCGATGAGCGGGGTCTCTCAATTGATGAGACACTCGCGGCAAATATTCAAACAGAACTTACCAATAAATGGAATATCGGCAGGAATTTTGAAGCTGCGTATTCTATTTACGGAGAGTATGCGTACCAGTTCGATTTTTCCGAAGATGAGACCTGGGAAAATTTCTGTAAGAATAACGGGGTTAGCCGAGAATCATTCGACTTTTACTTTATTTCAAAAGAGAAAGAACGGCTGATTTTCAACGATATGTATAACAATGAAGCAAGTGCAGACTACGTTACCGATGCCCAGTGGATGATGCTTTTCCAGGAAGAGTATGAGCGGGTTAGAATGTTCGGGATTTATACTAACAAAGTCAACGAGGAAGGGGAGAGCGTTCCGCTTGAATATCTTGATGAATTGCGGGAGTTAATCGTGGAACTGGTTGATTCTATTAACGAACCCGGCGATGAACCTCAACCTTTTATGGCGGCATATAATCGGTATCTTGAATTCACCGAGTTGAAAGAATCGGAAGAAGACGATGATGATGACGATGATGACGACGACGATGATGACGATGATGACGATGACGACGATGATGACGATGACGACGATGATGATGACGACGATGACGACGATGACGATGACGATGACGATGACGATGACGATGATGACGATGACGATGATGATGACGATGACGATGATGATGACGATGATGAAGACGAAGAACTCGATACCGATATGGATAATTATGTTCGGATTTCAGATTATGTGAAAGACCCGGAAGAATCTTTAGATGAAGATGACAAGCTGTTCCTCCACATTTTGGATATGGATTACAATGTCGCTGAAGTGTATGAAGATGAGACTGCGGATTTAATCCTTATGCGGTTAGATGTCCTCGGAAATAAAGAGGCGATTGAAAGGTATCGCGCCTCTATCGTTGAAGATATGCGTTTCGATATTTTCTATGAAATGTTGGAAGGATTAGCTAAGTCCGCGCTCGCTGATGGTGCGGTGGTCACGGTTAATCAAGCATCGGTCAGCCGTTATCGCTCGGAAAGAGTAGTTGATTAGTAAAACAAGAGCCCGCGGTGCGGCGGGCTTCGCTCGACGGCAGGCGGCTTGATGGTGCGAGCAAATCAAATTAAAGCGAATCGCGGCGGTGGAATCAAATCCACAGCCGCGATTTTTTTGATTTAACGCTTGAATTAGCCCTTGTCGTTCTTGTTTTGGGCGTTGTTATTGTTGTTGTTCTTGTTGTTTTGGGCATTGTTGTTATTGTTCTTGTTGTTGTTAGCGTTGTTGTTGCTTTGGTTTTTACCTTTAGACATAATAATTAATTCCTTTCTTTTTCAAAAAGTTATTAGTATTATGCCGTGAAAAGCCTTCATTATACGCACTTATTTTTTTGGATTTGTTCCGCTTACCCGAATTTGTAGTATTTTTCCACATCTTCCGTGACGTGCCAGACGCATTGAAGCCCCTTCTCGAAGACCACCAGGTCTCCCGACCCGAACTCGGCTTCACCTTTGCCATTGATGTCGTTATCGTAGGTCACTTTGACTTTGCCCTTAATCAGCAGACAGGTTTCCTTGTCGTTGTACGCCCACTTGAACTCGGACACTTCGCAACCCCACGTAGGAAGCGATTGCATTTGTTGAGCTTCCTGCTCGGTCGGTTTTCTTACTGTAATCATTGTTTTCCTCCTTATTAGTTATTTTTTAAAAAAATTTTATTTTGTTCTTGAAAATTTGCGTGAATTGTGGTATTATAGTCGGTATAAACAGTAGAAAGGTTTTAATAATATGAGAGTACTATCTCAAGGCGAAATAGATAACTTGTTAGCTCATCTTTTGCCGGATTCTTCCGTGCTTCCCGTTTCGGGCGATTCAAACGAATCGGGTGAGACGAAACAGTCGGCACAAGCACCGACATCGTCCGGATTTTCCGGATTTTCGTTCACACCCTCGGTCGATTCCTCTGCAAGTTCCTCGGGTGAGCCTAGCGGAATCGAAGCGTTCAAGGCGCGGATTGCGGCGGCACAGGCTGCCCGCTTAAACGAAAACAATTAATCGTAAGATTCAGTATAAATCAATTTCTTTGATTTGTCAAGGACTTTACCATGCTTAAAACAAAATTGTTCGATACCCATGCGCATTATGACGATAAAGCCTACGGAAAAGATTCCGCCGGGCTTATTAAGCGTATTCTGGATGAAAATGTTGCCGGATTTATTCAAATCGGTTGTAGGTTGAAGGAAATTCCGCGAACGCTCGAAATCGCTTCAACACACGCAAACGTTTATGCCGCAATAGGAATCCATCCGCATTACGTGAATGATTTCGCTAAACTCCCTCACGATTACCTCGCACAGCTTGAAGTGTTTGCGGCTTCATCCGAGAAGGTCAAGGCAATCGGCGAAATGGGCCTGGATTATCACTATGACGGGTATAATCGCGAGAATCAAATCAAAGCCTTTCGTGAACAGTTGAGGCTTGCCGAAAAGTTGGGATTGCCGGCGATTATCCATTCGAGGGAAGCTGATGAAGACGCACTTGCTATTCTGGAGGAGTTTAGGAAGAATTTCAAAGGCGGTGATTTCAAGGTGGTTGTTCATTGTTATTCCGGGGGATTAGAAATGTCGCGCCGACTGCTTGAAATGGGAATTATGCTTAGTTTCACAGGGGTTCTCACCTTCAAGAATGCCAAGAACGCGGTCGAAGTCTGTCGAGAGACCCCGCTCGATATGCTCATGCTCGAAACTGATTGCCCGTACATGGCACCCGAGCCGTTCAGGGGGAAGGTGTGCGACAGTTCTATGGCATGGTACACGGCAGAGAAAATCGCTGAAATTAAGGGGATTTCGGCTGCCGAAGTCGTGACGGCTTGCAATGATAACGCAAGGAAATTCTTTGCGATAGATTTTTAGGAAAGGTAAATTCAACAAAATGGAATCTGACGAGAGGCAGAGGGGAAGTTCGGCGAAAAAAATTCTTTTCGCACCGCTAATAGGGCTTAATTGGGTTACCGAACACTTGCTCACGAAAATATTTCCCGAACAGCCAAAAGTTACTGAAGATGATATACTCTCCATGGTTGATGCCGCCGGTGAAAGCGGTGTGATTGAAGATACCGGGGTTGAAATTATCAATAACGCTTTTGAGTTTGAGGATTTGAGCGCGTCGGACGTGATGACGCACCGAATCAACATTGTCGGGTTGAAGAGCGATGCGAAACTCGATGATGTGATTTACGTTGCCCTGGAAGAGGGATTTTCGCGTCTGCCGGTGTATGAAGAGAACTTAGATAATATAATCGGCATAATAATAGTGAAAGACTTATTAAGCCTCATCGGAAAAAATGATTTGTCCGGGTTTTCACTCGGCGATTTTCTGAGGCAGGTTGAGTTCGTGCCGGAGTCGTGTTCGTGTACCGGCGTTTTCAAAAAGATGAAAGAGAAAAAAATGTCCATGGCGGTTATAATCGATGAATACGGCGGTACCGCCGGAATCGTCACTATGGAAGACCTGGTCGAGAAAGTCATGGGAAGTATCGAGGACGAATACGATGAAGAGGAAGATGATATCGTAAAAATCGGGGAAGATAAGTACAGAATCGCCGGGGAGAGCGACCCTGAAGATGTTCTGGAGTTGTTCGGGTATGAACTGCCGGAAGACCATGAATACGAGACTATAGCCGGATTCGTTACCGATTTGTTGGGATTTATTCCCGGAGGTGAAACCGGTGAAAACACTCCCCACACCGATTATGAGGATTTGCGTTTCGTAGCAACCGAAATCAAAGACAGCAGAATAAGCCAAATCATAGTTTATCGTAAACCTAAATAAGGGAGAAAAGTTTGAAAAACAGCTCACGGGTCGGTGGCTTCGCCGCCGAGCAGGTGAACTTGACAGGCTTATTGAAAATAAGGGTGTAATATCTTCGCCCCTTGGGGCGGTTCTCTCGCCCGCAGGGCGAGGGGTGCAGGGCTTGCCCTGCGGTGTTATCTTACATTCATAGAGACTTTGTGTCTCGGAAAGGTATGGTTATAACCATGCAAATTTACAACACACTCACACGGAAGAAAGAAACCTTCGTACCGGTTGAGCCCGGCAAAGTCGGAATGTATGCCTGCGGGCCGACCGTTTATGACCTTATTCATCTGGGGAACGCAAGGGCGATTTGCGTTTTCGATGTTATGCGTAAGTATCTGAAATATCGCGGATTCGACGTGAAGTTTGTGCAGAACTTCACCGATGTTGATGATAAGATTATTAATAAAGCCAAGGAACATGGGATTTCGCCGTTAGAACATTCCGAGAAGATGATTGCCGAATATTTCACCGATGCACGCAGTCTCGGCATTAATGATGCGGATATTCACCCGAAAGTCACCGAGAATATCGGTATAATAATCGAGATTATACAAACCTTGCTCGAAAAAGGGTTCGCTTATGAATCGGGCGGGGATGTTTATTTCGCTGCGGAAAAGTTTGACGGCTACGGAAAACTGTCGGGTAACTCGCCGGAAGACCTGCGTGAAGGGGCAAGCCAGAGACTTAACAGCGATTCCGACGAAGCCGCACGTAAACGAAGCCCGCTTGACTTCGCTTTGTGGAAGTCGGCTAAAGAAGGGGAGATTTTTTGGCAATCACCGTTTGCAGGCGACGGATTCATCGGTCACGGCAGACCGGGTTGGCATATCGAATGTTCGGCGATGTCAAAACATTATATCGGTAACACGATTGATATTCACGGCGGCGGTTCGGATTTGATTTTCCCGCATCACGAAAACGAAATCGCACAGAGCGAGGCGGCAACAGGTTGTCCGCTTGCGAATTACTGGGTTCATAACGGAATGTTGAACGTTGACGGAAAAAAGCTTTCTAAATCCGACCTTGAAAAGATGTCGGCGAAGGAGCGTGAGTCTTATCTCGAACGTATGAAAGAAACGCCGTTCACCGTCCGTGAAGCGGCGAAATTGTACGGCTATGAACCCCTGCGATTCATGTTGTTATCGGCGCATTATCGCAGCCCGATGAATTATACTGCCGAGGTTGCGCGGGGGGCGGTTAAATCGATTGAGCGGTTTAAAAACTGCAAGACGTTGCTGGAAACAGCAGTCCCGCATGAGGGCGGATTATCCGAATCGGCGAAATCCATCGTTGAAAAAAGGCGGACACAGTTCGTGCAGGCAATGGATGACGATTTCAATACCGCAGATGCACTTGCTGCTTGGTTTGAGCTTGTGAGGGAGATAAATTCAGCCGTTGCCGATGGTTCGGCAAGCAGAGAAGATATTGACGAGTTCCGCAAGCTGTTCGAAGAGTTCAACGGTGTTTTGGGTTTGCTTTACGCCACAAGTGAAGACATTCCGCAGGAAATCCTTGATTTAGTTGAAAAGAGGAAAGCGGCGAAATCACTCAAAGATTACGCTTTGGCTGACAGTATTAGGGAGGAAATCAATCAAAAGGGTTATATCATTGAAGAAACCCGTCAAGGCGTGAATTTGAAAAGAAAAGGTTGAACATCATTATGTCAAAGAAAAAAATCATTATATTATCGGCAATTGCTTCGTTTATAATCGGTTCAACTTTGGGGATTATGTGGGCGATTCGCACCGATTCAAACCGCGGAAAAGAAGAAGGAACCGACGGCTCTCACACCGATGAAACCGTTAGTTCGGATGACTCTGCCATTCTCACCGATTCTTCGGGAGTTCCCGTTCCGCAAACACGAGTGAGTGTGGCGACCGATTCTGCGGGGGAAACAGTGACGATTTTCTTGCCGGCGGAAACGACTTCACCGGGTGAACCTGATGTTACAGATGCGGATTCTACCGATGACAACGTTGTTACCGGGAATGGTACAGAAAGTCCCGTAAATACATCGTCCGACGTTTCGCCTGACGCATTTGTGATTCCTTATCCGGAGTATAATCTGGATTTCCTTGTTTCCGGAAACACAATCACCATCAGGACTTTGAATATCTTTTTTTCGGATACCGATACACTGGGTTTCGATTTGACTTTCGAATTGGATGACACCATCACCGATGTGAGCAGAAAAGTTCTTGTTGAAAGAACACAGGCGAATCCTATTTCGATGTGGAATTATAAGAAGGGACAGGATACAGCTTCGTTTGTGGTTGCTTCTCTCCTTAGAATGAACATTCCGGCAGGGGAGGAGTTGTATGTTATCACCTTCACGGGTTCGGGCAAGGTGAGAATTGTTGATAAGGGTGATTTTTCGGTCGAAGTCGAGATTAAACAGTCATGACGGGGTATCACGACAGGGTCAAAACCGCCATGCTTGCGATTCAGCGTTATCCGTGGGAACAAGGGATTTGCGCACAGGCAATGGTCGAAGCCGGTGAAACAGAAACCTTCGTGGCGATGGCGCATGATGCGGTTTTGCGAAGTTCCCGCGATGGCCGTTTAGCTATGCTGCCCGAAGACGGTGTGGCAGTCACCGACCCTGCCGCAGTGGGTGAAGCGGTTTGGCGTGCTTTCAAGGTGACGGGGGATGACTTTTACAAAAACGCTGCCGAAAAGATGTTGGATTATTACATGAAGAACGCCCCGCGGACTTCTTGCGGTTTGATTTGTCATAATACCGTTTCGTTTGTCCCCGAACATTCGCCGGAGCAGATTTGGGTGGATTCCTGCTATATGCTGCCGCCTTTTCTGGCGGTGATGGGGGAATTCGATGAGGCGCGGCGACAATTTAACGGCTATTTCGATTGCTTGTACGATTCAGAGACCGGGGTGCTGTTCCATATTTACGATGCGGGGCAGGGTCGATTCGTGCGGAAAAAACGGTGGGCAACCGGGAACGGTTGGGCTTTGCTCGCGCTTGCACGATTGACTTCGCTTGAGCAACGCCCGAAAATCCGTGAAGAATACATTACTAAAGGGAACAATCTGCTAGATTCTATGCGAAAATACACGCAAAAGACAGGATTGTTCTGCGATATATTAGACGAGCCGAATGAATCGTTCGAGGACGGGGCTTCTTCTATGATGGCGGCGGCTTTCGTTTACAGGGGGATTGCCGAGGGTTGGCTGAATGCAATTCCTTATCTTGAATCTGCCGAGTCGGTATATGAACAAATGCAAAAGAGAATCGACAAATACGGCATAATTCGAGGAGTCTGCGGGTGTCCGCATTTCGATTCACCCGGCACTTCGGCGGAAGCGCAGGCATTTTACATTATGATGGAAATATGGAGGGATGCAAACAATGAGACTGGACAAGTATCTGAAAGTATCGCGTTTGATTAAGCGCAGAACAATCTCAAACCAGGCGTGTGATGCCGATAAAATCCTCGTCAACGGGAAGGTTGCCCGTGCTTCATACGCTGTGAAAATCGGCGATAAAATTGAGATTTGTATGGGTCGGACTCCGCTGACGGTGAAGGTGCTGTCTACGGTTGAGCTGGTCGGCAAGGACAGAGCAGTCGAGATGTATGAGGTGTGCTGAATATCTGCTTCACAATCAAAAAAGCGTAGGAATTTTCTTCCTACGCTTTTTGATTTCTTTCTTACGCTTTTCCGACACTTCCGAAAAGGGTGAGTTTTTCTTTTACGGTGGTTTTGATTGCTTCATAACCCGGAGCAAGGAGTTTGCGCGGGTCGAATCCTTTTCCGGATTGGTCTTTGCCTGCTTCGATGTATTCACGGGTGGCTTTTTGGAATGCCCACTGACACTCGGTATTCACGTTGATTTTTGCAACCCCCAGTGAAATCGCTTCTTTAATCATAGCTTCGGGGATTCCCGTGCCGCCGTGGAGTACCAGCGGTAAATCGCCGACTTTTTCCTTGACTGCACGCAACGTCTCAAAGGAGAGTCCTGCCCAGTCATCGGGGTATTTGCCGTGAATGTTCCAGATTCCCGCTGCAAGCAT
>Ga0099364_10008499_pt1 | contig 14442 bp, 10 predicted proteins | sample TergutTh196P3_FD_73070 | JGI IMG/M metagenome (GOLD analysis project Ga0099364, IMG submission 73070) | Microcerotermes parvus P3 segment gut microbial communities from Pointe-Noire, Republic of the Congo - Th196 P3 | ecosystem: Host-associated > Arthropoda: Insects > Digestive system > Gut ... | reverse complement strand
TTAGAATTAGAAATATTATAAAAAATAAGCTGTATTTTACTGATAATGAACTATTTAACATACATTCAATATAAATATTAAAATTTCGAGAAAATTTTAAAAAAAACATTTTCAAAGCATTGAATAAAAGAATAATAATGAAATGCATAATAAAATTTTTTTAAAAAAAAGCACTTTTTTTGATTTTTTTTGGAAAATAAAAAAATAATATTTTACTTTGCGAATTATTATTAACCATTTAACAGTTAGATTTATGTTTAAAAAAGGAATTTTATTCGGAATTTTGGTCTTGCTGACCTTAACATCATTAGGACACGCCCAAGTGCCAGATGCATTTTCGTATCAGGCAGTAGTTAGGGGTAACGACAACGAACTCCTAAAGAATCAAACAGTTACCCTAAAGGCAACGATTTTAAGACACCATGAGGTGATTTTCACCCAAACACAAACAGCAACCACTAATGAAAATGGTTTGCTTACTCTAAATCTTGGAAACGAAAGTTTCCAAGAAATAAACTGGTTGGATGGTCCATTATTTATAAAAACAGAAATAGACCCTACCGGTGGAAATAATTTTACGATAGAAACAGAAACGCAGTTGCTTACAGTGCCTTACGCAATGGCAGCAAAAACTGCAGAAACGGCATTAGCTGTCCCTGAATTGGATTATTTAATTGAAAAAATTAATAATCTTGAATCCCAGATTGAGGAAATATACCTTATTTTGGGAGTACCGCAAGAAATTGCATTTACAGAATATTTTTTAGATATTGAAGGATGCGATTGGATAAATATGGGTTTAGATGAATGCGAAGATCCAACTAATTGTTACAATTTAGAAATCATTAATAATGTCGAGGAGTTAGAGTTGTTTTTAGAATGCAACGAAGGATTTGAATTTCCACCTATTGATTTCACAAGGTACTCTTTACTATTAGCACATGGAGTAGAACTATATCTTTGTGAACCACAATACGATATTGGATTGCAAAAACTTGCTAAACAAAGTTATGCAATGTCTGTAAATTTGTATCCTAATGTTGCAACCGTTATCACGCCGTGGCAAGCACCCATTTTGGTGGATAAACTCAACGAGGACGATACTGTAGAATTAATTGTAACAAGGAATATAGATGCACCCCAATATTACATTGTTGGTTTTGATCTTTGTCAATCTGTTCTCACGGGGAGCGTGATAGAACCGAAAGGTTATATACTTATATCAGAGGATTTGAGTGAAACTTTTGTAGCATTTAATATACCTGAAAATTTTTACATATTCCCTACAATATTATTTCAGGGAACATATTTGCCATGTCACTTTGGGTTTTATGCATATCCTCAAACGGAGGAATTTATCTTTATTGGTGATAGCAGTCCACCGGAAGAATACAACTTAGAATATAAAGTAAAGATGACGTACCGACCAATGACAAACGAAGAGGAACAAGAGAGAAAGTGTCAAATTCATTGGGATTGTACCCTTCCTGCTTATTTTGGAACACCTAATTATATAGTAATTACTTCAATCACAAAAATACAATAAATCATGAAAAAAGAAATTATATTATTTGTAATATTAATTACAATTTTTCTAACAAAAGGATATTCCCAATTATCGGAAAAGTACTATTATGCATTTGAAGAGAAAATATCAATAACAGAATTAGAAAATAAACTGATAATATGTTTTCAAAAGGGAAATTTTGAAATATTAGAAACGATAATAGATGCATCATTATTCGAATGGAAAAATGATTCGATTTGTATAATAAAAATAGAAGATGGGCAAAAAGATTTTTATAAAAAAATTTTACAAACAATCGATGGAATCAAATCAATTCAACCTATTTATAAAACAGTGCATGGAACGGAATTAGGAATAACAGATGAAATTGTTATAAGGTTTTATGAAAATGTATCTGAAACGCAAAAAAATGATTTGCACCAACAATATTCAGTTAACTTAGTAAAAACAACAGATTTATATCAATTGATATCTGTTAATAAAAATTTAGATGTGTTGGAAATAGCGAATCAATATCAAACAAGCGGATTAGTTGAATTTAGTCATCCCAATTTTTTGACTTTTATAGAGAAGCATCATATACCAGATGACCCATATTTCATCAATCAATATTATTTATTAAATATCGGACAAAATGTAAATGGAAATAGTTGCACAGCAGGTGCTGATATAAGGGCAACAAACGCTTGGGATATAACACAAGGAAGTAGTGATATTATAATTGCCGTAGTAGATGATGGAGTTGTTTCAGATCATCCAGATTTGCCAAATTCAAGACAAGTACGCCTAAATGGAAGTAATTTTGCAGACAACCCACCAGGTAATGATCCTTCGCCTTACGATAGTAATAATCACGGAACATCTTGTAGCGGAATTATTGCTGCTACACACAATGATGAAGGGATTGCAGGGATAGCACCAAATTGAAAAATTATGCCTATTAGAATACCGTATGACAATGTAACAACTACAATAGCCGATGCGATATCTTTTGCTAAAAACAATGAAGCGCATATTATATCAAATAGTTGGGGCTTTTGGGACTCAAATCCAAATATGGCACCAGTAATAGTAAATGCTATTCAAGATGCGATGTTGAATGGGAGAGAAGGAAAAGGATGTGTAGTTGTTTTTTCTGCTGGCAATACAGCAGATTATTTTTGGGGATTTAATGGGTTTGTTAGTTTTCCTGCAAATGTTCCTGGAGTTTTAACAGTTGGCGCTTCAGACAGAAATGATAAACAAACAAATTATAGCCCTACTTCTGATTTAAATAGTTTAGAAAATCAAATTATTGATATCGTAGCTCCTTCTCATCAAGCCAATTCTTGCACTTTCCCCGGTGTTACATTTGATGTTTGGACATTGGATATCCCCGGAGATTTAGGTAGGAATCCAGTTAATTTTTTTGATTGTGATTTTCCTACTTTTGGGTCATATATGCCAGATTACGGTACTAATTTTGATGCATATACGGCATATTTCGGAGGTACCTCGTCTACCGGTCCTCAAGCAGCTGGTGTTGCCGCTTTAATTCTATCAATAAATCCAAATCTAACTCAACAAGAAGTAACATCAATTATCAAAAATACTGCACGAAAGGCAGGTAATTATAACTATCAAAATACTCTTGGGTTGCCTTGGGGTACATGGTCCAAAGATTTAGGTTATGGAGTTTTAAATGCGCATGCTGCCGTACTTAAAGCGCAATGTATGTTATACTTGTTAGACAACATTATTGTGCATGATACAATAATAAATATTAATACTGTATGGAATTTGCCTGTATATGCAAAAGGAATAATTCAAATTACAAGTGATGCTACCTTAACAATAAATAGCACTGTGTTTTGTGAGATCAATGCTAAATTTGTCATTCAACCTGGCGGCAAACTCATAATTGATGGCGGCACACTAACCTCCGCTTGCTATGAAAGACTTTGGCAAGGAATAATTTTAAAAGGCAATGGCAGTCAACCTCAAACTCCTCAGCATCAAGGTACTATTGAATTAATCAATGCAACAATTGAAAATGCCATTTGTGGAATAATGGCTGGCGATATTAGAAATCAAGGTGGCGGGATAATTTATGCAACCGATGCAATTTTTTGTAATAATTTAGTGGCAGTAAAATACTTGCCATATCAAAATAGAAATTTGGGGAATTTTACTAAATGTACATTTGTTATCGACAACAACAACCTATTTGCTGTAAATGGTAAAACATTCGAAAATCATGTTAAAATGAATGGTGTGCAAGATGTTACTTTCAGTGGTTGCACGTTTATAAATGAGACAAATAATTCAGGAAAGGGAATCTATTCTATTGATGCAGGTTTCATCGTAAGAGAAGAATGCGATATTTATGTACCCTATGATTGTGAATGTCCTGAAAGCAATAAAATCCCTTCATATTTTACTGGTTTTTCCTTTGGTATTCATTCTAATAATACAGGTAATCCTTATTTAATAAATATTGATCAATCTTTGTTTAAAGATAACAGTGTTTCTACTTCAATAAATAACTCAAACAATTATAATTTTACACGAAACGAAGTAAATGTAGGAAATACGGGACTTTTAAGTGAAAACTCAAGTGGTTACAGAATAGAGGAAAATAATTTTATTTTATGTCCAAATTTTGGAAATAACTTTAGTCCGCCCATTGGAATTGATATGCGCTCTTCGGGCAGTGATGAAAACTATATTTACAAAAATTATTTTGAAAACCTAAATAAGGGTATATCAGCAAGTTTATCGAATGCAAGTTCTCCCTTTTTTTTGGAAGGATTGCAGTTTATTTGCAATGAATTTAGAGATAATTTTAACGATATTTATGTTTCAAATTTAATAAACACTGCAGTTCGTGCATATCAAGTGAGTCCTGACGAGAGTGCAGACAATAAATTTTATGGCATTAGCAGTCCAAATGGCAGCAGTCTAAACATTGCAAATGGTCAGCCCTTTGTTTATTATTATAGTACTAATAATGTACATGTACCTTATAATCCTACATTAAATGTTGAAGAGATTCGTGATGTTATTGCTAATAGTTGTCGCTCAACATTTTGCACAACACCAAGAGCAGGAAACACAGACATTGAAGATTATTGCAATCTTCAACAAGAGTATGATAATTTGATGAATGAATTTATAAACGGTGATTACACAAAAATTTTGTTTAACTTAAATAGTGGCGAATTTTCTGAAGATGAAATATATAATGCAATGCAATTACAAAGCCAACTAAGCAGTATTAGTAATGAAATGCGTGAAATTAGCGGCAATGCAATAAGAGCAATAATTCAAGATGACGTTCTAAATATTGAACTTTTGAAAGCGTGGTACACCGTAATAAGAACTTTAACTGCAAAATATGCTTTGGTAGAGGCACATTGCTATTCAAGCGATTTTACACTTGCAGATATGGTTTTATGTGAAATACCCGAAATATTTGAGTTTAACGAATTTGAAGTTGAAGAATATGAGAATTATAAACAATTTCACAATATAAAGAAAAATGTATTGTTATCAGACAGGACTTGGGCAGATCTGAAAGAAGATGAAATCGCAGAACTTCAGTCTGTTGCAGAAAAACAAGGCAGAGCCTCCACAATGGCAAAAGGCGTTTTATGTTTCTTTTATAATATTTGCTATGAGGACGATGACATTATTGAAATCAAATCAGGCGAAACTCCTATATTAAGAACGATAAAAGAAAAACTATCAGAAAATGACAGAGTTATAGGGTTTGTTGTATCTGAAAATATTTTAAAGATAAATGTTAATGATGTTCAAAAAATAGAGATTTATGATGTAACTGGTCGTATTGTTTGTACAGAATCAGGTAAAAACAATGTTACCATTGGTCATTTGCCGTCAGGTGTTTATATCGTAAAAATTTATACTGACGATTTAAAAGTAGAAAGTAGAAAATTTATAAAGTAAAAACAAAAATATGAAAAAAATCGTTTTAATTTTTGGAATTAGTTTATTGTTAATAAATTATTCCGCAGCGCAATCAAGTATCAACGCCGCAGGCGGAGATTTTATTAGTGAGGATGCAACTCTCTCATATTCAATAGGTCAGATTTTTTATGAAACCGATATTTTGAACGAGGGTGTTCAACTGCCTTATAACATCTTAGAAATGGTAGGCATAGACGAAGTAGAAAATATATTTTTAAATATATTAGCCTACCCGAATCCTACTCAAGATTTTCTTGAATTAAGAATAGAAACAGATGGTTTTGATTTTCAAAACGTTTTGTATCAGATTTCTGACATCAACGGTCGTTTAATAGTATCAAACAAAATTCAAGATTTTCAGACAGTTATTTCTATGGAAAAATACCCCAAAGGAGTATATCTCTTAGAAGTAAAAACAAAAGATAATGTTTTGAAAACTTTTAAAGTAGTCAAAAATTAGTGGTTATTAGATTCCTCACTTTGTTCGGAATGACGGTGCTCTCTTTAGGGATGGGATGATTTACAAACAGCAACGGCAATGCCGTTGCTGTTTGTAAATCATCATATAACTCCCGGCAAGTGTCATTCCGAACAGCGCGTAGCGCAGTGAGGAATCTAATAATAACCCTCTATAATTGTTCGTTCTCTTTACTTTAGACTTTATAAACTTTATAACAAAAAAGGCAGCGCAACTTGGTTGTGCTGCCTTTTTCTATTTTATTCGTGTAAATTTGTGTAATTCGTGACTGTTTACTTGAATTGAATATATTACTTTTGCGTAATGTTTTTGTGGTTACATTATACCGATGAGTCTCTCTCTGTTTCTCGTGCTTATTTGGGTTTCGTTCTTGAGTTTGCTCGATGGTCTGGGATGTTTTCTGCATTTCACACAACGAAACATTGGCGTTATATGACGTTTTTTAATGACATTGTAATTCAAATTCTATTTGTTTAGTTGATTCATCATAAAAAACATAGATTAATCCCATATCTCCCCACATTAACCCTGTATTATCATCTGAATCAATTTGGAACAATAGTTTCATCAGTTCTCCTTTATTATTCTTTGGTGTACTCTCTCCTTGAACCCAATTGGGATAACCACCAATTTGACTTTGAAAATCCTGTTCGCCGATAAGACTCTCAACAACTTTCTGATAACATTCCCAAGGTTCGTCCTCGTTCAATATGCAAGAGAGTTTTGAGGCTTTATCACTGATTTTGTCTATACCTTCCCAATCGGGTAAAGATTTTACAGATTTGAAACCTATCTCACAATAATTTGCAGAAAATTCGGATTCAAAAGGTTTTTCTATTTTTAATAATTGTTCTGTATTCAACGTTTCATATATTTTCACCAACCAGCCGTCATCTCCGCTACTCCACGGTAATTCGTCCCAATCATAGAAAAATTGGACTAACTTAATATTGGTAGGAATATCGTTTTCTCCATTATTAAATATTTGAAAAACAAAATCTAAATACTCGCCACTTTTTGATTTTGGCCACTCTTCTCCAATTTCAAAATATGGCTGACCTCCGAAATGAGATTTCATTTGTGTATCTTTGGGAGGTGTTGAAGATTTAAAAACTTCAATTTTTGTCGCTTTTCTTACCAAAGGAATTACAAGTTTTTCTAAATCTTCAATAGAAGGCAAATTTTCTTTACTCGACTCTTGTCGATAATTATCAAAATGCGAAACCCGCTTTGTGGTTGTTTCCGGGTTGATAATCGTTAAATTTTTTTTACAAATTTCCATATACTCTATTTTTTGAATTTATAATGATTTCTATATGTTTCACATTTTACTCAACTGTCAAGTTTTTTTCTTTAGGAAAACGAACTTTGTAAAGCAAGTCAAATTCCGTTCTTTGCGCGGGTTGAAGTGTAAATTTCCATTTTACTTCGCCTGTTTCTTTGTTCAAAATTCCATTGCTTAACTTTTCTGCCGTTACTTCAATATCCGAAACCGTTGAAACGGGAATTTGGTCAAGCAAAACCATTGAAATCGGCTGACGTTTGTTGTTGCGAACAGTAATTTTCCAATCGCGAGTAACTTCTGCTTTTGACGAAAGGATTTTTGTCTGCGTAAATTCCTTTGATTTTTCTCGTTTAACAATTACGTTTTTATCTCTGCCGAGTGAAATATTCAATGTGTCGCTCATATAGCGCACATCAAGAATTGTTTTACCAACAAAAGTATTTTCGAAAAAAATATTTGCCTCTCCTTCAAGTAAATTATACTGTTCCCAATCAACGATATTCGCTAAAAGAAATGCATCTTTGTCGGCTTTTGGCACACAATAATATTCGTATTCTGTTGATAATGAATAATGTTCCATTTCGACAACTGTTGTATTATTCTCTGAAGCGATTGTGTAGGGCATTTTTATTTCAAATTCCACAGAAGTAGTATTTTCAACCTGAACCACTGGAACGGGAACAGTTTTTGACTTGTCTGATTCTGACTTCACCGAGGCTCCCGCTACACGACCTTGAAGTGCTCTTGTAATAGGGCTCTCTTGTTGCATTCCATACGCTGTAACCACAACTTCATCTAACACAGCAGTGCTCTCCTCTAAAAAGATATTGATATTGCTATTGGTAATAGGTAATGTTTTTGTATTAAAACCGATAAATGCAACTTGCAACTCTCCACCACCTGCAGGTATTGCAAGCGAATACTTACCGTTCGAATCGGTAACAGTTCCAATAGTTGAGCCTTTAATCCTCACAGTTGCGCCCATTAATGGCTCGCCATTTTCTTCCATAACAATGCCCGAAACAGTGTTTGATAAATCGTTGTTTCCAATATCGTATCGTGGCGGTTTTGTCCAATAATTTAAGATGTAAGTTTTCAATTTTGGCGCAACTGAGCCAAGATTTGGATTAGCGGAAGAAATTCGTAATTTTACGTTTTTCCATTCCTCTTTGGTATTTTGCATTACGTTTGCTTTATAAACTAAATCAATGGGATGTGTTATGTCCTTTGCACGAATATCATAAGAGGGAAACCAACTTGCATTATTCACATAGTACGATAATTCCACAGGTACGGATAAAGCGGTTTTGCTGTTTGCCGTAAGAACAATTTCGCCTGACGGTTCGGGCTTTACACTGCCGGCAGAAGCAATTGTTTTCTGAATTGCCGCTTTTTCTTCGTTCAATGTTTTGATTTTTCTGTCTGCTGTGGCTTTTCTGTTTATCAAAGCCGTAATTTGTTGATTGTAATAGTCCGCAGTAAGTTTTAAATTGTTGTACTCAATGCCTCTGTCTGTGCCACCAATTTTTTTGTTTTCTTTCAAAAAACTGATTTCTTCGGCAATAATTTCTAAACTTGTTTGCTCCGTTTTTATTTTTTCGTCAATCGCTTCAATTTGCTTTACATACGTTTCAACTTTGTTGTTGAGTTTAACGGTGTCATTGTAGTTAAGAGTATGATTTACAGACATTACCATTATTGCACCGTCAACTTTTACCTGTACACTTTTAGCGTCAATATAAGGCGAAAGATTGGTAAAACGTACAGTCGAATTACCCGCAGGGAAATTAACTGAAGTTTTGCGCGTAACCTGTGCACCTTTAATAAAAACCGTTACTTCTGAAACGGAAGTTTTAACTGTTATTTCTTTGTTTATTTGCGCTTTAGCAGTGAAAAAACTAACCGCTAAAAACAAAAATGGAATAAGAATTTTATTTGTCATATTTTTCGATTTAATCAATTATATTTTTTACAAAAGTACTATTTTTCTTCTTTCTACGAAATTATTTAATACTTTTTTTTTAACAGATTGCTGTCGGTTATCTCTATGGCATATAATGTTTCTGCAATCATACATCACCGATTGTGCCAAAATGCAGTTGTATGCAGGGCGTTTTGTCCGTTTTGTTAAGTCGTTTCATTCTCCGTATCAAAGGCATTTTGCGCATAAATTGACATTCCAATACCTATATTTAATTCGCCTGCTAATTTTGTCAATTCTTTGGGAATATAATCATTTTGATTTACAATGTTTTCGTCTAACCTTGACCATAAAGGGAAATCCAAAAGAGCGTCCGTAATTGAATGTGTAGCAAATAATTCTTTAATTTGAGGACGATATTTTTCTAAAAACAAAATAGCATCACTTACTTGTCCTTCAAAATTGTCCCATTCTTTTTTCGAGACATCAAATGAAATACGATACTTTTCGCATAACCGCTTTTTCGTGATCTGTTCGCCTTTATCATAACAACTATACACAGGAATACCTGTATTTTTCAAAAGTGATTTGAAAGAACTTATATCGCTGTAAATTTTTAAAACACACATAATTTCTTTTTATATATTCTCAAAACAGTACTTTATCTAGACATTCTCACCGCATCACTACTAACGACAAATAGTCGTAACTTTCTGCGGGGCTACTGCCACCATTGCGCCAAGCCGCTAAGTTGTACGTAGTTTTCTTTATTCAATAACAGCATTTTTTACGATAACGTCAATATTTTCAAATGCACCAATATTTACCCCTTTTAACAAAATATTTCCGTTTTCATCGAATTTAAGAGGAGCACCTTCCACTTTCACTTTGTTGTTGTGTAGATCAGCGATTAAGATTTTACTATTAACGGGTTTAGTTAAAGTAACACAAACTTCGTCGGAGTCTTCAGAACAAAGTGTGATTTCTGATATTTCGTCAGATTTGTTGATAATCTTTCCTGTGCCTTTTCCGTAAATTTTTATTACTAAATCTTTTTCGTTGTCTGAAAGTGAAATAGTATTACCAAAATCATTTGCTACTATGCTTGTCAATGTCAAAATCAACAGCAAGTTAATACTTAATAATATTTTTTTCATTTTTAAATCCCTTATTCGTGTCGGGCGCAACTTCTAAAGGGAACTCCTAAAAACCTCCAAACTCGTCGTTACGCTCCGTCGTCAAAATGCTCATTTACATAAAGTAAACTCCGCTTTTTCCTTTGTAAGCAGGTTTCCTTGATTTTGTAGTTTTTAGAAGTTCCCCAAATTACATTTTCATTTTATTTATATTTTTATTTTGTTGTTTTCTCTGTAAACAGTTGCTTTTTGGTTGATTTCTTCTATACTCATGTTTTCAAATAAGTTTTCTTGCCATTCTGTATAATCGAAAGGCTCTTTTTGTATCAACATAAAAAAACGTTGGGCTTCAATTAAACCTAAGTTTTTTATTAGCAATTTGATTCCTTCATTTCTTATAATGGTATCTGTCTTCATATCCTTTCTCTAACGTGTATATTGTTGCGTACCTCATACTTATTTTTCGTATTTTTCGTGATAAATTCAGAGCACAAATTTACAAATAAAAAAGTAAAACAAACAAAAATTTTAGTGTTTTTTGTTTATTTTCTGTGTTGTTTTTCATATTCAAAATTTTCTGGGACAGACTGTCCTGCATTTACTACAATTAACAACATCAAATCCTCTATCGTTAGTGGTATAAGTGTAAGGTCTACACAATTTCTGATTAACAGTTATACCATCTAACGCATTTACAGGACAATTATCTATACACAAACGACAATTCTCAATGCATAATTCTTCCGATAATGGGTCTGATTTCAAATCTAAATTAGTCAAAATTGCGCCTATTGTTACGAAATTTCCATAAAGTTTGCTTATGAAAAGTGTATTTTTACCTAAACTACCCAATCCTGCCAAAACAGCGGCGTGTCGCATAGATAAAAGTCCTTTGGCACAAAGGTTATCTTTATCCCAATATTCAAGCGGTCCATCGCAAGGTAATGGAACGGCTATACAACCTAATTGTTCTATCAAAATAGATACTTCGTAAGTTATTTTATCCACTTCATTTTTACTCAAGTTATTGGCGTGTTTGTACACTATTCTCGGATTTACAAATGCAAGACCTTTGGGTAATCTCTTGGCAAACACAATCACGGATTTACATTCCTTGTATATATCCATAGGGTGAAAACCGATTGGAGTATCGGTAAACCTATCTATGTTGGCTATTCCACATAAATCAGCACCTTGATTGAAAATAATTCTTTTTATTTGTTCTTCGTTTTCCATATTTATTGTTTCATTTTCCAATAAGAAATTACTCCATTAACATTGTCCGAATTTTTTACTTTTGCAATATCATCTAATTTTTTCGCTCATATTTGTCATATAATTTATGGTTTTCAAGGGTTTAGTTTAGTTTTTTCACTGCTCTCTCGCTGCTAACGCTTACCGTCAAGAAATAACAACGTTAATTATTTTCTTTGGAACAACAATTATTTTTTTCACTTCTTTATTTTCAATCCATTTATGAGATTGTTCGTTTTCTAAAACTGCTGCCTCAATTGCTTCAACGGTAGCATCTGCGGGCATTTCCAATTTGTATCGCATTTTCCCATTAAACGAAACAGGATATTGTATAGTATTCTCTATCAGATATTTAACATCGAAATCTACCCATTGTGCAGTACATACCGAATGGCTGTTTCCTATACGAAACCATAACTCTTCGCAAAAATGAGGGGCAAATGGTGACAGAATTATTAGGAGTTGTTCTAAAATTTTTCTTTTGTTGCATTTAAGGTCAGTAAGGTCGTTCACGCAAATCATAAACGAACTCACGGCGGTATTAAACGAAAAACGCTCAATGTCTTCTTCTGTCTTTTTGATGGAACGATGCAAAACTTTCAATTCTTCGGATGTTGGCTCATCTTCTGTAACTTTTAAAGTGCCATCTTTATCGATAAACAACCGCCACATTTTACGTAGAAATTTATACACCCCTTCTATTCCTGCCGTATCCCACGGTTTTGATGTTTCCAAAGGTCCGAGAAACATTTCGTACAAACGCAGCGTGTCGGCACCATATTTTTTAATAATATCATCCGGATTAACAACATTATGGTATCTTTTTCCCATTTTTTCTACAGCATGACCACAAAAATATTTTCCATTTTCGAGTATAAATTCTGCATTTTCAAATTCGGGACGCCACTTTTTAAATGCTTCTATGTTCAAAATGTCATTTTCAACAATATTAACATCCACGTGCAGAGGAGTAGTTTGATAGTTGTCTTTTAATCCGTAAGAAACAAAATACTTCTTCTTTTCACCCTCTTCTATTCTGTAAACAAAATTGCTCCTTCCCTGAATCATTCCTTGATTAATAAGTTTTTTGAACGGCTCATCTTCGCACGAAATGCCTATATCATATAAAAATTTATTCCAAAAACGGCTGTAAATAAGGTGACCTGTTGCGTGTTCTGTTCCTCCAATATATAGGTCCACGTTGCGCCAATATTCATTTGCATCTTTTGAAACCAATTCTTTTTCGTTTTGAGTGTCTTGATATCTCAAATAATAAGCCGACGAGCCTGCAAAACCCGGCATGGTACTTTTTTCGAGAGGATATCTATCTAAATAGTTCCATTTTTTTGCCCTTGCTAAGGGAGGTTCACCTGTGTCGGTAGGTAAATATTTATCTACTTCGGGTAATTCAAGCGGTAGTTGAGCAAGCGGCAGCGTAAATGGCATTTCGTCAACATAATAAATTGGAAACGGTTCACCCCAATAACGCTGACGCGAAAATATTGCATCACGCAGACGATAATTCACTTTTATGCGTCCAATATTTTTTTCTTCTATATATTTTTTTGCTTTTTCAATGGCTTCATTTACCGATAGTCCGTTCAAAAAGCCTGAATTGAGCATAATACCTTCTTTTGCGTCAAAACTTTCTTGCGAAACGTCGCAACCTTCAATCAGAGGAATAATAGGTAAGTTAAAATGTTTTGCAAAAGCGTGGTCTCGGCTGTCGTGTCCGGGAACAGCCATTATTGCTCCTGTTCCGTAACCAGCAAGCACATAATCTGAAATCCATATCGGAATTTCTACTCCGTTAAAGGGATTTATTGCATAAGAACCCGTAAAAACGCCTGTAACTTTTTTGTCAATCATTCTTTCGCGTTCCGTTTTATGTTTAACGGTTTCTATATATTTCTCTACTTCGGATTTATGTTCTTGAGTAATAACTTTCGAAACATACTCGCTTTCGGGAGCTAATACCATAAAAGTAACACCAAAAATTGTGTCGGCTCTTGTTGTAAATACAATAATTTTGTCTTGAATTGAATTGGCATTTGAATTTTGAATTTTAAACTCCATTTCGGCGCCCTCGCTTCTACCTATCCAATTTCTTTGTGATTCTTTAAGCGATTCTGTCCAATCAATTTTATCTAATCCATGTATAAGTCTTTGTGAATATGCCGAAACACGAAGACACCACTGCCTCATTACTTTTTGTTCGACGGGATGACCGCCACGTTCCGAAAAACCGTTAATAACTTCGTCGTTTGCCAATACCGTTCCGAGTGCAGGACACCAATTTACTACTGTATCACCCAGATATGCAATACGATAGTTCATCAAAATTTCCTGTTTTTCTTTTTCAGTTTTAGAGTTCCATTCATTGGCAGTAAAATGAAGTTCTTCTGTTTGTGCTACGCTCAACTTTTCTGTACCAAATTTCTCAAAATGCTCAATTAATTTATTGATAGGTCGCGCTTTTCCTGCTTCTTTGGGACAGTTTTGTTCATTATTATTATCATAATAGGATTCAAACATCTTAACAAAAGCCCATTGCGTCCATAAATAATATTTTGGGTCGCAGGTTTGCACTTCTCTGTCCCAATCGTAGCAAAAACCCATTATATCTAATTGTTCTCGGTATCTTTTAATATTTTTTTCGGTAGTAATTGCAGGATGCTGACCCGTTTGAATTGCATATTGTTCGGCGGGTAGTCCGAATGCGTCAAATCCCATTGGATGCAACACATTAAAACCTTTCATACGCTTATAGCGACTGTAAATGTCGGAAGCAATGTATCCAAGCGGATGCCCAACGTGCAATCCTGCACCCGACGGATATGGAAACATATCAAGTACATAAAACTTTGGTTT
>Ga0099364_10008498_pt1 | contig 14442 bp, 11 predicted proteins | sample TergutTh196P3_FD_73070 | JGI IMG/M metagenome (GOLD analysis project Ga0099364, IMG submission 73070) | Microcerotermes parvus P3 segment gut microbial communities from Pointe-Noire, Republic of the Congo - Th196 P3 | ecosystem: Host-associated > Arthropoda: Insects > Digestive system > Gut ... | reverse complement strand
ATTGTAGTAGGCAGGCCCCCACCCCCCTGGGGGGAGGGGTGCCGCCGCAGCGGCGGGGTGGTCTTGTAGGGATGACCGCCCTCGGTCATCCGTGGTTACCGCAGCGGCGGGGTGGTCTGCTGCAAGGGTGCCGCAGCGGCGGGGGTTTTTCTTGTGATTATCGCAAATTCCGCGGGTGTTCTTGGCTCTCCCTTTGGGAGAGGTGTCACGCCAGGGCGTGACGGAGAGGGCGGTCAATTGTAACCGGAGGTGTTTTATGCGTCATTTGTTTGTGATCAATCCTGCTGCCTATAAAATAAAGGGCAGGCTTGAGAGCGTCTACAGTTCGATTGATTCATTTCTCCATTTTACAGAGATGCCTGAGTTAAAATACGAGATCCATGTCTCTCGTTTTCCGCGGGATATATTCGGATATGTGCGTAAATGCGTTATGAGTTCCGGCAAGGAGCCGCTGCGTATCCACGTTTTCGGCGGCACCGGGAGTGTCTTTGAGGCTCTTTGCGGTATCGACAACTTTTCCCATGCAGAGATAGCGGCATATCCCATGGGCAGATTCAACGATCTTGTCAGCAGGTACGGCAAGAAAAACTTCCCGCTCTTCTCTTCTATCAAAAATCAGTTGTACGGCGGGGTTATGGATCTTGACGTTATCAGATGCGGCAGTGACAGAAACAGTTTCTATGCCGCAAACTTTATCTGTGTAGGACTGGGCGCCGAGATTGCCGCCGGCGGATCGGTTCCCCGCTACTTTACCTCAGCCTATCGCAGCATATCGGGGGGAGAATACAGCAGTAACTACAGATTGATCATAGACGGCGAAAGGGTAAAGAAAGAACTCTCTTCTATATATATAACCTCTCACCCGTCTGTCTTTAACGGTCTCTATTCGTCCGCAAGCGCCGTTCCCGATAGCGGCAAGCTGGATATTTACACGGTCGACAACATCAGCAAATACAAGGCGTTCAGCCTCTTCTATCCGACCAACTCGGACAAGCGAAAAAAGCACTCCTATTTTGTAAACCACAATGTCTGCAGAAGGGTTACCATCGAATCCGACAAGACCTTCTGCCTGTCTATCGACGGTGAGATATTCTATGAAAAGAGCATTGATGTAAAGATTCTCCCCGGCGCCCTCAAATTCATATGCCCCGAGGGCATAAAAACCTACAATCCCGTATGCAAAGGGAGAAGGTGACGGGCACGACCACCCCGCCGCTGCGGCGGCACCCCGACGACAATTAACAGTTGACAATGTACAATTGACAATTATTGTAAATTAAAATTTGCTGGCGAAAATAGAGTTAGATTCCTATAATTTCAAGCCCCCGTAACTGTCAATTGTACATTGTAAATTGTCAATTGACATCATTCCCCTCTGGGGAGGGGTGGCAAACACTCGCAACAAAGTTGCGAGTGTTTGACGGGGTGGTCTGCTGCAATTGACAATCATAGTAAATACAAAAAGGAGTGTAAAAATGCTTTGTAATACAGATAAATGGCTTAATATGTGTGACGAAGATTTGATTACAGCTAAATGGCTTTTAGATGGTAAAAGGCTGTTGCCTATGGGGTTTTTCTGCCATTTAATAGTTGAAAAGGCATTAAAGGCGGTCGTAACACATAGCACAGGAGAAATACCGCCTAAAACTCATAACCTAACGAAACTTGCTCATATCGGCGGAATATATGACCACCTGCATGAATCGCAAAAGGATTTTTTAGAATATTTGATGCCGCTTCAAATCGATGGTCGTTATACAGAGTATAAAGAAAACATCGCCAAAACACTGTCCATAGAAAAATGCAAAAGAATTTATCAAGAAACGGAGGGGTTTTTATGCTGGATAAAAACGAAGTTAGGGAAATAGCAACAAAATATGCCGATGAGGTTAAATCGTCGCTTGATCCGTCATTAATAATTTTGTTCGGATCCTATGTAAACGGAAAACCTCACGCCGAAAGTGATATAGATATTGCTGTTTTAATGGATGATTTCAAGGACGATTGGTATGATACAGAGGTTTTGTTATACAAGTTAAGACGAAATATCAATTTTGACATAGAGCCTCATTTGTTAGACAGAACACACGACACAGATGGATTTGTGGAACACGTTATCAAAACAGGCGAGATAATTTATCAATCATCGTGAGGAGAGGATGAAACACATTGCAAAATAACAACCCATCACGGTCGTTTCGGCTGTCTGCTTCTCTTGTTAATATAATCGTTTCGTTCTATGCTCTCTATCGGTTTTTTCTTGCTGTTTGGAATCAGAACGAGGGCGAGTGGATAATCCGCCTGTTTATGGGTACCATTCTGGCGGTTACGGTTATAGCACTGGGCAAGAGCAGCAGTCTTAATAAGAGGGTGGTTTCTGTTGCCGTCCCCTATGCTATTGTGCTCTTTGAGAGTATAACCTGCGTGCTGGTCGGCGGGGACAGCTTCTATTTTATGCTGCTCATATGTATCTCGGCCGTCTTCGTTCTGTTTCACGAGGATCCCCTTTCCCATCTTGTTTATATTGTTCTTGCTAATCTGACCGTGATTTTTCTTATGCAGGAGTTTCCCGATGTTATGAACGCCCCCTACTCAGGCAACACAAGGGCGGTTGCCGACAGCTTCTTTGCATTCAACTTTATAAACGCCGTTACATATTTGGTGGGACGGTTTGCCCACAAGAGGAACAAGGGAGCCGCCGATACGGGAAATACGTTCCAGACCCTGCTCGAAACAACCCCCAATTATATGGTGGTTATAGACAAGGAATCGAGGGTGAGTTACATAAGCGATTCTCTGATGACCTGGCTTGGGATAGGTGATAAAAGATATGCGCTCGGACGTCCTCTTCTGGATCTGTTCGGGGTTGAGCTGCGGATGATGTTTCACGATGCTATCTCCAACGGAACTAAGCCCGATGAGGTTATAGAGGTATATATCCGGGGCAAGGTCAAATACTTCCTGCTCAGCTCGTCCTTTATCAAAGACGACGGGGTCTCCCGTCTGTTTGAATGGACCAACATCACCGCTATGATAGAGGCTAAGATCCATGCCGAAGAGGCCGCCCGTGCCAAGAGTGAGTTTCTCGCCCGCATGAGCCACGAGATACGCACGCCTATGAATGCTATAACAGGAATGTCTGAACTTATTCTGAGGGAAGAGAACATGAACAGCGCTATCAACGATTATGCCGCCAACATAAAGAACTCCGGCAACCATCTGCTGTCGATAATAAACGACATACTCGATTTTTCAAAGATAGAGACCGGCAAGCTTGAGATTATCCCGATAAACTATATCTTTTCCTCACTCATATGCGATGTTATCAGCATAACCCGTGTCAAGGCCGCCGACAAGCCTATCTTCTTTACAGCCGATATAGACTGCAACATTCCCAACAGGCTGATAGGAGACGAGGTTCGGTTTAAACAGATCTTGATAAACATTCTCGGAAACGCCGTTAAATATACCGATGAGGGATTCATCTCGCTTGAGGTAAAATCATCGGTGGTCAAGGAGGACGTCTTCCTGACCATAAAAATCTCAGACAGCGGAGTTGGTATCAAAAAGGCCGATATAGGCAAGCTGTTTGACGAGTTTACACAGTTTGATATGATCAAGAACAGGGGCAGAGAGGGTGCAGGACTGGGCCTTACTATCACCAAGAATCTCTGTATAGCCATGGGCGGCAGTATCACGGTCGAGAGCAAATACGGCAAGGGAACTGCATTTACCATAAAACTCCCCCAAAAGATCTGCAACCCCGGCGATTCCTACGAAAGGATAGCACAGGTGCAGAATGCCGCCGATAAGGACATATTGGTTCTCGAGTCCCGTCCTATCTATGCCGAATCTATACGCAAGACACTCCGTTCGCTCGGTCTCGACTGCGACTTCTCTACCTTCCTGCCCGAATTTAGCAACAAACTCAGCGAAAATAGCTATGATTACATATTTATCTCATCCCTGCTCTACCCCTCTGCTAAAAAGATAATAAGCAAGGCCAATGCGTCGGCAAGGCTTGTGCTGATGGGCGGATTGGGCGAACACTCCGATCAGCCTGATTTGATCTGCGTGTCCATGCCTCTTCACTGTATATCTGTCGCCAATATATTGAACAGCGGCTCGGAAACGATCGCCGCCAGAGAGTTTGAACACGAAAGTATCAGCTTTATCGCTCCAGGCGCCCGTGTTCTGATAGTCGATGATATTGAAACCAATCTCGCCGTTGCGGAGGGGCTGATGCTGCCCTACAAGATGCAGATAGACACCTGTGCAAGCGGTAAGGAGGCTATCGAGCTTATCAAAAAGAATCACTACGATCTTGTCTTCATGGATCACATGATGCCTGAAATGGACGGGGTCGAGACGGTGCGAATAATCAGGAGTTTTCACGACAGCTATTACAAGAATCTGCCCATTGTCGCCTTTACGGCCAATGCCGTTTCGGGTGTTCGGGAGATGTTTCTCGAAAACGGGATGAACGATTTTATCTCAAAGCCTGTCGAACTCGGCAAACTCGGCAGTATTCTTCTGCGATGGATTCCCGAACAAAAGCGGCAGGAGCATAGCGACAACAGCAAGAATCAGGAGATCGCCAACATAAGCATAGAGGGTATCAATGTCATAGCCGGAATCACCGCAAGCGGCGGCAGTGTTATATATTATCTGAGAACCCTTGAGATATTCTGCGGGGAGAGCCGCTCTAAAATAAAGGAGATAAAATCCGCGCACAAGAACAGGAACACAGGTGTCTTTACAACCCTGATACACGGTCTTAAAGGAGCGGCCGCCAACATAGGCGCTACCGTTGTGTCACAGGCCGCCAAGCAGCTCGAAGAGGCAGGCAGAGCGGAAGACACTGAGTATATCGACAGCAATCTTGACGGATTTGTCTACACACTCGAAACCCTGCTCACCAAAATAGATCGGTTTATCAGCGAGAACAAGCATATAAGCAACACACAGCACAGCTCTGAATCGGAGTATCTGCACGAGATGCTGACCCTGCTCAGAGCCGCTCTCGAGAATCTTCAGCAGGATGACATAGACCTTCTTCTAAAGGAATTGACCGAAAAACCCCGCCATCACGCAACCCAAGAGCTAATCGAAAGCATCGCCAACAACGTGCTGATATACGAATACGAAGCGGCAATAGAGATTATAGATGAGGTGACGAGCAATTGACAGTTGCAGCAGACCACCCCGCCGCTGCGGTAATCACGGGCGGCAGATTGCCGCCCCTACTACAAGCCCTCTCCGTCATGCGTTAGCATGACGGAGAGGGCGTGTAGGGACGAACTCCGTTCGTCCGTGGTTACAAAAACGCCGTGTTTGTGTGAACAGGCGGCAGATTGCCGCCCTTACATTCCCACAAAATTTTGGCAATCCTGCATGGTAATTATGCAAAAAAAAAAAACAGTTATTCACATTGACGAAAATTGAAATTTGTGTTATGATATTAATAGACTTTAATAAATAGACCTCTTTTGAAACCAACATTTGTTCCGGTTTTAACACGAGGTCTATTGTTTGCGTAAAATGTATAACACTTATTGAAAGGACTGATTTTTAATTGGTCAATAATAATGATGGATTAAAACTGTCACCTGAGGTAGAGGCATTGCTGGAATCGCTTGCTCCAAAGCCGGGAGGTGTTTCGGCCGCTCCTGCGGCACCGGTTCTATCTGCCCCGACAGCTCCGGTAAATGATGAAGAGTCAGTCGTTTCTGTGAGGGCGGTTATGAATGCCGTCAGAAGAGGGACGGCCGTGATCTTGGCGGTAACCATGATCTTTACCGCTCTCGGCGCCGCTGCATCGTTTTTTTACTACTTCACCCGTCCGTACAGCGGAACATCTACCATGTTGTTTTCATACGGATACCGTGGGGTTGAAAACGGAGTGGATCCGTTAGGACGTCCTCTCGATGTCAGCAAAATAAAATCACCGCTGATTATAGACAAGGCTATCGAGCAGCTGGATCTCTACAAGAAGAACATCACAGTCGAGGATGTCCGCTCCAACCTTGTCATACAGGGGGTTATCCCCGATGATATTATGCAGGAGATTCTGATCATAAGCGAGATTGCTACCAAAACCCCCGCAAAGCTTGAGGATCTGTCGGAACTCCAGTATCATCCCACACAGTACATAGTAAGACTAAGACGAAACCATCGTCTTAGCTCACTTACCGTGCAGGAGATGAACGATCTGCTGAGCGCTGTTATGCAAAACTACCGAGAATTTTTCATTGACGAATACAGCAACAGAAATATGCTCGATTCGGTTATAGAAAACTTTGAACAATCGGAATATGATTATTTTGAGGTCATGCAGATATTAGGAAGTCAGGCCAACAACATGATCAACTATTGCGAACTCATGCGATCGACCGCTCCCGATTTCCGCTCTCCCGCAACGGGGATGACATTCGGAGAGATTCTTGCCAATATCAGGCTGGTCAATACCGTTGACATACATCGGGTAAGCGCTCTTGTCTATTCGGGCGGAATCAGCCGTGACAGAGCCCAGATGGAGAGGGTATTTGAGTATAACATCTACCGAGCCATAATGGAGAGGGATGTCAGTCTTGCAAAGGCCGACAACGCATTAGAACTTGCCCAGATGTATGAAAAGGATTTTTTTGTAATATCCCACCTCCCTGAGCAGGACTCCTATTCGCAGGCAAGCATAGTCTATGACGGGTTTTTAAAAGAAGCCCTCAAATTGCAGGAAAAGGCCGAGGAACTAACAGCCGAAGCGCAGTTTTATACCGACAATCTGAATATGCTAAGACGCAATACCAATCCCGAAAACGCAAACGAGGTAAGGATAGTAGAAGAATCCATCCCCGTTATCCTCTCCGCGCTAAGGCAATGGGGAGATATAACCATCCAAACAGCCGAGGATTATTTAGAGTTAGAGGTCTTTAAGGATGCCACAAAGGTTGTGACCCCCTCTCATTTTAAAGGGACATTCTCAGAGCATAACAGAACCATGATAATAATCTGCGCCTCCGGAGTTATGTTGGGATTCTTTATATCCATCTTGATGGTAATCTGGAAGGATGCCTTCCGCGGGGGTCACATGTAGAGAGGTGTTTGTATGGCGGATAGAAAAAGAATATATCTCTCCTCTCCCCATATGAGTGATGAGGGGTATGAGAGAGAGTATGTAGGTCAGGCGTTTGACAGCAACTGGATAGCGCCGCTTGGTGAGAATATAGATGGGTTTGAGGCGGAGTTTGCCGCTATCACGGGAGCCGAGCAGGCTGTAGCCCTGTCGAGCGGGACGGCGGCTATACATCTTGCCCTAAAATGCGCAGGTGTCGGCGAGGGTGACAGGGTTATCTGCCAGAGCTTTACCTTTTGCGGGTCGGCTAATCCTATTATATATCAAAATGCCATACCCGTTTTTGCCGACAGTGATTATGAAACATGGAACATCTGCCCCAACGCCCTTGAGACCGCTATAAAAAAGCACAAACCCAAAGCCGTTATAGCCGTCCATCTCTATGGGCTTGCCGCCGATATGGATGCTATTATTTCTCTCTGCGATCATTACGGGGTTGCGGTTATCGAGGATGCCGCAGAAGCATTGGGGACGCTCTACAAAGGCCGTCATGCGGGAACCATCGGCGACTATGGGGTCTTCTCATTCAACGGCAACAAGATCCTGACAACATCAGGAGGAGGAATCTTGACGGCACATTCATCCGAGATGGCAGATAAGGTCCGATTTTGGGCGACACAGAGCCGAGACCCCGCTCCCTACTATCTTCACAGTCAGCTTGGATACAACTATCGTCTGAGCAATGTTTTGGCGGGAATAGGACGGGGACAGCTCAAGGTGCTGGATGATAGAGTAGCCAAAAAACGCATGATATTCGATTATTACAAGCGTGAACTATGCGGTTGCGGCGATCTTGAGTTCATGCCTGAACGCGCGTGGAATCAGCCTAATTTTTGGCTGAGCTGTATTACGCTGGGGGAGAGCGGCCGTGTGGGTGATATAATAGCGGTGCTGGAGGCCGAGAATATAGAATCCCGACGGCTGTGGATGCCGATGCACCTCCAGCCTTATTATAAAGACCATGACTATGTCGGATCGGATGTATCAGAGACCCTGTTTAACACCGGTCTGTGTCTGCCGAGCGACACAAAGATGACCGAGAGCGATCTATCGCTGGTCTGCGGGATTGTAAAGGAGGTATTGTCAAGATGACGGTCAAATTAAATTTATTGGCAAAACGCATGACAGACATAATAGGCAGTCTGATAGGTATAATAATATTATCTCCTTTCTTTTTGATTGTGTCGATAGTTATAAAATCAACATCGAGCGGCCCTGTTTTCTTTAAGCAAAATCGGCTGGGCAAGGACGGCAGGACATTTAGCATTATAAAATTCCGCACAATGATTCCGAATGCAGAGAGCATCGGCGGCTTGAAACTTGCCGGAGCGCATGACGGCAGAATCACCAAAACGGGCGGATTCCTGCGAAACACCAGCATAGACGAACTCCCTCAGCTCATCAATGTGTTAAAAGGAGACATGAGCCTTGTCGGGCCCCGTCCTCCTGCTACATACCATCCCTATAAAGAATACGATGGCTATCCGAATTGGGCGGCGGGCAGATTCAGGATGCGTCCGGGAATCACGGGGCTTGCTCAAATAAACGTTCGCAACAATCTGCCGTGGGACGATAGAATCAAGATCGACATAGAATACATAAACGATTTTTCATACCTGCTTGATATAAGAATATTGTTTAAGACCATGGCTAATATATTAAAATGCAAATATATATACGAAGAACAACCTGTGGAGGTTCAATAGTGCCGACAATACTCCTGACCACAGTGATACCCGAGACCATGCTTTTCCGCTTAGAGCTTATCGAGAGACTGATAGCCGAAAACTATCGGGTCGTTGTGTCATGTACCGATGGACCATTGGTGCAAAGATTGCGAGCGGCAGGATGTGAACATCAGCGGATAAAGATAAATCGCAGAGGCAGGAACGCTTTTGGCGACATAAGCGTGTTTTTGCAATATCTACGCATAATAAAAAAGACCAGACCCGATATTGTGCTGACCTATACCGTAAAGCCCAATATATATGCCTCACTTGCCTGTCGATTGTTAAGGACACCCTATATCAACAACATCACGGGGCTTGGTGTCATAGGACAAAAGGGGATTATGCAAAAACTCCTTTTTATGATGCAGAGGGTCGCATTTAAGAGATCCTCCTGCGTGTTCTTCCAAAACCAATCCGACTATGATCTCTATCGCAGTCAGCGGATCTGCGGCGGGTTTACACGGTTGATACCCGGGTCGGGTGTTAATGTATCAAGGTTTGTCCCGACAGAGTATCCCTCTGACCAGCACGGGTTAAGGTTCCTCACTGTCGGACGTATCCGCAGGGATAAGGGTTATGACGATCTATTTGCGGCCGTAAAGATGATAAACAGACACGAGTTTCATATAGCAGGCGCTGTTGAGGACGGCAGTTATGCCAAAAAAACAGCCGATATAGAGCGGGAATACCCCGTTGTATACCACGGCCCTCTTGAGCATGAAGAGATCAGGGAGCTGATAGCACAGTCGCATTGCCTGATACATCCGTCACACTCTGAGGGGATGGCCAATGTGGTATTAGAGAGTGCCTCTTCGGCCCGTCCTGTTATAGCCTCAGACATACCCGGATGCCGAGAGTCGGTGGAAGACGGAGCTACGGGATACCTCTATCCGAGCGGCGATGTTGCCGCTCTTGCAATGATGATAGAGAGGTTCGCCTCATTGCCGCATGAGCAAAGGCGGCAGATGGGTCTTGCGGGAAGAAAGAAGATAGAATCCGAATTTAACCGAAATATAGTTATCGATGCCTACATGGAAGAAATCACAAAATGCTTGGGGGAACAAAGGTGAGTTTATTAGAGCGAATATACGACAGATCGCCGATATTCATGCAAAATCTGATGGCGACAATAGAGGGATACCGCAAGAATCACAGCCGCTATGGAAAAATATATAGAGAACACAGGGCGTTTCTGCGTGAGTTTGACGGATGGGATATAGCTAAAAAGAATCAGTATCAGCTCGATCGCATGAAGGATATTATCAGCCATGCCTACCGCAACAGCCCTTTTTACGGCAGGCTCTACAGGAACATAGATATAGAATCTATACAAACCATAGAGGATCTCAAAAGACTGCCGATCTTAGACAAGGAAACTCTGCGGGAAAACATAGATTCTGTCATCACCCTGCCTAAAAACAAGGCTCTCAAGCATAGCACGGGAGGAACAACGGGGAAGTCCATGACGGTGTACAGCAGACGGCAGGACATGATGAAATTCATGGCCGTTCTCGATAACTTTAAGGCTCGTGTCGGATTTGATCATCGCAGGATGAAGCGGGCGACATTTAACGGCAAACACATAGTGCCGCCCGGACAAAAGAGCAAGGTCTTCTGGAGATACAATGCCGCCTGCAAACAGATGATATATTCCTCATTCCATCTTGCCGAGGAGAACATGAAATACTATATAGATTCCCTGAACAAATACAAACCTATGGCTATAGACGGATTCTTTATGTCCATGCTCGATATAGCAAACTATATGGAACGTCACGGTCTAAAGCCGGAGTTTACCCCCATCGCTATCTTTCCCACCTCCGAGACCCTGACCAAGGATGGCAGAGAACTGCTCGAGAGGGTGTTCGGCTGTAGGGTCTATGATCAATATGGCTCAAGCGAGGGAGCGCCCTATGTAACCGAATGTGAGAGCCAAACCCTGCATATAGAAATGACCACAGGTATTATCGAACATTATGAGGAGGGCAGTGACGAGATTGTCGTTACAAGCTTTTTGACCTATGGAACTCCTCTGATAAGATATAAAATCGGAGATGCTATGGTCTTTGGGGATGACACACCCTGTGACTGCAAAATGCAGTCGCAGACTATAAAAGAGATACGAGGACGGGGGTTAGAGTTTTTATATGCCTCACACGGGGCAAAAATGAGTGTTGCAAATATCTCAAATATATTTAAGGTCCTACCCAACGCCATTATCAGATCACAGACGATTCAGGACAGACCGAATGAAATAACCATACTGATTGAAACAGACAAAAACCTATACAAGGATGAGTATGACAAAATCTTAGCAAACGAATTTCGTCACAAATTCGGTGATGATATGTCTGTTATCATAAAACAGGTTGATGAGATCCCACGGGAAAAGAGCGGAAAACTTGTTATGATAAAGAACAATATAGACACCCAAAAGGGCGGCAGTGTATGAAGATAAAAATCAGACCGACAGATTATCTGCTGATACTGGGAGCCATACTTGCGCCTATGACAGGGTTTAGAATCTGGAAGGTCGGCCCCGCAGAGGCCCTATGCTGTATCTGGGCTATACTGAATCTGAAGAATGTAAAGTTTCACAAAAGACTGAATTTCTATCTCTATTTTTGGATCATGTTTATAACAAGCATAGTTCTCGGTACAATATTCAGCCAAATATTCTATACCGTTCATCCATCCGCCCTTTCGGGTATTCTCACATGGATATACTTTGCGTTAATATCGGTGGTTATGTATTTCACCCTCAAGGAGATGGAGTTAGCCTATGTTAAAAAGATCATAAAAACCGTCTTTGTCTGCGCGGGGTTTTGGTATCTCTTCCTGATGCTCTACAACCAATTTGTGTCATCCTCATTCTTGGGAACCCCGCTTGTATACGGCGGCAACCGATTCTCAGGAGGAGCCGAGAATCCCCACCAAATCGCCCTATTTATGCTTACAACATTGTTCTTCGCTATCTTTTTTATATCGGAGGAGCGAAAGGCTTTCGGCAGGATCGTATCTATCGGAATAATAATCAGCTCTGTTGCGGTCATATTTGAAACATCCTCCAGCACGGCGATAATGGCGATGGTGTCGGCCTTGTTTATATATGTGGTTATAAATATGCTTACATATAAAAACAGCGCAAGGATAATGGTGTCGGTAGGGGTGTTTTTACTGCTGGTATCGATCTTTATCGCTGTGTTTTATAGCTTTGCGTTGTTTGGCCGATTCTACGAATGGGTTCTTGCCGATCCAAACGGGCAGGGCCGTATCGAAATATTCAGCGATATAGTAAATGTCTTCCCCAAAAGCCCGATTTTCGGCTTAGGACCGGGGGTTCACGCTATGGACAGCAGCATAGAGTTTCACAACAATTATCTTGAGATTCTTTCTATGACGGGCATATTCGGATCCTTTGTGTTTTTGGTTTTGTCGCTCAAAATATTCAAGGACACCTATATATACAGCCGCAATCTTGTCCCGCTGGTGTTGGCTGTATATGTTTACGGATTCTCAGGATTCAGCGCCCGCCGACTGGTATATTGGATTTCTATAACCTTTGTTCTGGTCATTATTGAAATAAATAAAAGGAGATGCAGGCATGGCCGATCATAACGCACACAACAAAAAGAAACTGCTTATTATATACGACTTCGCCATTATCATCATGGGTCTGTTTTTTGCGCTATACACCGAACTGCGGGTTGTATCTCTTCCGGACAAATACTATAATTACGCATTGATCTATGTATCGGTCAACACACTGCTGACATTGCTGATATTTTGGCGGTTCAAGCTATACGATGGCGTTCGGGAGTTTTTCGGATTCTCAGAGTTTACTAAAGTATGTATGGGAAGCATAGCATCGGGTGTCGGAATCATGGTAGGGATAGCTGTATGGAGCGGATCGAGAGCGGTCAACTGCTTTGTGATGTATACGGTGTTTTTGATAATAGGCATATCAATACCCAGGACTGTATATCTCTTCCGCAGGTATCTAGGCAGAAAGCTATCGGCCGATTCCGCCCGCAACCGCATAATGCTTATAGGAGCAGGATCAGCCGGAAATATTCTTATGAGAGAGCTGTTGACTAACCACTATTCATATGGTAAAATAATATGCTGTATAGACGATGACACAGGCAAAAAAGGAAAGTATCTCAGAGGCGTTAAGATAGAGGGCGGGCGGGATGTCATCGAGCGAATGGCAGACAAGCACATGATTGACGAAATATTTATCACCATACCGTCATTGTCCCCCAAGGAAATGCGGGAGTTATTAAAGATATGCGCCAAAACCAGCTGCAGGGTAAAGACCCTGCCCGGATTCTATCAGCGCATTAACTATAACGTAAGCGTGTCAAAACTGCGGGGAATCGAGGCTACAGACCTGTTGGCGCGTGAGCCTGTTCGTATAAACCTTGATGAGATCATGGAATATGTCACAGGCAAGACGGTTGTCGTCACCGGCGGGGGAGGCTCGATAGGCAGTGAGCTTTGCAGCCAAATAGCGGGGTACAATCCCGCCAAGTTGATAATCATAGATATAAATGAAAATAATGTTTACGACCTCCAGCACAAACTCCTGTCAAAACACGCTGATCTGAATCTTGTTGTTCTGATCGGTTCGGTTCGGGACAGCGCCAGGATAGAATCTATATTTGAAACATACCGCCCCGATATAGTCTACCACGCCGCCGCCCACAAACACGTCCCGCTAATGGAGGACAGCCCTAACGAAGCGGTCAAAAACAACCTGTTCGGCACATACAACACCGCCGTTGCGGCGGGGAAATACGGGGTCAGCCGATTCATTCTTATATCGAGCGACAAGGCGGTCAATCCCGTTGGGGTTATGGGCGCTACAAAAAGACTATGCGAGATGATAATTCAGCTGATGAATAAAAAATACGCCACAGAGTTTGTGGCGGTGCGTTTCGGCAATGTTCTCGACAGCAGCGGGAGCGTCTTCCCGCTATTCCGCAATCAGATTAAGGCAGGAGGGCCTGTCACCGTTACCCACAAAGACGTGGTGCGGTTCTTTATGACCATACCCGAAGCGGTGTCACTGGTTCTGCAAGCGGGATATTATGCAAAGGGCGGGGAGATATTCATACTCGATATGGGAGATCCCGTCCGCATAGATGATATGGCACGCAAACTCATCCGATTGGCGGGATATGTTCCCGATGAGGATATAGAGATACAGTATACAGGACTGCGTCCGGGTGAAAAGCTGTTTGAAGAGATATTGATCGCCGAGGAAGGCATCAGAAAGACAGACAACAAACTTATATACATCGCAAACCCGATAGTATTTGACCAGGATGTATTTATGACAAACATGGATCAGTTAAAAACACTTGCCCAGTCCAACAGCGACCAAACCCGTGAAAAAATAGGGGAAATGATTAGGATTACGGGGGCTTGAAAACACCCTACCGCTGCGGTAACCACGGGCGGCAAATTGCCGCCCCTACGGGAAAAACACCCGCCGCTGCGGCGGCAACGCCCCCCCCCTCCCCCCCCCGCGGGGCCCCCCCCCCCAAAGGGGGGGCAAAAAAACAACCACGGGGT
>Ga0099364_10008497_pt1 | contig 14443 bp, 11 predicted proteins | sample TergutTh196P3_FD_73070 | JGI IMG/M metagenome (GOLD analysis project Ga0099364, IMG submission 73070) | Microcerotermes parvus P3 segment gut microbial communities from Pointe-Noire, Republic of the Congo - Th196 P3 | ecosystem: Host-associated > Arthropoda: Insects > Digestive system > Gut ... | reverse complement strand
TGACAGGTCTGCGACACTGTCAGGTCGGGGTCGGGGTCGGGGTCGTGGTCGGGGTTGGGGTTGGGTGGGTTGTGACCTGTCAGGCTGCGAAGCTGCTGACAGTGTCGTTTCTACCCAACTGTAAATCACACTATTAGTTTTCATCTATTCATCATTAAACACATTTACAAAAACTATAAATAAATTTCGCGGCAAAGATAATGATTTTTTTTTTACAAAACAATTTTTTTTTTTTGTATTTTTTTTGTATTTTTGCGCGATTTTTATTTTATCCTCATCAGAAATGGAAAATATTGATTGGAAAAATTTGCCGTTCGGTTACATGAAAACCGACTATAACGTGCGCTGTTACAACAGAGCCGGTGCTTGGGGCGAGCTTGAACCCTCCTCGTCCGAGTATATTATGTTGCATATGGCAGCCACTTCCCTGCACTACGGGCAGGAAATTTTTGAAGGTTTAAAGGCATATCGCGGTCAGGACGGACGCATACGCCTGTTTCGTTGCCGCGACAACGCCCAACGGATGATAGATTCGGCGACGTATATACAAATGAAAGCGCCATCGGTTGATATGTTCGTTGAAGCGGTGAAAAGAACAGTTAAACTCAACGAACATTTTGTTCCGCCGTATGAATCGGGTGCTACATTATACATACGTCCGCTTTTGATTGGCTCGGGGGCTGAAGTTGGCGTTAGACCGGCTAATGAATATCTGTTTATAGTATTTGTAACTCCTGTTGGTCCCTATTTCAAAACGGGGTTCAAGCCGGTTACCGTTCTAATAACCCGCGACAGCGACCGCGCCGCGCCATTAGGCACCGGGCATGTTAAGGTCGGCGGCAATTATGCAGCAAGTTTGCCCGCAGCAGCCCAAGCGTATCAGTTGGGATATACAACCTGTCTTTATCTCGATGCAAAAGAGAAGAAATATATCGATGAATGTGGTCCTGCCAACTTTTTCGGCATCAAAAACAATAGTTATATCACTCCTGCGTCTCACAGCATATTGCCTTCCATAACCAACAGAAGTCTTATAACATTAGCCGAAGATATGGGGATGAAAGTTGAACGCCGTCCCGTTGAGGTTTCGGAACTCGAAACTTTCGAGGAGGCTGGAGCTTGTGGAACAGCGGCGGTTATTACTCCCATAGGGAAAATATTCGACCCGCAGAACAACAAAATATACGATTACGGCAACGAAGCGGGACAAATTAGCGCTAAGCTATATAATCAATTGCGCGCCATTCAGTATGGCGATGCGCCCGATACCCACAACTGGATAGAATTTATAGACTAAAAGATGGCGAAATTAAAAGGAGCAATAGAGATAGATGCAGAACATTGCAAAGGCTGTGGAATATGTACGGTCAATTGTCCGCAAAAAGTGATAGAATTGGGTAAAAACGTCAATTCAAAGGGGTATTACTACGCAATTATGGCACAGCCCGACAATTGTACGGGTTGCACGAACTGTGCAATAGTCTGTCCGGATGGGGTGATTAAGGTTTATAGGGTTAAGGTTTGAAGTTTAAAGAATAATGAATGATGAGTGAGTTTCGATTAATGAAGGGTAATGAGGCTGTTGCTGAGGCAGCTATCCGCGCGGGCGCCGACGCTTATTTCGGTTATCCAATAACTCCGCAGTCAGAAATTTTGGAATATCTGTCTGAACATAATCCTGCGGAAACTACCGGTATGGTTGTGCTACAAGCCGAGAGCGAAGTAGCGGCAATCAACATGGTCTATGGCGCTGCTGCTGCCGGACGCCGCGTTATAACGTCTTCGTCAGGTCCGGGAATCAGCCTTATGACGGAGGGCATGTCATATCTTGCGGGCGCCGAGTTGCCGTGCCTGATAGTCAATGTGTCGCGTGGCGGACCCGGTTTGGGGACTATTCAGCCGTCGCAGGCAGATTACTTTCAGTGTACCAAAGGCGGCGGTCACGGCGATTATCGCGTACTTGTTCTTGCGCCCGCGTCGGTGCAGGAGATGGCTGATTTTACTGCACTCGGATTAGAACTCGCGTTCAAATATCGCAATCCTGTTCTTATTCTTACCGATGGCGTGATAGGTCAGATGATGGAAAAAGTGGTATTTCCAGAATATAGCCCGCGCAAAACAGAGGTAGAGCCCTGGGCAGTTAACGGAAAACCGCCCGACAGAGAGCGAAACGTCATAACCTCGCTTAACCTTGCAGCTCTGAAACACGAGCAACATAATATCAAACTACAGGCAAAGTATCGTCGCATGGAAGAAGAAGACGTCCTTTTTGAAACTTTTTTTTGCGACGATGCAGAACTTATAGTTGTGGCATACGGCGCCAGTGCGCGTATCAGCCGCAAAGCAGTAGAGCTTGCCCGCGAGCAGGGTATCAAAGCCGGACTGTTCCGCCCGATAACGCTTTTCCCGTTTCCGTCAAAGGAATTGAACGAGGCGGCAAAAAACGCAAAAGGTTTGCTTTCGGTGGAAATGAACGCCGGACAAATGATAGACGACATACGACTTGCTGTGGAATGTCGTATACCAGTAAAACATTTCGGACGCTACGGAGGAGTTATCCACGCGCCCGGAGAAATTTTTAATGAAATAAAAAAATGGAAATAATCTGTAAAGAAAATTTAGTATATCAGCCCAGCGAATTATTGACCGACGTGACGTTTAACTTTTGTCCCGGCTGCGGACACGGCACGGTGGTGCGTCTGATAATGGAAGTGGTCGAAGAGATGGGCATCCAGAGCGAAACCATCGGAATAACGCCGGTTGGCTGCTCGGTGTTGCTCTACGATTTTTACAAAATAGATATGATACAGGCGGCACACGGGCGCGCTACAGCGGTGGCTACAGGATTGAAGCGCGTGTTGCCCGAAAAATACGTGTTCACCTATCAGGGCGACGGCGACCTTGCTGCAATTGGCACCGGCGAAACGATTCATACATGCAATCGTGGCGAAAATATTGCAATTATCTACATCAACAACGGCATCTACGGTATGACGGGCGGGCAAATGGCGCCAACAACAATCCCCGAAATGAGAACATCCACGTCGCCGCGCGGAAGGAAGCCCGAAATCATGGGGCATCATCTGAACATTACAGAAATGATTGCGCGATTGGAAGGAAGCTTTTTTGCCACAAGGCAAGCAGTGCACACAGCAACAGCAGTACGCCGGGCAAAACGCGCTATACGAACGGCGTTCGAAAATCAAAAATTGAAGAAGGGAACCTCATTTGTTGAAGTTGTAACTGCTTGTAACTCGGGATGGAAAATGACCCCGCTGCAAGCAAACAAATGGATGGAAGAAAATATGTTTCCTTACTACCCATTAGGCGATGTGAAGGTGAATGGAAAAATTGCCGGATAAAATACTACTATTTTTTGCTCTTCGACATTCTTTTGGCTCCATACCATACTGAAATGCCAATACCTATTATTAAGAATGCAATAGCTACGTATGGGCGCTCCCATCCTATTAATATATCTAAACCATAGCCTATTGCAGAAATAGCTGCGAGTAATGCCAATATCTGCAGAGAAAGGAACAAGAACCGGATTTCATCTTCGCGTTTCTTCTTGCGTTTTTGCATCGTCAATTCGCGTACCCTGCCTGCATGTCCGCGACTTCGTGGTTTTTTTTTTTGTATGCTCATTATAATTAATTATTTTTATTGATTATGATATTTAACAATTGAAAATTATTTTACATACGATAGTTTAATCATGTTAGTTTGACCTTTTTCATCGAACGGCGTGCTGCCAACGTGAACCACCACATCGCCCGTTTTGATATATCCGCGTTCTTTCAGATTTACTATTGAATGTTCTATTGCTTCGTCTATGCTATCTGTTTCATCCGAGTGATATGCGTGCGCGCCCCAAATAAGCGCCATTTTTCGTACTAAGGCTTTGTTGCGCGTGAACACGAATGTTTCTGCTTGCGGTCGATGGCTTGAAATCCGCAAGGCAGTGTAGCCCGAAAAGGTGAAGATAACTATCGCTTTTGCGTTTGCCTGACTTGCCATCCGGCAGGCGTTCAAACAGATAGAATCGGGCAAAAAAGTGTGGCTGTTCAATTCCGGCAAATTGTCGCGATTGAAACGGAACCCGTTCGTTTCGGTCCAACTAATTATCTGGCGCATGGCTTTGACCGTTTCTACCGGAAATTTTCCTACCGCCGTTTCTCCGCTGAGCATCAGCGCGTCGGCGCCGTCGAGTACGGCATTGGCTACGTCGTTGGCTTCGGCGCGGGTAGGTCGAAAATTGTTTATCATGCTCTCAAGCATCTGAGTAGCGATAACTACCGGTTTTGCACGCTCTATGCATTTTTTAACAATCATCTTCTGAAGCATGGGAACATGGTCAAAAGGGGTTTCAACGCCCAAGTCGCCGCGCGCTATCATTATGCCGTTTGAAGCGTCAATAATTTCGTCGATGTTTTCTACCGCTTCCGGCTTTTCTATTTTGGCAACGATACGGGCAAACTTCTTCTTATTGCGACATAAATCGCGCAGAGGTATAAGGTCGTCCGCTGAACGAACAAATGAAAGCGCAATCCAATCAACGTTGTACTCAAGCGCAAAAGTAGCATCGTCAAAATCTTTCTCCGTAAAACTGGGCGACGACAACTTGGTGTTTGGCAAATTTATCCCCTTCTTGGAAGTAACAACGCCACCGTGAACAACTTTTGCGCTGACCTTGTTCTTCTTGTTAGTCTTCAACACTTCGAGCTTTATCTTACCATCGTCAATCAATACTGTTTCACCGGATTTTACATCCTTGGCAAATTCCGTACAATTGATATAAAGCCGCTTAGATGTGCAAAGACATTCATCGGTTACCAAATCTAAGACTTGTCCGTCTGAGAGCGCTATTTCTCCATTTTCAACCTCGCCTATACGCAATTTAGGACCTTGCAGGTCGGCAAGGATGGTGACATTAGTGCGCATTTCCTGATTCAACTCGATAATATTGTTGATACTCTGACTATGCAGCTCGTGGGTGCCGTGAGAAAAATTCAGACGACAAACATTAATACCCGCCGCAAACAATTCACGGAGAGCCTCTTTCGAAGAGGTCGCAGGACCAAGGGTGGCAATTACTTTTGTATGACTCATTAATTAAAATTCTTTGATTCAAAAACAACGACAAAAGTAGATATAGTTTTTGATAATTCCAAAAGTATTGATTTTTTTTATTCAAAATTTTTCAAAATGCGAAAAAAAACCGGAATAATTGTTTTTTGAATAAAAAGAAGTACTTTTGTGGTTTAGTAATCTTTTTGTATGAAGAATATGATTTTCAGGACAAGTGAAGTCGCCCAAGGAGGCGCAAATGTGGCGGTCGTCAATAGTGACGGGGCAATGGCAGGAGATTCCATTTCAAAACACCGGCGTAGTGATACCAGTCTTAAAGGTAGAAGAAAATATTTTGGACTGGTCTGTTCCTTGTTATTGGCGTTGTGTGTTGGGTTTTCGTCTTGTGGGGACGATGACGACAATGGTGGCGGCACGGGAGGCGTTCTTACGATAACTAACTTGTCGGAGTTTAACGGCAAGTATGTTTATGTTATGGGATCGACATCTGATGAAATTTATTATGATGATTTAGAGGGATACGAAAAAATTTCCGGCGGCGAGTATTTTTTTGTGAAAATATCGAATGGCGAGGCAAAGGTTCCGATGTTTCATACACCTGATCAATTTGCAAGAAATGTACCATATAAAGGGAACAACACAAGACAGGATCTCTCTGTATACATTTGTGATGGTGCGACCAATAGTATGGGAACTGATATCTATGATAGCAGTGTCTATATTGGCGGTGTGAGGGTTGATTTTACTGATGGTAATGCAACCACGGATTGGAGAACACGACTTAACCATTTCGAAGTCATAGAAGGACGACCTCAGGGATATCTTACAGTAACAGGTTTGACTAGCCATGACGGTATGCATATTCGTTTTTTTGTGATAATTGAAAATGATAACAGGTTTTATGGATACGAAAAATACGGATGGATTGATAAAGTGGTGGGGTATAGAACGTCTTATGTCAAAATTTCGGGCGGACAAGCTAAAATTCCGGCAGTAGTACAGTACTATAAGGATGAAGGCAGGTATCTTGATTACATACTGCCTTATACTGGGAATGACAAAGGGGTGAGAGTTACTCTTCAGAGATATTCTTCAACTGATGTGCATGGCACGGGATCCTCTTTTGTACGTTCCATCGATAATGTTGACTTTACCAACGGTAATGCAACTGTGGATGTTAGTGATTGGTAATATTTTGTCGCCATGAAAAAATTAAAATTAATAATTGCATTTATATTTATGCCTGTTATGGTATTTGCGCAGGATAAATATCGGCTTCGTTTTGATTCGTTGCTGAAAAACGACTGGGAATTAGCCTTTTCTGATTCTGCAACGGGCGATTGGCGTTCGAAATGGTTACTCGACGGCGCGCTTGCCAAAGTAGAAAACTGCTCGGAAGGAATGACTGTTTATGCCGGTCCTACTGATAGGAGCGATGCTGACCATGCCGTATTGTGGACAAAAGAAATTTTTGAGGCTGAAAACCTTAAAATAGAGTATAATTTCACGCGCATTGACGCTTCTAAAGCCAACTCCGTCAATATTATCTTTATTCAGGCGCAGGGCGGAGGCGATAAGCCGCTCGATATAACCGAATGGGCGCACGAGCGCACAGAACCGGCAATGAGATTGTACTTCAATAATATGGACACATACCATATTAGCTATGCCGTAAGCGGAACACAACCGGCGCCCGAAGCAGAAAAATATATCCGCGCCCGAAGGTATATGCCTTCTACCGGAGGCGGACTGCCCGGTACGGAACTGTTCCCTGAATATATGGACGTCCCGCTGTTTGAACCGGGAGTAACTTATAAAATGACGTTCATCAAAGCGGGACGCGAACTGTTTATGAAAGTAGAAGGAAATGACAAAGATATGGTATTTTATTTCGACGCATCGGGATTTCCTCCTATAAATAAAGGCAGAATAGGGTTGCGTCAAATGTTTACACGTATTTCACGATATTCTGATATTAAAATATATATACAATGAAAAATAAAAATATTACCCGTCGTTCTTTCGTAAAGAACGTTGCGCTTGCTACGGCAGCGCCCATGTCGTTGAGCGCTATGTCGTTCCGACTTCCTTCAACTATCAAAGAGGAAGCCTCCCGAATATTTAGCGAAGGCGAAATACTCGCTGAATCGCAAAAAATTCGCTGGCTCGACGGAGCGCAGCCCACGCATAACATAGGAACAACATTTGGCGTTCCATGGGCTGCGGGAACGATGCCGCGCAATGCTGAATTTGCCTTGCGCGACGCTTCCGGTAAAACTATTCCCGTACAAACATGGACAACGGCATGGTGGCCCGACGGCTCTATCAAATGGACTGCCTCCGCCGTACCTGCCGGAGTAGACGTCGGCAATGACGTAGAGCTCGTTCAAGGAAGCCCCGCAGCGCCCGAAAAACCCGTCACTGTTAGCGATTCCGGAGACAGCATAGTAGTAGACACCGGCGTTATACGCTGCACCATAAACAAAAGCGGCGACGCGCTGATTCGCAGAATTATCCGCGATGGAAAACCTATACTTGCCGACGGACGCCTTGTTGTGCTCAACAAAGACCAGCCCGAACTTGACGGACAAGCTGGCGCAATACGCACAACAGCGTTCAAAAGCAAAATAAATGCCGCCACAATAGAGCAAAACGGACCCGTTCGCGCCGTAGTAAAGATAGAAGGCTTCCATGCCGACAATCAACGCGCATGGCTGCCGTTTTCTGTTCGACTGTATTTTTATGCCGGCGGCGATTGCGTAAGAATGATGCACAGCTTCGTTTTCGACGGCGATGTAGAAAAAGATTTCATAACAGGGATTGGCGTCCGTTTCGATGTGGATATGACCGACAATCTCTACGACCGGCACATACGCTTCGTGGGCGAAGGACGCGGACTTTGGGCAGAAGCAATACAAGGACTGACCGGACTGCGACGCGACCCCGATAGTTTGCCCGGCAACCAATCGGGCAACGAACGAAACCGAACAGCGCTCAGTATTAAGGCTTCTCAAGTTGCCGGACTTGCCTGTCCGCCATTAGAAGAATTTAATCCGCAAGTTCGCGACCGTTTGCAATATATTCCTGCATGGGGCGACTGTTCTTTAGTTCAAACTGCCGCCAATGCCTTTACAATACGCAAGCGCACGAAAGCCGGACATGGATGGATTGAAGCCGATCAGGGTACTCGCGCCTCAGGGGCGGGTTACATCGGAGGCGCTAAAAATGGCGGCATCGTTTTTGGGCTGCGGGATTTTTGGCAGCGTCACCCCGTGCAATTAGACGTGCGCAATGCAAACACCGAAAAAGCCGAAGTAACCGTGTGGATGTACTCGCCCGAAGCTCACGCAATGGACCTCCGCTTTTATCACGATGGTATGGGCATGGATACGTTTCGCAAACAATATGATGGAGGATTAGAAATAACTTACGAAGATTACGAACCCGGATTTGGCGATGCGCACGGCATAGCACGCACAAGCGAACTCTTTTTATGGGCGCTTCCGGCAACGCCGTCTCGAAATGAAATAGTTGATATGGCTGCACTCGTGCGCGAACCCGCGCTTCTTGTTTGTAGCCCCGCGCGCTTGCTCGAAGCAAAAATTTTTGGCAACATCTGGAGCCTGCCCGACCGCTCTACTCCTGCAAAAGCAGAAATAGAAGATAGATTGGAATGGCAAATTGATTTTTATAAAAAACAGGTTGACCAACGACACTGGTACGGTTTTTGGCACTATGGAGACGTAATGCATTCCTACGACCGCGACCGACACGTGTGGAAATACGATGTGGGCGGAAATGCATGGGCAAATTCCGAACTATCGCCAGACATATGGCTCTGGCAATATTTCCTGAGAACAGGGCGCGCAGACGTTTTCAGACTCTCGGAAGCAATGATGCGCCACACAGGAGAAGTAGACGTTTATCATACCGGACGTTTCGCCGGACTGGGAACGCGACACAACGTTCAACACTGGGGATGCTCCGCAAAACAAATACGGATAAGTACAGCAGCATATCGACGATTCTACTATTACCTGACTGCCGATGAACGTGTAGGCGACCTGATGAGAGCATTGATAGATGTGGATAAAAAAATTGTAGAAGTAGACCCTTACAGAAAATTGGTAAATGCTTCTCCGCTGGGAGCAAACGATGCGAGAATTAATTTCGGCACCGACTGGTCTAACCTCGCAGTCGCTTGGCTTACAGAATGGGAGCGCGGCGGCGACACAAAATATCGCGACAAGCTGCTGCGTGGTATGCGCGACTTTGGAAGAATGCCCAACGGTTTCTTTACAAGCGACGTTTTCGGATATAAAATCGCCGACGGCAGCATCGAACCGCTTACTATACGTAGAAGTACGGGCGATAGCGTCAGTACTTTCGGGCTCTCGCATCTTGCTTCAGTTTTCGGAGCCGTTGAAACTTTTGCAGAACTTATTCAGATAACCGAAGGCATGCCCGAATGTGCCGATTTCAAAAAGGCGTGGCTGCAATATTGCCGACTGTATAACGCGCCAAGTGAAGAACGTATAGCCGAACTTGGTTTCGATGCGCGAGGCAGCCTGAATCAATCTCATTCGCGACTTACTGCATACGCGGCAAAAATGCTCGGCGACACAAAACTTGCCGAACGTGCATGGAGAGAGTTCTTTCCCGCACCAAATCCAAACATAACGCCCACGCAAGCAGCAGGACGAACAAATCAACGACGCCTCGACGCGACGCGAATAGAAGGACCAAATGTGCTAAATCCCGTTGACGAGGCAGCATGGGTTTCTACCAATGACGCATCGCAGTGGGGAGTAACAGCAATACAGTGCCTTGCGCTTATAGGGGAACATATGCCTTAGCTCCGTAAGCCGCGCCATGAAACCTAAGCACGTCATCTGTAACGTCTTCCAAGTCGGCGCCGCCGATGGGCGATTGCGTGCCTGTGAAATATTTGTCTACGAGGTTTTGCGACAGTCCGAGCGCTTCGAACAGTTGCGCCCCGCGATACGAACCGATTGTGGCTATTCCCATTTTCGACATCACCTTCAAAAGACCTTTTCCTACTGCTTTTATAAAATTCTTTTCGGCTGTGGCATAGTCTATCGACAATGCGGGTGCGCGTCCGGTTCCGGCATTGGTCAGGCTGTTCAATACCGCATAAGCCATGTATGGATTGACGGCGCTTGCTCCATAGCCCAGCAGAAGGGCAAAGTGCATAACTTCGCGGGCTTCGCCGGTTTCTAATATCAGAGCGGTTTTCGTACGTTTTCGTTGTTCTATTAGATGATGATGAACAGCCGAAACAGCCAGTACAGACGGCACAGCAGCGTTCGTTGCGCTAACGTTCCTGTCAGACAGGATAATATAATTATACTGCTCCTCAACAGCCTGCTCGGCTTGTATACAAAGCCTTTCGACAGCCTCCGCTAATTGTAGAGACGGGGCGCGCCCCGTCTCTACCGGAAATGTCATATCAAGAATTTTCGTGCGAAAACCCTTATATGTGATATGTTTAAGAATATCAATATCGCGATTTGTCAGCACGGGTTGCTTGATATGCACCATTTTGCAAAGTTCTCCAGAAGGCGCAAGCAAATTGCCGCTCAACGCGCCAATATATCCTTCGAGCGACATCACCAACTCTTCGCGAATGGGGTCTATTGGCGGATTTGTGACCTGCGCAAACTGTTGACGGAAATAATTGAAAAGCAGTTGCGGTTTTTTCGAAAAGAGCGCTATTGGCGTGTCGTTGCCCATTGAGCCTGTTGGTTCAACGCCGTCCTGCGCCATAGGCAGCACAATCCGCTCTATTTCCTCGTCGAAATATCCGAATGCCTTTTTAAGTTTCTCAAAATCTTTTACTTCGGGCGTCACCTTACGTCCCGACGTTATATCTTCCAAATGTATTCTGTTTTTACGGAGCCATTCGCCGTATGGCAATGCAGCAGCAAGAGTTTCCTTAATATCTTTGTCGCGAAAAATCGTTCCCGTGCGGGTATCCACGAGCAGAATTTTTCCGGGTTGCAGCCGTCCCTTTTCGACCACGTTTGCGGCTTCTACCGGCAGTACGCCCGCTTCGGAAGCCATAATCAACATTCCGTCGTTAGTGATTGTAAATCGCGCCGGACGAAGCCCATTCCTGTCTAACATGCCGCCGGCATAACGTCCGTCAGAAAAGATAATAGTTGCCGGACCGTCCCACGCCTCCATCAGTATAGAATGAAACTCGTAGAACTCTTTTAATTGTTGCGAAATAGGATTTTTGTCGTTGAAACTCTGCGGCACAAGCATAGTCAGAGCGTGTGGCAGCGACATTCCAGCCAGCGTGAAAAATTCCAGCATATTGTCAAGCGATGCACTGTCGCTCATACCGGTCATTACGACTGGGTTAATCACTGTCTCGTCGCCCAATAGAGGCGACTGCAAAACGCTTTCTCGGGCGCGGCTCCACAGGCGATTACCTCGAATAGTGTTTATTTCGCCGTTGTGACCCAGCAACCTGAACGGCTGCGCCAACGCCCACGACGGAAAAGTGTTAGTACTGAAACGCGAATGAACTAATGCAATACCGCTTGTTAGCGCTGTGTTTTGCAAGTCGGGGAAGTAATGCCGTAGTTGCACAGACGACAACATGCCCTTGTAAATCATGTTTTTAGACGACAAACTGACGATATACGCATCGGCGCATGCTTTTTCTACCCTTCGCCGCGTCCTGTAAAGCCTTGATTCTAAAGGTAATTGCGACTGTGGTAGAGACGTGTCATGCCGCGTCTCTACAATATTATTTGCCACAAAAATCTGTTTTATAGCAGGTTCAGCCGCCAGCGCCCCGCTACCAAGCATAGAATTATCGGTAGGCACGTCGCGCACGGCAATCAGCGACAATCCTTCTGCTTCTGCCGCCTGCTCAATACTGTGCATGATTTCCTTCTGCCGTTGCTCGTCTTTGGGCAAAAAGACAAGCCCCGTTCCGTAACTTTCCCGTTCGGGGACGGCGATACCCATCGCAAGCGCGAACTCGTGCGGCGTTTGTATCATTATTCCCGCTCCGTCGCCCGTTGCGGGGTCAGCTCCTTCGGCTCCGCGATGTACCATGTTTTCAAGTATACGCAAACCGTTGTCAATGATTTGATGCGACTTCTTTCCCTGTATGTTCAGCAACAAGCCTACTCCACAGGCGTCATGCTCATTGGAAGGGTCGTATAAACCCTGTTTTGTTGATGTATTCATCTGTCTAAAACTAAATTTTTTCAGAAGGCAAATAACGGGAAAGTTTTAGAGAGTCAGGGCGTATTTTTTGCGGAAAATTTTGATTGGAATAAGTGAAATTGAAAATTTAAAAGAAAACGGCGTGTTTTCTTTTAAGTTTATAGTATGAATTGGGGTTTATAAAAAGATTAACAAAGTCGCTCTTTTTATTCAATCATCAAAATTTTTATCTTGTTTGACACAAACATTATAACTCCCAAAATTACAAACAGGAATATGCTGCCGAAGAGCAAGGCAAAATCTTGGACTTGCAAAATTATATACATGAATGTGTAAAGAATAAACATAATACCGGCAAGCGTAATAGTGGCGGGTATTTGTTTTATCAGCGAATGAAAATAAGCGGTTATCATTGAAATTGTTGCAACGCTTGCTACAAAATATGCCCAACTGAAACCTATTTGTTCCGAAAAAGAAAGCAACAAACTGTAAAACAGTATCAATGCTATGCCAACCAACACATATTGAAAAACATGTATGGTTTTTTTTGTAAAAATTTCGGCGAAAAAGAAAACAACGAGCGTTAACGCAATAAACATCAATGCGTATTTTGCCGTCCGCATGTTTTGCTGATAATGGTCAACTGTTTCGATAAGATTTACGCCAAAAGAATTGTCGATTAAATTAACAGCATTATGATTTGACCACTTATCCGGTATTTCGCGATTGAAACTTAAAATATTCCATGACGCCGTAAACTGTTCTTTATCAATGGTCGATTCGGGCGAAAAAATGCCTGTAAACGAAGGCGACTGCCATTGTCCGGTAACCGTAACGGCTGTGTTTTGCCCTACGGGAATAAAGTTGATAGCGCCACTGCCGTTTAGTTGCATCGTGCAGTTAAAACGCAAATTTTCGCTCAAATCAATTTCTTTCAGATTTGCAACCAGCGATTTGCCGGAAATATACGCATTATGCGAGTAAGCCCCAAGATTTACTTCTCCAACGGTTGTTTCTAACGCTATGTTATTAACTTTAAAATCAGGGTTTTGCGTTATGCCTCTCAAATCTGTTATGCCGATAGCAATTTGTGCTTTGTCGAAATGTAGCGTACTGTTGTCAATTTTCAGATTTTCAAGTTCCGAAAAATAGCCTTCAAAACGGATGTCGCTTTTGTAGAGAATTGCCTTGTAAATGCCGTAATAACGTTCTACCGGAGTTAACGCGGCATTAATTTTCAATTCTACAGGGGTAACGTAGAGCGTACCCGCTTCTAAATAAGGTCTTTGGGCGCTGTCTAATTTTCTTGTTGTGTAAGGCACAACCAATATTGGCGCACACAGCGTTTGTGATTGACTCCATTTGTCGTAGATTATCCGAACGGTTTGGAGGCTTCTCTCCTGGCGTTCTTCAATCAGATTCTGAATCATCGCGCCCGGAATAAGCAAAATCAGAATCAAAACAGCAATCGCAATTCCCTTAAACATAATCGATTGCTCAAATTTTCTTTTAGGTGTATCTTCCATATCAATTTTATTTTGATTTTTATTAAAACGATTATAAATAGCGCGCACTACTAAAAAAAGCAGCACACAGCTTACAATTATGAAATATATTTTTGATATTAATACGAACATTTTATATTTTTGGGTTTATTTATTCAATAACTTTTCATGGTGCAAAGATAAAATGAATTTTTCAAACAAAAAAATTTTTTTGATTTTTTTGATTTTTTTTGTATTTTTGCAAAAAAATATTTTGCAGTAATTGTCAAAAAACAGTTAAAAACAATGGGACATAATAGACTAAAATTACCGATTGGTATTCAGCGGTTCGAAAAGATACGCAAAGGGGGCTTTTTGTACGTAGACAAGACTGAATATCTTGTCGAAATGATACAAAATAGCGGTATCTATTTTCTTGCCCGTCCGCGTCGGTTTGGCAAGTCGGTTTTGGTATCTACTCTCGAGGCGATGTTTGCGGGTGAGAAGGCGCTTTTTAAGGGGCTGTATGCAGAAAAGTTTATGGCAGATTTTGAGGCTGGTCCGGTTATTCGTTTGGATATGAGCAAAGTAACTACACATCTTGGAATAGATGCATTAGAAGCTTCTATTTGCTACCAAGTTAGGAAAATCGCAAACAAATT
>Ga0099364_10008496_pt1 | contig 14444 bp, 9 predicted proteins | sample TergutTh196P3_FD_73070 | JGI IMG/M metagenome (GOLD analysis project Ga0099364, IMG submission 73070) | Microcerotermes parvus P3 segment gut microbial communities from Pointe-Noire, Republic of the Congo - Th196 P3 | ecosystem: Host-associated > Arthropoda: Insects > Digestive system > Gut ... | reverse complement strand
AGCAAGATCGCCTCTTTAACATTTTTGAAGACAAGATATTCACCCATGGCTTCCGTTTCGCCACCTTCTGTATCGGCAGTTAAAAGCCAATGGAAAGAAATTCCTCCGGCAGTGTCATTTGAATCGGAAGCATTACCGTTAGTGCCGCTAAGATAGATCGTTTTCCTATGACTATCAAATGGCAGTGTCCCGGTATTTTCACATAAGCGGTTACGGACTAGCCGTGCGTCAAACGAAAGCCCGGCAGGATTGTCCGTTGAAAGCCTGACAACAATCAAATCCGCGGGAACTGAGGCAAAAACTTCCCTCTTGTATAAAAAACCGCCTGCCATAAAACTTGTTGACGCAATGGCATCATCGAGCGACAGCGATCTTTTATAGTTCTCAGCTTCAACAAGCATATCATGAAAAGTCAGGTACAAATCTCCAAGAGTTTGATATGTGCGCTGGTATACAGGAGTGCCGTGGAAGGCGTAACGGGAAAGGTTTTCCGCTTCTGTGATTTTTCCTTCTCTCAACAACCTGCGGATTCTGTCAAGTTCATTTTTCGCGTTTGGATTATTACGGTTACGGAAGCCGCCAGACCAGAGCGAATCCTCGTTGAACTGTATGCGTTCTGATTTTATCCCGCCAAAGACCATAGCACCCATGCGGCCGTTGCCAACTGGAAGAGCTTCGTTCCAGTTCTTTACGTTAGCGGGATTTTTGTACCAGAGTATGGAATTTCCTGACATGATTTAAATGATCCTCCCTACTCCAAAACAATCAACTGATGTATTCCAAGGCGTTCAAGGCAAAGTGTATAAGTGCCGCCGCTTTCGCAGTAAAGTTTAACATCCTGTTCATCTACGGCAGTCCAGGCTTTTGATAATATCATGTCCGGAAGTTTTAGCTTTATATTTACAGGGCCTACAGGAATGTTTTTCTCAGCATAACCTTGCGCAAAGCCGCTGTGATTACTGTTGATTAGGTGAATGACGAGCTTTTTTTCCTGCGTTGTCCGGTAAACCTTGAAGTCTATATATGCATCGCATTCAACCTGAACGGGGATTTTTTCTCCCAGGAGGTACTTCACAATATTGCCGATAAGGTCTCCATGATCCGGCAGGGCAGCGCGTCCATATAGGGCATCCAGATCCCAGGCTGCATACACCGCTTTTCCTCCGCCGGGATTTTTGTATTCGGTTATGACAGGTTCATCAGTTTTGGGATTATCTGTCCAGACAAATTCCGGCGGATACATTGGAAAGGGAGGAACGAAAGTCGCCAGTATTTTTGTGTCTTTTCCCGGGATGATTTTTTTGGGGATACCGCCCATGGGCAAAACTGCTGTTTCACTGAAGCCATTAAAAACCGGGCTGTCCCTGTCTTCAATACGGATATAGCTGTGGAGTACCGGGTTTTCCCAGCCTTTGACACCAATATCACTGCCAATGTCATTCATTGCTTCACCTGTCTTTGAACTAAAACGCAGACCCAGAAGGGATTCCAGGGCAGGGCTTTCCCGACGGCAACCTCCCCTGTCGTAGATGCCAGTTTCACCGAAAGCCAAAACACTCCCTCCCCTTTCTGCAAAGGCGCAAATGGCTTTTTCATCATCATCGGAAACAACTGCGAACTCGGGAAGAATGAGGAGATCAATTTCGTCAGTCTGCATATCTATGTCCCGGGCATTTACAGGGAGGAATGTGAGACCTGCCCGGGTAAGGGCCATGACAATACCGCGCCATGCATCCTGTACACGGTTATTCTCTAAAAGACCGCTTCCGAATTCCACATTTCCCTGACTCCAAACCAGCCCTATGTTTGAAATGGGTCTTCTATTGTAAAGATATTTTTCGTTTTTCTGATGCCATTCCATAACAGGCATATGAAGATCAAAGATGCGTTTGTCCTCATGTGCAGACCCTATTATATGCCACCAGGGGCTGATTCCGCCGGCTATTCCCTCCAGCATCCAGAGATGCAGTTCTAAGGGACTGCTTGCTCCCCTGCGGTAGGCCTGAAAGCCCCGGACATAGGAGGCGGAACTCTCCGGCATGACCACATCCCACCCGGCAAGTTGATGAAGGATTGCTCCGTTCAGGCTGTTTTGCTCAAACCCCGTTTTGCTTCTGCTCTGGCTGTCCACCATGAGTATTTTTGATCGCCTGGCAATTTCTCTTATGTTAGTGAAATTGTTAGGCGCTATTGCATTGGCTCCAATCATGCCTAGCCAGAGGCAGTCTTCTCCGCCATGTTTTTTTGTAACTTCGTTAAAGAGATCCCAATTGTCAAGACGGCACTTGTAACTCCACTCTATCCATTTACGGTATATCGGATCGTTGTAGTTTATTTCCAGAGGAAGATCATTGCCGCTGTACAAACGGAAAGAGTCTTTGCAGTTGTCACAGTAGCAGATAAATTTACGGGGAATACCTGTCCAGCTGTTGTCTGTAAAGCCGTCGGGCCTGTAACGTTCGATGATCTCCGTTAACAACTCGGGAATGTATTCCTTGTAGTAGCCCGAGTTGATGCAGGAAAAATAACGTCCCTGGGACATTATAGGTTCTCCGTCCCTGTGCCGTGCAAACCACTGGGGCTTTGCACTGTAAAGAGATTCCACCGCCCGGTTAGAATCCATGCGTGCAATAATGGCAAGACCCTCTTCACGACCGGCTTTTACAATATCCCCAAAGAGATCTCTATCTCCAAGCCTGGCCGCTCTGTAATGATGCTCGAACCTGGACGGATAGTAAGCCACTATCCCGCCGGCGTTTACAATGATTGCCTGGATTCCGGTTTTTCTCCAAAATTCCCGCCAGAACCCGGCGTCATATAATTCAGGGTCTATTTCTGTTAGATTGTTCTGCCCGTAACGGCGGACTCTCTCATACCACTTTTTCAAATAAACTCCTTAGGGATTAGAAATTTCTCTTCTACAGAAATAAAAAACCCGGCACCCAAGAAATTAGGCGCCGGGCTCTACAGCTTTAATTCTTCATAGTAAAAGTTTTAGAAGAATCTCTGTAATTTTATCTGAAGAACCTGTCGGCAATGGTTCTTCTTTCGTCCATTATCGCCTGACCGCCAGACTGTAATAAATCGGTCATACCGGCCTGCCATACCCTTTCAAAATCTGCGGGATTTGCAGTAATTGACTGGGCCAGGAGAGCGTCGACCTTGTCCCTAATGGTCTGGCCGTACACACCATCCTGAGAGGTGGGAACGTTAACAACCACGGGCGCCCGGGCATTCCTGGTGGAAGTATTGTAAGCGTTTACAATAACATCAGAAGAGAAGCCCCCGTAACTAAGTGCCAGTACCCTGATATTGTTGTCATGATTTCCGGTTTCAATGCCGTTCATCAACATTGTAAAGTCAATGTTCTGGGCAGAATTCTGCATCCAGGGATCGTTCGCCGGGCGGGTCATGAGTTCCGGAATACCGTTATTCATCTGATGATTAACGCCTGCCTGTCCAATCTGGAGGAAGGTATAATTTTCCGGAATACAGAGCCAGTTAAGGTATCTAAGTGCGGCATCAGGAACCCTGGAGAAGGTAGGTACAAAAACCTGAAGACCCACTTTATCAAACATATCCTTGCGGGTAACGCCGCCTGAACTCTGAATTGCATCTACCGGTACAAAATCAGCGTTAGGCACATTCCGGCGGAGATCCGCCAGGATGTTATAGTCACCCCTGTAGGTAAGATCCCAGTTACCCGAGAAAGCACCGACAAATCCGCTCTTTATAAGATTGTAAAAATCATCGGACACAGTCATCAGGGGGAAGTCCCGGAACAGGAGACCATCGTTATACCAGCGGTTCATCATGCGAACCCCGTCAACATAACCAGGGAAGAAAACATTGCGATCGGCAACGCTGTGAATGTAGCGGTCCCTGTCGCTCAGGTTAGGTGTAATTGACGGCTGGATAAGATTTGCCAAACCCCAGCGGGCATCGTAGTCCTGGGCAAAAGGTATAACATTGTTACGTCCAACATTACCGGGATCCCTGTCGCGGAAAGCTCTGAGAGCTGCCTCAAATTCTGCGGTGGTCTGGGGCACGGGGAGCCCAAGTGCATCCAGCCAGTCCTTGCGGATAAAGACATTGCGCTGTGCAAGGGCAATACGGTAACTGGGAATACTGTACATTCTTCCGTCAGGCTGCATGTTCCTAAGAATAAAATCTGTACCGGGGAATGCAGGATCATCGCCGAGAAGCCTTCTTGCATCCGGCAGAAGGTTAAGACGAGGAGCCAGATCCAAAATACCACCCTGATCCCTGAAACTGGAAATCATTGCGCTGTTGTAGGTATAGCAGAGATCCGGTGCGGCTCCCGCTGCCATCAGGTTGATGATATCTGTATTCTCTGTCCAGCGTCCCACGGGAAAGAAAACCACGTTGAGGTTAAGATCCCTTAAGGCCTTTTCACGAATCCAGCTTGTCCAGGCATTATCGTCTACCCTCGTCCTTCCGCCGTCAGTTCCACGGTCGAAAAGCTGTACCCTTACAGTAGTAGATCCTGCGGGGCCGGCTGCCTCACCCTGGCCGGTAGCATACAACAGTGTGGCAGTCATCAATATGACTATAAGAACCGCCAATGCTCTTTTCATAAAGTCCTCCGAAAAAAAAATAATATTTATGCCCATACCAGGTACAGGCTGTCTATACTAAAGTACAGACTTGAACCAAATTGTAATTTCCCCATCCTCCGGGGAATCACCCTTTCACCGCACCTATGGTAACCCCGGCAATAAAGTAACGCTGAAGCCAGGGATACACCACCAGAATAGGCAGGGTGGCAATCATTACAGCCGCCGCCTTCATTGCGTCTGATGCCCGGGGTACGGCGCCGGAAACCATTTCCGTAGTAGCCACCTCGATAGCGGTCATGTTTTGAATTAACTGCCATAACTTAAGCTGAATTGGAACCCACTGCGGCGCGGCATTGATGTAAAGCAGTGCATCGGAAAACCCGTTCCAGCGTCCAACCGCATAAAACAAGGCCAGAGTAGCCAAAACCGGCGCCGAAAGAGGGAGGAATATCCTTACCAGAACAGTGAAAGGATTAGCTCCATCTATTTCTGCAGACTCTCTAAGGCTCTCCGGAATGCCGTAGAAGAAACTGCGAAGAATAATCATGTTAAAGACCGAAAGACAGTTGGGAAGAATAAGAACCAGAGGATTATTCAGAAGATTCAGGCTTCTCATTAGTACAAAGTTAGGAATGGTTCCCGCGCTAAAATACATGGTAAAGATTATCAGTGTATTCAGGACTGTCCTACCCTTTAACCAGGTATGAGTAAGAGGATATGCGCAGAGTATGGTCATGGTTAGAGACCACAAGGTACATATAACGGTAAGAATGGCAGTCCAATACATGGAACGTGAAAAACCGGGGTCAAGAAAAACATAAATATAGTTATCCATGGATATACCGGGACTGAAAGTATTTGTATCCATGTCGTGATAGACCGGCCAGAATGTCACATGACGATTAATTACCGACTGGGAGCTTGAGAGAGACTGGGCAAGGAGATTCATCATTGGAAGAATACACAGCATTATTACCACAAAACAAACAATTGCAAACATCCAGTCGCCGATTTTTGAAGTTTTTGATTTGATCATAATCCTGCTCTCCCTACCAGATGCCCCGTTCACCGAATTTCCTTGCCAGTGTATTGGCAGAGACAAGGAAAACTACACATATCACAGATTGAAATAATCCAATGGCGGCGGTGAATGAATATTGAAATGATCTTATCCCAACCCGGTATACAAGGGTCGAAATAACATCCGCCACTTGCAATACCAGGTTGTTCTGCATGGCATAAGGCCGATCAAACTCAATTCCAAGAATCGAACCTATGTTCATGATAAGCAGTATCACTATGGTAGGTCTGATGCCAGGCAAGGTAATAATCCAGAGCTTGCGCCAGCGCCCCGCGCCGTCAACTTCCGCCGCTTCATAGAGCTCCGGATTTATTGAAGTAATTGCAGCCAGGTATATAATGGTTCCCCAGCCCATGCTTTTCCATACACCGGTTAAAATATAGGTCATTACCCACAATGTCCTGTCCATAAGAAAATCAATAGGGCCAATCCCGAAGCTGTTCACCAGCACGATGTTCACAACCCCTGTGCTTGGTGCCAGGAGTCTGGTCGCAATGCTGGAAACGATGATCCAGGATAAAAAGTGAGGAAGGTAAATAATTGTCTGGGTTAGTTTTTTATAGCGCTTGAAAGTAAGTTCATTCAAAATAAGAGCAAGAATAATCGGCGCAGGAAAACCGACAAATAAATCAAGGAAATTGAGCATAAGGGTGTTCCTGACGGCAAACCAGAAATCCCTGGACGCAAATGCCCGCTGAAAATGTGCAAGCCCCACCCAAGGGGAACCATCTGACCACACCCCCTGGAATATATTGTAATCTTTAAAGGCAATCACAATATTGGTCATGGGGGTATAGCGGAAAATCGCAAAGAAGGCAACTGGAAGAACCAGCATAAGGTAAAGCATCCAGGATCTCTGCCAATAATAGGACTTTCTCCTGGTTTTCCAAGATGTACTTATCGCATCTGCCATTGTCTCTCCTATGCCCCGGTGAAGGTCTACCAGAGCGGAATAAAACTTGCGTGTACGATAACATTCTAAGGGGTGAATTTAGATTTTGTCAAGATGTTTTTTTCTTTATAAAGACCTTTATTCCACAGTAAAACTTAAAATGCCGGTTTTAAGGTTTTCTCCATAAGCTGATAATATCAGCTCTCCTGAATTATCTCCGGCCTTTATTATTACAAGTGCCTTTCCATGAGAGCTATAAACCCTGGGAAGATCAAAACCTAAAGAACAGTTTAAACTGGGCGAAGAAGCGCCCATGATTTCACCGTCCCCTTGAAGAGAAAAACCAAGGAGCAGATTTCCAACAGGGTTCAGTATACCTGCATCGTCGCTGATGGCTATTTCAATATGGGCCAGGCCGGAAGGGTTGAGCTTTAACCTGTCAGCATTGAGGTTTATGAGAGCCGGGGGGCCGGCGGTTTTCATTTCCTGCAGGGCAGCTTCCTTGCCGTCTATATACCCAATGACCCTGAGTTCACCGCTGTAATAATCAAAAGTCCACTCGACAATGTTATTCTCAAAATCCGCCGGTTTCCGCCGGCCTATCTTTTTGCCATTGATCCAGAGTTCAACCTCATCGCAGTTTGAGTAAACCGCGACGTTTACAACACGGCGCTCCAGGTGATCGAGGTTCAGGTGCGAAGCGGTATAGGGAAAATTCCAGCGGCCGCGGGCATAATTTTGCTCCTGAGTATTATCGTAAAAACATAGATGAACTACCGGCTCACTTGACCACATGGACTTGCGAAGCCATGCCTGATCCTTGTAAAAACCGCAGATATCAAGACTAGCCCCGGCCCAGCCCTTGGCCGGCCAACGGCATTCGCCGAAATAATCAATGCCGGTCCAGATAAACTGTCCCAGCACATTATCATTCTCCAGCACATAAGACCAGGGGTTCCTTTTTTCAAAATCCTCGTAACTGTTAAGACGGCCTGAGTAATACTCGTAACACTCAGTCCCTATGATTGGCTTGTTAATTGCATCAGTATGATAGGGATACCAGGGCTCGTGGTAGTTTAGGGACAGTACATCTATGTGTTCGGCAACCCGTTTGGTCATTTCCACATGTTTTTCCGGCGGCGCTCCTACCAGATCCCGGTGACCATTCTCTGAAACATGGGGTGCCTGAGCCATGGTAACAGGCCGGTCATCCAGAGTTCTGACAAATTCGCAGAGCATCTTTTCCAGCTTTAGCATTTCGGGAGAAGCCTGTTCCGCCACTTCGTTACCTACACTCCAGCAGAATACCGACGGGTGATTCCTGTCCCTCTTGATAAAGTCGGTGAGATCCTGCCGCCAGTTTTCTTCAAAAAGCTCCTCATAGGAGAGGGACTTCCATTTATCAAAACATTCGTTAATTACATAAAAGCCCAGTTCATCACAGAGATCGAGGAATTCTTCAGCATGAGGATTGTGGCTTGTCCTTATGGCATTGCAGCCCAGGCTTTTTAGTATTAAAAGCCGCCGACGCCAGGCTTCCTGATAATAAGCGGCTCCAAGAATCCCGCAGTCATGGTGAAGACATACCCCTTTTAGTTTTATGTTCCTGCCGTTTATGAAAAACCCTTTTTTATGTATCATTTCAATGCTGCGTATGCCGAAATTTACTAACCTGCTTTTAAGATTTTCTTCGCCTATGGAAGCAGAAAGCTTATAAAGCAGAGGCATACCATCACTCCAAAGTTCCGGGTCTTTAATGGAAAAACAATGTTCCACCCTGGTTTCCGATTTAGGGAAAAACTGAAAATTGATTTTCTCATCAGCTATCTTTTTGCCTTTTGGATCTTTTACTGTCAGGTTTAAAACGGAGCTTCCACCAGAAGAAGCAGTGTTTTTTATGTCTGCCGAAATTTTTATTTCAGCAGAACCGTCTTTTTGGAGAACCGCCTTAACCCCAAGCCCCCATGTATTAAAATGGAGACAAGGCGACTGCCGCAAATACACGTCCCTGAAAAGCCCCGCTCCCGAATACCAGCGATCCGGTACGGAGGCTCCGTTATCCAGCCTAATAGCCACCAGGTTCTTGCCGGGTCTGACAAAAGAACTGATGCAGATTTCAAAACTGGTATAGCCGTAAGCATGGGAGCCGGCCTTTTTGCCGTTCACATAAATATCAGCATTCCGGTAGGCACAGCCAAAGTATAGGTATGTGTCCTCTTCCAACAGATGATTATCCGCTGGATGATTATCCGCCGGGCTTTCGATGAGGAATTCTTTACGATACCAGCCTGTGTTTTTCCAGAAAAAATAACCCTGCATACCCTGCCTGCTCCAAATGCCGGCAGCTTCCTCGCCCTTATCAAAGGGCTGATGGATGACCCAGTCATGGGGCAGATCAATGTGTTTCCATGTGCGGTCGTTGTAATCTTCAAGTTCTGCGCCTTTGGGATCTCCCAACAGGAATTTCCAGTCTTTATTGAAAAGTATGGCGGTTTCGTCTTTCATGTTTGCTCTTCAGTATAAGTAATAAAAAATGGGGAGACAACCGGATAACCCTATGGAAATCTCCCCATTAAGTTCAATCAATGTTACCAGACTACAGTTACACTCCAGTGTTGAGCAGTGTTAAGGTAACATGGCGTTATTGCCATAAACGCGCTGCCAGGCAGTTGTGCGCTCATTAATGATCGCCTGTCCGCCGGCATTCAGATATGCCGCAAGACCCTGATCCCAGATCCTGTCGAAATCTGCAGGAGAAGCTGAAAGAGCGGTGGCGTAAAGAACGTCAGTAAGCTGCCGCAGTGCTGTTCCCATACCTACTTCCGCATAAATGGCGCCAACCTGGTAGTTTCTTCCCGCCCTGTCATAAGACTGGGGAATATAAAATGCACCCATTACAGAATCAGCGGAGATACCCGGATAGGAAAGCGCCACAGATCTGACCGTTAATTCAGGGGTAGCCCTGCGAACGCCGTTTATTGTTATGGTATAGTCATAGTTGTTTACGGAGTTAATGGCGTGAGGCGCACCGGCAGCGAGCAGTTCCCATGCACCATCGGTATGGCGCCTGTGATTAATACCTTCAACACCGAACTGCAGGAATTCAAGGTTTTCCTGTCTGGTTATCCACTCCAGATAGAGTAACGAAGCTACAGGCTCTCTATTTGTGGCAGGGAAAGCAATATGGCGATCTATAGATGATGAAATAAACTTTCTTGGGAAGCCGGCATCATTTATAAAGGGCGAGGGGTTTACTGCAACGAATTGCGCCTGCGGACTAACAACCCTCATAAGGGTAGTATTTATATCCATGCCGCCGCCCCTGAAGGGCTGATCCCAGTTCTGCATGAATGCACCAACAACGCCGGATCTCTTTAAGTCGTCTGCAATGGTAGCATTGCCAAGGGCAAATTCATCCCACAACAGGCCTTCGTTATACCATCTGTTCAGCAAGCGGAATGCTTCTTTTGTCCCGGGCAAGGTGGGGGCTCTGGGGTCGCCAAATCCGTAAATAAAAAAGTCACGATCTGTAATATTATGGGGAATAAAAGAAGCAATAAGGTTTCTGGCATACCAGCCCACATCATCTGTAATCATCAGAGGAATGATGTTACTTGCCTGAGCCGCTCCCACAAGGCGGGTTGCATTGGTCCTGAAAGACCTGAGCATGGCTTCAAACTGCTGTATAGTTGCAGGGGGAGCAACTCCCAAGGTGCTCATCCAGTCCTGGCGCACAAAGAGGTTAAGGCCAGGATTAATAGCCAGACGCCCGGGGATGGCCCATATTCTGCCGGTATTAGGATCACGGTTCCAGTACAGGTTATCGTCGGTTAAAAGTTCTGCTACGCTCGGAATTAAATGTCTGAAATCCTGGAGCAGGGGAGCTAAATCGGTAATACCTCCCATTTCCGCATAAGTCCGAATAGTGGGATAGTCAAAAGTGCTTACCACATCGGGAGCTGTACCTGCCGCCATCAGGTTGTTCAGGAATTCAACTTCAGTCCAGCGGGGAATGGGGATATAGGTCACATTGACATTATGATCCCGCAGCATACCCTGCTTGATATAGTTAGTCCAGAAATTGTTTTCCGGAGACGGATCCGCCGCAGTAGCACGATCCCAAACCCCGACTGTAATATTGCGGGTTGTTGAAAACCGGTTGTTACTGTCAAGACCCGCACCCAGATTCGATGTCCCCCCGCGGCCCGGAGCTTCGCTTCCGCCTGTAGCCCATAAAAGAGCCGGCATGAAAGCTAACATAAAAACCAAAGCCGTTACAAAAAATCTTTTCATAATCTAATCTCCTAATTGTATTTTAGTCCTGCCAACCAGGGGCAGAAACATTAGCCAAATTTACAATCCCGGGAACTATTCTTTGATTGCTCCCAGGGTAGCGCCGGAAATAAAGTACCTCTGAAGCCAGGGATACACCAATAGAATGGGAATCATAGCCACCACAATAGAAGCAGAACGCAGGGTTTCCGGACGGCCCGGAGTGGTAAACCCTTCCATGGTTGCCGCATCTCCCATCTGAATGATATTTTGCAGAATGTTGTAAAGCAAAAGCTGAATTGGGTGAAACCTTCTGTCTGTCATAAACATCAGGGCATCGGAAAAACCGTTCCAGCGGCCTACAGCGTAAAACAGGGAAAGAGTGGCAATAACAGCAGTAGACAGGGGGAGATATATTTTTACAAGGATTGTTACGGGGCTGGCACCGTCAATGGCAGCAGACTCTTTTAGACTGACAGGTATATTATAAAAAAAGCTTCGCATAATGATCATGTTAAAAACACTTAACGAGCCCGGTAAAATAAGTACCAGAGGATTGTTTAATAGGTTTAGATCCCTGTAGAGAAGATAGGTAGGAATGGTACCGGCTGAAAAAAACATGGTAAAAATAATCATCAAATTAACCAATTTGCGTCCTTTCAGGCGTTCGTAAGTTAAAGGGTATGCGCAAAGGATGGTCATTATTATGGCTGTGACAGTGAAGATGGCTGTTAATATGATGGTCCAGATTAATGCCCGCACAAACCGGCTGTCTTCCATTACCAACTGATAGGCTTCAAAATTAAGATCCACAGGAAAAATTGTTACCTGCCCAAGCATAATTGCATCTGCCGAACTAAGGGAACGGGCAACCACGCTCATTATTGGCAGGAAACATGCCAAAATCAAAAAAGCGCATAACGTTACAATAACCCAGTCGCCGGCATTGGGGCCTTTTAATCGTCCATGCTTTTTCATAATACCACCATTAAAATAGCCCGCGTTCGCCAAGCTTTTTGGCTAATGCATTTGCACTAACCAGGAAGACCAGGCCGACAATGTTTTGAAAAAAACCTACGGCGGAGGTAAGAGAAAAGCGCAGTCCCCGTATGCCGTGCTCGTAAACAAAAATGGATATTGTCATGGAAACATCCCTGACTAAGTTATTCATCATGGAGAAGGGTCTGTCAAATTCACTTCCCAGGATGTTGCCCAAATTTAAAATAATCAGCAGTGCTATTACGTGGCGGATACCCGGCAGGGTGACATGCCACATTCTTCTGAAGCGTCCGGCACCGTCCACTTCCGCAGCTTCATACAATTCAGGGTTTACCGCGGTAATTGCGGCAAGGTAAATGATGGTATTCCAGCCTACACTCTTCCAGATACCCAGTACCACGTATGTACCTACCCAATGAACAGAACTGTTCAAAAAAGGAATTGCGTTAAAACCCATGCGCTGAAGAACGATATTTACCGTGCCGGTATTAGGCGCAAGCAAATTTACCGCGAGGCCTGATACTATGATCCAGGAAAGAAAGTGGGGCATATAAGCTATGGTTTGGGTAACTTTCTTGAATCTCTTGAACTTTAACTCATTAAGAACAAGAGCCAGGATTATGGGAGCCGGGAAACCCATAACAAGATCGAGCAAATTTAGCATGATGGTATTACGCAGTGCCCAGCGAAACTGCATTGTATTAAAGGCCTGGATAAAGTGGGCGAAGCCGTTGTTACCGGCCCACTCCATTTGCCAGACAGTCCTGAACAAATTATAGTTTTTAAAGGCAACAAGAATATTGGCAATTGGCAGATAACGGAAAGTGATAAAAAAGGCAACCGGAAGAACGAGCATCAGATAGAGTGTCCAATGCTGACTCAGGTAATTATAGTTCTTTTTGGAAAGGATCGCTTTCATTAAAACCCCTATACCTCCGGCAGCTATAATTTATCTAATCAAGGATTAGGAATTTTACCAACGCAAATGAGGAAAAAAAATGTAATTATTAACGAAAAACCTGTAAAAATTATGGATTGGGATTTAACTCAGAAGGTGAAATGCCGCGATTTTTTTTGTATACCTTGCTAAAGTAAAATGGATCGGAAAAGCCGCTGGCATATGCAGCCTCTGAAATATTATATTCACCGCTCAGCAGCATATTTTCCGCATGGTTTAGACGAATTCTCGTCAGAAACTGGTGAAAAGATTCACCTGTTTGGCTCTTGAATAAATTGCCAAAATAGGCAGGGCTTAAGCCCACCTTTTTACCAATATTCTGTACCGAAAGATCCTCGGTATAATGTTCGACTATGTATTTTATGGCTTTACTGATACGTATACTGTAGTTCTTTTCTTTTTCGCCAAAATATACCAGTTCAAAAAAACGCTGTAGAATCATCATGTATATTCCACGCGCTTTCAGTTCATACCCGGGCTTCCTCTCCACCCATGTGGAGTCCAAGATCCGGTACATTGAAAGGATGTCCTGATGTATGCCGACATTTGTTAGAGATGGAAAAGCCAGAGGAATTTCCTGAAAGGAAGCATTATACACAGAGCCGCTGACAATGTAACATTTCATTAAATTGTCAGGATATGTGTGAGCGGAACGAAGGCTTTCTTTCTGTGTACACAACAGGTCACCTTTCTTTACCCTGTATTGTATACCATTAATTGAATATTCCGCCTGTCCGTCTGTTATATATGCCAATTCTGTCCACTGATTCCCTTCTGTTAGTTTCCACGCCGGCGTCGTATTCCTGTGAATATAAAAATTAATTGTGGTAAATATTTTGTTAAATTCATTATCATCCAAAGTGAACCTGCCTTCCAGGGGAAGTTCATTTCCCTGATCACAAATATAACCAGTACATATGTGATGATAAATTTATATTCATAATATCCATATGTCAATATCACTGGAAAAATGGATTAAGTAATAAAAAAAACAAAATCATTTGACAAAACACTTCATGTCCTGTAGACTACCGGGAAAGTTATTATGACAGTAAAAGAAATAGCAGAACTTGCCGGTGTTTCCATAGGAACTGTAGACAGGGTTATTCATAACCGGGGACGGGTTTCAGCCGAAACGGCCAAAAAAATCGAAGCTATTATAGATAAACATCAGTTTACTCCCAGCCCCATTGCCCAGCGGCTAAAGCGGAACAGAGCATACAGGTTCTACGCCCTGGTTCCAAGGAGGGATCAGGATTCAGGTTATTGGGGGCAGATAATTCAGGGCATACACAGAGGTACTTATGAAGTGGAAGCTCTGGGAGTAGAGACGGAAATAATCGAATTTGATCACTATGACTTCAGGGATTTCAGAAAAGCTATGGAAGAAACCCTGCAGGAATCTCCTGATGGAGTGATTTTTGCACCAACCATTCAGGAAATATCCGAACCTTTTGTCGAAAACCTGCATAAAAAGCAAATTCCCTATGTCTTTTTCGATTCAGATCTGCCCGGCGCAAGACCAATTTGCAAAATAGGGCAAAACTCATTCCGCGGGGGATATCTGGCAGGAAAGCTTCTCCACCTTTTTATGGGGTCTGCATCAGGATCAGTTGCCGTGCTCTATGCAAAGGGGAGCTATCATATTGAGCGGAGAAGGGA
>Ga0099364_10008495_pt1 | contig 14445 bp, 14 predicted proteins | sample TergutTh196P3_FD_73070 | JGI IMG/M metagenome (GOLD analysis project Ga0099364, IMG submission 73070) | Microcerotermes parvus P3 segment gut microbial communities from Pointe-Noire, Republic of the Congo - Th196 P3 | ecosystem: Host-associated > Arthropoda: Insects > Digestive system > Gut ... | reverse complement strand
TTGATTGGCTGGCGCCCCCTCGTCTATCCCTTCGTAAAATTCGGACAAGCCAACAACAATGGTGTACATGTTTTCCGGCGAGTGGATGTCCCATAACTCAAGAGGTTTCCATGTGATGTTAGAGGCAACAACGCCGTTAACAAGTTCTTCTCTATAACAGTGTTTGCGTTCAGAGTGAAAAACAATCTTTCCATTTTTGTCATATATTTTGAATTCCAATTCATATCCGTACAATTCGTCGTTATCTTCCTTCAAATACTTTTCGTCCAAGTTTTCCAATGCCACCGTAACTGTAATTCTTTCTTCTCGCACCGACGTTTCCACTCTCACATCAGTTATTCTTGCCCCTTTCGGTTCGGAAATAAGAAAAACATCTCCGCATAGTCCTCGTCGATTGACAGTGGCGGTTGCTTGTTTTGGAGCGTTTGTGTCGTTGAAGATGGCGATGACATCGGACATCGGCAGTGCTTCGACGTAGAGGGTGAGCATGTATTTCTTGCCGGGCTCGCAGTGTGCGGTGAGATCGACCTCGCCGGAAGGATAGAGGATCTCCCCGACTTTTTGGGATGAAAGCCGGGAGCGCAACGCAGTGGAGCGACCGGATTCTTCGGCGGGTTGATCCGGTCGCTCCGCGTTGCTGCGCTCCCGGCTTTCATGTACCTCGGTGAGATACACCACCGCACGCGAATTGACATAATCCGCTTGCAACACTATGCGGCGATTGCGCCAATTCGCGGGTATTTCGATTTCCCGCTGATACCACATACGAGTAACGTCACGCGTCGCTGTGTTTTGCCAACTCGGATGCGCATAGACTTGCTGACTGTCTTTCTGCATATAGTGGTGAAAGCCCGGCATGGGTATCGAACCGGGAACTTTGAAGTAGCCCCAGTTTTCTAACGGGGGACTAACGTCCCCCGCTCTTTCTGTGGCGGGTTGCCATTGCCAGAGACCATTGATGCAAATTTTCTCCCGCGTCGGCGTGGTTTGTTTGTGTGCTTTATCCATATCCCAGACGGCTTTTACGCCGTCGGGCAAAGTTACCGCCGGTTGGTCGGCATACAAGGCGGCGGAACAGATGAGAACGAAGAGAGTGAGAACGATGCGCATGAAAGACTCCTTTGCGTGGAGGGCACTACCGATATTGTAACACACATCCAGAGAGCCGGCGACTGTGTCGCCGCACTTCCGCACGAAAAATCCCTCTTGCCTCAAACAGGCAAAATCGCTATTATTCCGCGCCGTGAACGCAGAGTACCGGCTCAATGCGGCTCAATAGATAACTTACTGGCGAATCGACAATGAAACACTCATTTCTTACTCTCCTATTCCTACTGGTGATGAGCGGTCTTGCTGTGGGGCAGCAAGCCAATGTTCCGGCGGTGCGAATTGACACTCCCGACCATGTTGCCGAAGTCAACGGTGAAAGAATCTCCCGAAGCAGCCTTGCTGCCGAATGTCTCCAACTGCACGGTATGGATGAATTACAGGAACTTATCAATAACATGCTTATCCGCCTTGAATGTGAGAGGCAAAACATCACCGTTACTGCCGACGAAGTCAATGCCGAAATCCTCCAAAAGGCCCAAACGTTCAAAATGAGCAGTGAACAGTGGTTGCAATTACTGGAAAGGGAACGGGGCATCTCCGCAGAACAATACCGGCAGGACATCACATGGCGTACCGCACTCAAAAAACTGGCAGGTTCACGACTCACCGTCAGCGAAGCGGAACTGCAAATGCAATACGAAAAAAATTACGGTGCTGCCGTTCAAGTCCGGCAGATTGTTTTGGGCAGCCGAGCCGAAGCCGAGGAAGTGCTCGCCCAGGTGAAAAGGCACCCCGAAACCTTTCCCGCGTTTGCCAAAAACAAGTCGATTGACCCCGTCTCGGCCCCCTTTGCAGGAATTTTGCATCCGATTCGCCGCCATACGTATAACCCGGCTATCGAAAATATCCTCTTTGCGATGCAGCCTGGGGAAATCTCTTCGGTGATTGAATTTCCGCCGGGACATTTTACAATCTATTGCTGTGAGGGGCACTTGCAACCGCACGATATGGATATGGCTGCCGTGCGGGAACACCTGATGTTCGAAATTGGGGATGCGAAACTGCTTCCGCTGTCTAATGAAATCTTGCTTGAACTCCAACAGCGTGCTCAGGTTCAGATAGTATTCGGCAACTCGGCACTGCATGCTCAGTATCCGGGCGTTGCCGCTATTTTGAATGGACGCTACATCACACAACAGGAGTTAGCCGAATCCTGCATCCGAAAGCACGGCGGGGGAGTGTTAAGCGATATGATAAGCCGCCGGATTGTCGAACAAGCAGCACGGCGGGAAAATATCACCATTACCGAACAGAACATCAGCGAGGAGATTCGGGAAATGGCATTCAAATACCTGCCGCTGCTGCCGAATGGTGAAGCAAATGTTAACTTGTGGCTCCAAAGAGCCATGGAAGAGACGGGCTTGTCGGAGATGATGTACCGGAAAAATGTTGTCGTGCCGATGCTCACGCTGAAGCGGCTGACCCGTCCCTATGTCGAAGTAACGGAAGAGGATATACAGCGGTCATTCGAGGCGAATTTCGGAAAGAAAGTCCAGTGTTTGGCGATTTTCTTCCCTATTCACGAACAGCGCCGGGCGATGGAAGTATGGCAGATGGCGAACCGGAATAGAACAGAAGAAGCCTTTGCCGATTTGGCGCGGCGGTATTCCTATGACTCGGAAAGCCGACAGGGAGGCGGCGTGATTCCTCCGATTGCCCGGCATTTCGGACATCCGCAGTTGGAAGCGGTGGTCTTTGACTTGAAAGAGGAGGAAATATCGCACATTGTTCAAATTGAGGACAGCCTCTTGATTTTGTACTGTGTCGGACATATCAATCCGCAACAGACAAACCTTGAAGAGGTGAGGGGGGATTTGATTGCGGACATCTTCGAGAAAAAACAGCAGGTTATTATTTCACGGTACTTCGAGATGTTGTTCAATCAGTCCGTTTTTGCCAATTACCTGACGGGAGAAACCCAGAATCCCGCCCTGGAAAGAAGGGCAGCGGGAGAAGGCGGGAATTTGCAATAGGGCCTTGTAAATCTCAAAAATTGAGTTTCAGCAATTTTAATTTGGCTCTGTGTTCTTTGTGGTTGAAACAAAAGATTTATGTCTCTGTCGGTAAAAAAAGTGCACAGAGCCCGGTGCGGCAGCACCGGAGCTTCCGCTCCGGGCTCTGTGAACCTTTTATCCGCCAACCCTGTAAATGTCCTTTCCGCCTTTGCGGGAATGACACTGTGGGTTATGCAGCATGACTGTTATTAGAGGTTCCCTTAAATCACATCCCCTCTGCATCCGCCCGTCATCCGGGACGGATTCCGTTCGGAACGGGGGATTTACGGAAGGGCAACAAGACAGTTACCAGATTGTACAGATAACCTCACCGCCGACACTTTTTATTTTGGCTTCCCGATCACTCAGTATCCCGCGATTAGTGTTCAGAATGCGGATTCCCAAACCATTGAGCACCGGTTTTAGGTCTGCCGTTCCGGCATAAACCCGGCATCCCGGCTTGCTGACACGCCGGATATGGTTGACGACCTTCTCGCCGTTCGGGCCGTACTTCAAGTGGACACGCAACAGTGCCATCGGCTTTGCTTCTACGGTTTCCCAGTCCCAAATGTAGCCCTCACGTTTCAGGACATCGGCAATCCCCTTCTTCTCCATCGAAAGAGGCATATCGACGGAGGGTTTTTCAATGCGGACAGCGTTCCGAATTCGGGTCAGCATGTCAGCGATCGGATCGGTCATCATAACTGTTATCTCTCGAAAAATAGTCTTGTATTTCAGGGTTAAAATGCAAGTGTGGATGTTACCAACTTGCTTTTTTTACGCCGGGGATCATTCCCTTTTCGGCGAGGTTACGAAAGCAGATTCGGCAGATACCGAATTTGCGATAGACCGCCCGTGGACGGCCGCAGAGTTGGCATCGATTTTCGGATCGGCTCGAAAATTTCGGCTTTTGCCGTGCTTTCAGTATCTTTGCTTTGCTTGCCATTGCTTCTTTTTTTTCAATTCCTTTTTTGCACCAAAGTCCACCGCACCGTGATTATAACGGTGCTCACGGATACGTCAAGCCCCCAGACAGCATACGTTAACGCACGGGTGTGTCCAAATTTAGTGGGTGTTTTTCCTTTTCTTTGCGTCCCTTGCGCTTACAGGGTTGGCGGGAAAAATAAGCAAAGGAAGTGTATCAAAATAACATTCACCTATTCACAAGTATTTACAAAGAGCCGCAAGTGTAGGCGGTACTCCGCCGGAACTTGCGGGTGAGGACGTGTTCGGTGTGCACCCGCAAGTTACGCTACACTTGCGGCTCTTTGGACATGTTATTACGATACACTTCCAAAGAACAAACAGAGCCCGGTGCGGTAGCACCGGAGGTTCCGCTCCGGGCTCTGTGAACTTTTTATCCGCCGGGGCTGTAAGTCTTTTTTAACCGCAAAGGACGCAAAGGGTTGCGCAGAGTGGGCAAAGAAGATGACGTAATAACAAAAAAACGTTTACCCGCTAAATTTTGACACACCCCGCCCCTCGCACCCTCCGCCCCTCTAATCGCTACATCCCCTACTTGACAAATAATCGCTATAATCGATAATTTGCGCATATTCACTAACCTTCCTATTGTTACAGGAGAAATTATGATGCTGAAAAGATTGTTTTGCTTGTCCGTTGCGGCGTTTTTCGCCGTCGTAGCAGTGGATGTTCTCTGTTCCCAAGAATTCGAGGCCGCACAGGCAGTCGAAGTTGTACAGGAAATTGAAGCCGCTGAAGGATTGATCATCCAAGAAACTGTTGCCGCCCAAGAATTGGGCGCCGAATTCGAGCTTCCTCCGAGAATCTTTGATGTCCGCTATGCTGTCCCCGCTTCTCATGCCGTTCCTGTTTCCACGGTTGCCCCTGTTGCTGCCTGCACTTGTGCTCCCGCCCCGCGTCCCTGCTGTGCCGTTCCGCAACATGGAGCGGGCTTTCAGCCGGGGTTCCAACATGGCCCTGGCTTTGCCGCTTCGTGGGCTGTTCCGTATGCTCACCCGCCGACAGTCCCTCTCTACCGCTATCACTATCCTCCTTATTACCACTACCACCCGCCGGTCGTTGTCTATCGCCCCTCGATCCTGTGCCGAATTTTTCGCCCGGCAGTGGTGACTCCCTATCCCTACTGGGGCTACCCCCACGGCTATTATTGGTAGGGAAACTCTAAAAATCGGTTTTTGCCTCTTGTTTTAGGCGGAAATGATGCGAAGCATTACTTTGAGGCCTCTGCGCAATTCCTTGCGTACTTTGCGGTTAAAAGAAAGAAATTAACCGCAAAGGGCGCAAAGTCCAATTTATACCGTGTTGCAGTATATCTTGCCCCATCACGCTCATCGGCTCACATTACCCCAAAATAGTGTTCCCTGTCAAACTTTGCTTTGTCTTCGGCGACTGCGAAAGCAGCTGCCTCCATCTTTTTCAGAGTAATGTACTTCGTGAGTAACTCCTCGCCGATCACACCCCTTACAAAAAGACTGTTTTCGGCCAGTGAAATCGCTTTGTCCAAACCGTCCGGCAACGGCACCAGTGCTTTGGTAACACTTTCATCGGCCGTGTACAAGTCCACATCGACGGTAGGCGGCAGTGTTAACTGACGTTCAATGCCGTCGAGGCCCGCCGCAATGATGAGCGCAAAGGCCAGATACGGATTCAAGGACGGATCTGGCGAGCGCAATTCCATTCTGACTTTTTCACCGACGGCGGCGGGAATCCTGATCAACTGCGAACGGTTCTGGTGCGACCAAGAGGCATATTTCGGCGCCTCAAATTCACCGAGACGTTTGTAGGAATTGGCAAGCGGATTCAAGAACAACGTCATTTCGGGCGAGTGGACAAGGATGCCGGCAATGAAACTTTCCGCAACCTTTGAGAGTTCTCCGCTCGCATTATTGAAAACGTTGACACCGTTTTGAGCGAGGGAAAGATTGACGTGCAGTCCGCTACCCGGCGAACCCGGCAAGGGCTTGGGCATAAAGGAGGCGAAGAGTCCATTTCTTGCTGCAACCGCCCGGACAAGGGACTTGAACGTTTGCAAATTGTCGGCAGCGGAAAGGGCATCGCTGGGCTTGAAGTCAATTTCGTTTTGTCCCGGCCCCTGTTCATGGTGTGACGTTTCGGGCATGATGCCCATTTCTTCCAGTGCTAAACAGATTTCCCGACGGATATTTTCCCCCTTGTCAAGCGGCGAAATGTCCAGATAGCCGCCTTTGTCGAGCGTTACGTCCGTCGGGTCACCAGTCTCATTGGTTTTGAAAAGGTAAAACTCACATTCCGGCCCGACATTGCAGACGTATCCCAATTTCAGGCACCGTTCGACCACCCGTTTGAGTATGGCTCTGCCGTCGCAGGCAAAGGTAGAACCGTCGGGATTGCGGACATCGCAATAGAATCGGGCGACTCTGCCCGGTCCCGGCCGCCATGGGAGTACCGTCAGCGTGGCGGGGTCGGGAAACAGGAGTAAATCGGACTTCATGACATCCCGAAACCCTTTGATGGCGTGGGCATCAAAGGAGATGCCGTTCTCGAATGCCGACGGCAGTTCATCCGACATGATGGCAATGTTCTTGTGAAAGCCTGAAAGGTCGCAAAAACTGAGCCGGATGAATTTGACATCGTTCTCCTGTACAAATTCGAACACTTCGTGTGCGGTGGTGTTCATCGAATGATTTTAGCAGGCGGACAGCACAAGGGGCCGGAGAGCACAAAGGGACAAAACGGATTGTACTCCACTTTTTCGGTGTTTTCAAGCCGGCCTGTTTTCAATGTCTTTCCAGAGGGTGTATGTTTTTCCAGAGGGTGTGTCCAAGTTTACTGGGTGTTTTTCCTTTTCATTGCGTCCTTTGCGGTAAAAAAGACTAACCGCAAAGTACGCAAGGGACGCAAAGCAAAAACGTTGCGTTTTCAGCATAAACATCAATGCACAGTGATTTTTAGAGGTGCCTTCTAAAAAATCCCTTTATAAAAAATCCAATGGTTTCTGCCATGCCGCCTTCAATTCATCCACGTTTGCCGAGAAGGACTCGCCAAACGTCAATACCTTTTCCAAAGTTACTTCGCCCAATTTTCGTATCGACAAATTCGCAAACAACGTTTCCAACGCCGCCGTGTGCTTCGGTTCGACTTCGATCACGAATCGGCTGTTCGACTCGCTGAATAATGTTACCACGTCGAAATCGCCGGGCAACGTTGCGCCGTAATCACCGGCGATACACATTTCGGCAACCGCTACGGCGAGACCGCCTTCGCTTAAATCATGAACGCTGCGCACCAAACCCCGCATGATGGCGGAGTGGAGCGTTTCGTATAATCGTTTTGCTTCGGGAACGTTTAATTCGGGAACGATGTCGTTGGGAGCCGGAGTACCGGCTAAATAATTTAACCGGTACTCCGCTGTATAATGCGAGCCGCCGAACTCGTTTTTCGTTTCCCCTAATTGATACAAGACATTACCCGGCTTTTTCAAGTCCATCGTTACGCATTTCGACACGTCATCAATCTGGCCCATTGCGGAAATCAAGAGCGTCGGCGGAATCGCTATCGGCTCCCCCTCTGCCGGTCGGAACTCGTTATTGAGACTGTCCTTGCCGCTGATAAAGGGCATCGCATAAGCCATTGCAACATCGTAACAAGCAAGTGCTGCCTCTACCAACGAACCGAGTGTTTCGGGACGCTCCGTGTTGCCCCAACAAAAATTATCGAGCAGTGCAATCGTCTTCGGATCAGCACCGACACACACCGCATTGCGTACCGCTTCGTCGATGCCTGACGCTGCCATTCGGTAAGGATCGAGATCGCCGTACATTGGATTCATACCGCAGGAGATTACGAGTCCTCGCCGTGAGTTCAATCGAGGACGGATCACTGCCGCATCGCTGGGACCTTCGTTCGTCGCTCCCACTAGCGGTTTGATAATACTGGTTCCTTGAACTTCGTGATCGTATTGGCGAATGATGGCGTGCTTGCTGGCGACGTTGGGGGAGGAAAGGATTTTGAGCAACGTTAGCCGCGTCGCCTGCGACGCGATTGAACCGGCACTCAGCGCGTCGCAGGCGACGCGGCTAACATGCACCGCTTCGCGCACCACCGGCGGACGACCTTTGTGCAACAACTGCATATCCAAATCGGCAACCTGTCTGCCATGATATTTAAGAACAAGTCTTCCCGTCGGTTTGAACGTTCCCAATATCACCGCTTCGACATCTTCGGACTCACAGAGACTTTTGAACTCTTCCCAATTTTCGGGAGGCATCGCCAACACCATCCGCTCTTGCGCTTCGGAAATCCAAATCTCGGTGTAACTCAATCCTTCGTATTTCAGCGGAGCATTGGCGAGTTCCACTTCGGCACCGATTTTCTCTCCCATTTCGCCGACGGCACTGGAAAACCCGCCCGCTCCGCAGTCGGTAACGGCATTGTACAAGTTTCTGTCCCTCGCTTGCAACAACACGTCAAGCACCATTTTTTCCGTAATGGCATTGCCGATTTGCACCGCACCGCCGGAGAGCGTTTCGCTTTCGTGTGTCAATTCGCCGCTGCTGAACGTTGCGCCGTGAACGCCATCCCGACCGGTGCGACCGCCGAAGGCAACGATCAAATCGCCCGGCTGCGGTTCTTTGAAAGACTTGTCCTTAGGAATCATGCCGATGCTGCCGCAGAAGACGAGCGGATTGCCGAGATACCGCTTGTCGAAATAGACCGCTCCATTGACCGTCGGAATGCCCATCCGATTGCCGTAGTCCCGCACACCGGAAACGACTCCCTGGATAATTCGCCGTGGATGCAACACACCGACGGGCAACTCGGCAGAATCAATATCCGGCGGTGCGAAGCAAAAAACATCAGTGGACGCAATCGGCTTTGCTCCCATTCCGGTTCCCATCGTATCGCGGATCACGCCGCCCAGTCCTGTGTTTGCCCCGCCGTAAGGTTCCAATGCCGAAGGACGATTGTGCGTTTCTGCCTTGAACGTAACATTGTATTCGTCATCGAACGTTACCACACCGGCATTGTCGGAAAAGACACTCACGCAAAAATCTTTCACTCTCGGATTCGTCTGGCAAAGTTCCTGTGTTGCCGCAAAGATCGTCTCTTTGAGCATATTGTCGAAGTGCCACTCACGCAGGATATTTCCTTCGGCATCTTTGCGGACGTGATGAATTCGTCCTGCCAATGTTTTGTGTGAACAGTGTTCGCTCCAAGTTTGGGCGAGCGTTTCGAGTTCGATGTCTGTCGGATCGCGGTCGAGTTTGAGAAAGGCATTTTGGATCGTTTGCATTTCCGTCAACGAAAGATAGAGTTGCCCCTCTTTGCTCCATTGCTGTAACTGCTCATCATTCATACTGCGAATCGGTACGGTAATGAGGTCAAACTCTTTGTGATCTTTGCGGTTAATTCCTTCATTTTGAACCGCAAAGGGCGCAAGGGACGCAAAGCCGAAAACAACCTGCTCGATGGCATCGTTGGCAAGGAGTTTCGATGCCAGTATTTTCTTTTCGTTGTCGTCGATGCCGGTGATCCAGTATTTCTTGAAGGTACGGAGAGCATTGACTTCGAGTCCGAAGTCGGCTAAGAGTTTTCGGGCGTTATCGGCAACGGAATCGGTAACGCCCGGTTTGGGCAAAACGTAAATTGCATCTTCCTCTGCTTCCGTCTGCCGCCTGTCGTCTGCCATCCGTTTTACTTCAAATTGCTCCGCCACCGGATCGGCAAGGAGTTTATTTGCGAGTTCGGCAATCCCTAGCATGGCAGTCCATTGTGTATCGGTGTCTTCGGGTATTTCGACGAGATACCCGTATGCGGTTTTGACGTTGCATTTCGTAGAGAGTCCGAGGTCGGCGGCATCTTGGGCGACGGTTTTTCCGTGAACATCGGGCTGTTGCGGAGCGGGAAATATCGTGATTTCGTAAAGCATAGGGGTGAGGCCCTGTTTTATAAATGAAGTGAGCGGTTATTCTAGCAACAGGTTATTTTAGCAACTGGTTATTTTAGCAACAATCGGGCAGTGCCGCAATTACAGTGCCGCAATGATGAAACCCTCCCGATAGTTCTGGTTTGCCCGTTTGTTCTGCTTGTTCCCCCAGCCGCTCATCAGGCTTGCACTCCCTGTTCTTTTTGATACAATGGGGAATATGGGCAGTATGTTCACGGGATTTTGTTGGGCAGCATTGTTGTTCGCTACCGAGGCGGGTGCGACGGAACCGCTGACAGCCGCCGAGCATCCATGGGGGAATTTCCTGCCGAATTCGTGGTGTATTGTACAAACGACAACCATTTCCAACATTGACGGCCGGGCTGTCCAGTCTCAACAAACAGTACGGACAATCCTGCACTCCCTTGATGAAAACGGAATCACGTTGCAGGAAACAGAAACGCTCAATCTGGGCGGAAGAATCGTCGAAAAAAAACCGCAAATCCTGAAATACGATTTTTTCCAGGAACCCATTCAGGAAAATGTACAAATTCGTCAAGGACTTCCCGTCAAACTCACGATTGATAAAAAGGTCGTCCCCTGTGCCGTACGGATTTACGAACAACAGACATCGGCCGGCCGTCTCACCACGACGATTTGGTATACACCGCACGTCTATCCCTATGTCCTTCGAGTTGAAAAGATTCAACGCGGTCCCTCCGAAGGGGAGAATGCAACGGGCTCCATTATCCGCCAATCCGTAACGCTTGTGATGGAGACCTCTGCTCTGAAAGCACTCCGCAACCGCAGGAACAGAACATATACGACGCAAACCGTTGAGAGAGCGGGAAACATTACTAGAATTACGGATGCGAATTGTTCCTGGGATGTACCGGGCGGATTATTGGTCTCCACCACTCGGGAATTTGACGCTCAAAACAGAGAGGTCCGCCGTTCTGTTTCCCAGATGACGAATTATTTTTCTGTCTCAACGTCTGCGAATCCGCCGTTGCGATCCCGTGCTCGGATTCCCGTCGAAATGGCACTTCCTGAAATTTTCGTGCCGTGAGGAGACGGGGAATTACACCTACGGCTTTGTAAATAGACTTGTTCCATAACCCGCCACGCCATTCCCGCACAGACGGGAATCTAGTCGTAAGGGGTTAAGTCTGTTTCTCCAGATTCCTGCCTACGCAGGAATGACAGGTTAGAGAACAGGTCTACTGTAAACGTGTAAACGGCATGAAATTGGACTTTGCGCCCTTCGCGCATCCTTTGCGCACTTTGCGGTTAAGCCTTTTTTTACTGCCAAGAACGCAAAGGGTTGCGCAAGGGACGCAAAGAAAAGGAAAAAAAGTCCACAAAATTTTGGATATACCCGGTCGGTGCCTGATAACCAGTGTCCCCCCGCTTGTTTTTTTTCCATTCATGGTACAATGCCCTCCAAGTAGAAGGAGGAGAAAGTGACTCAACGGGAGTTAATCACGTCTATGGCGATCATTACCAAGAAAGAAAAACAAGAACTCATCGGAAAATTCAAGCGTTCCGAACCGGACACCGGATCGTCGGATGTCCAAATCGCTATTCTGACCAGGAAAATCAACCTCTTGACGGAGCATCTCAAAGCCAACAAGTACGACCACTCCAGCAGGAGAGGTCTATTACGGATGGTCAGCCGAAGGAGAAGATTGCTCGACTACCTCAAAGACAGAGAACCGCAACGGTACGTCGATATCATACAAGCACTGGGAATACGTAAGTAATTACGAAGGACCGCCGCTCTGGGCTCTGTGAGTTACGTGGAGTCTCCCCAAGTGATAATTCCCCCCTTGTCGGCAGGAAAGCCTAGTGCCTCTATCGAAGCCCTGTCTGCCGTCGCGAGATCGGAGATGATTCCCTCTTCGTAACAGCGTACCGCCTCTTCATACATCGGCATGAACAGACGGCGGATCATCTCCGGCGCGGAAATCCTCACTTCGGAAGGCACCGTTGCGGCAAACTGCGGATCAGGAACCCCTTCTCCCTCCCATGATGCCTGCTGGACATAACGCATAAACCCCTGCCCCGTTTTTCGTCCCAGTTTGCCCTGATCGATGAGCCGTAACAGAATCGGCGACTGCGGAGTGCGGTCGGGAAACGCCTTGTGCAAAACCCAGCCCGCATGAAGAACAACATCGAGACCGATCTCATCCATAATGCGGAAAGGTCCCATCTTCATGCCGAAACGCAGTGCCGTGTGTTCAATCTGCTCCAAATCGACTCTCTGTTCCAACAGGGATAATGCCGACGAAAGGTAGGGATTTAAGATACGGTTGACCAAAAAGCCGGGAGAATCACGTACCTCAATGAACTGCTTATCAATCCGTCCGGCATGTTCCTTTGCCGCCTCGATGACGGCCCTTTCGGTCTGTTGACCGGCAACAATTTCCACGAGCGAACGCTGTCTGACAGGATGGAAAAAATGAAGGCCGCAAAACCGGTGTTGCCAGTCCGGCGATAAATGTTGAGCCAACGAGGAGATTGAAATCGTGGAAGTGTTGGTCAATAACATTCCAGTCGGCTTGCGGTCTGCGGTAAATTTTTGATACAACTTTTGTTTTGCCTTGAGTTTTTCGGTAATTGTTTCAATGACAATGGGACTGTCGGCAAGATCGTCCAGAGTGCCGGTACAGGTCAGGAGAGTGCTCGAAAAGGGCAAGTTTTGTAACCGCAGTTCGTCGGCAACCCGTTGCGGGGCGGTTTGCAGGGCGGTTTCGGATAAATCGTACAGAATGACGGGCAAACCGCAGCGCAAATGTGCCGCAGCGATGGCGGTTCCCATCATTCCCGCACCCAAAATTGCCGTCGGAAGAGTCATGATGGTGGTACAATAGATTTGTTACATCGCCTCGAAACTGCTATTATTACAGGGCTACGGAGCGGATTGTAGCCGATTTTGCCTTTCCCGTCAAGTTGCCTGGCGGGGCAAAGGAGGACAAAGGGGTGTGTAAAAATTGAACGGGAATTTTCCTTTTTTTGCGTCCTTTGCGGTAAAAAGAAGAACTAACCGCAAAGTGCGCAAAGAAAAAAATGATACAGAGGCGTAAGCCAGGGAATCGTTCGGTTGATTCCCTAACTGCCATTCCAGACTCGGTGAACGCGTTTCTCTTTGTGTCCCTTGTGCTCTTCGTGGTTAAAAAGAAGGGATTAACCACAAAGTGCACAAGGGGCACAAAGGGGACACGAAGAGGAAAAGGTAAATGATTGCCGTGTTGCTGTGTATCTATGCCAAATGAACAATACCAATTTTGGCTCCCGCCGCCCGACGGCCGCATATCCTCCAACGGCTGTATGCCCTCAGACTCCCAACGGCCTGGTTTTCGTTCCTCCTTTTTACGGCTTCTTTTTACGGCCGAACTCTTTCCGCCATCGCGTCGGCACTTTGGTAAAATAAGGATTACGTTGCATTGCCCGCCATGATTTGACGCGTTCATAACGCTGTTGTTCTTCCCCCATTAAATGTACGCCCAGCGGATCAGAAAAACCGCCCAACAGAGAGGGAAGCGGAGACGAAGGCATCGGAGACGAGAGCAGCGGAGTCATAGCAAGATATCGTGTATTGGGTAGTAAATAATTGCCCGATACTCTACCATAGACAGCGTCAGGAACCGTCAGGTCTTTTTCTGACAACTATTCAAATACGAGACAGGAGAAAAATATCACAGAGTTAGGAAAAAAAGAGCCGAGGACGACGGTACTCCGTAGTCCCCGGATACGCAGCGCAATCCCCCGGAATTCCAGCATTGGCAACTCCTAGTTTGCAAGCCTCGTATTCACAACATTGCTTTCGCCGTCGGCACGGCAGCGGTACACCGGTCTGCTTCGGCGTTGAGATCGGCAAAAATTTTGGCGGCTTCTTCCGCGTTACCTGCTTTTCCGGCAGTTTCCAATTCAAGACAGAGTGTTTGGAGTGCTTCCGCTCCGAGCACCCCTGCGGAGCCCTTCAGCCGATGTCCAACTCTGCCCGCCTGCGATAAATCGCCGCTTGCAAGAGAGGAGGCGATTTCACGGGTATCGGCAACGATTTGTTCTAAGAACTCGTCAAGAATGATCTTTCCGATTTCCCTGTTGCCGCCGCACTGTTCCAGTAATGTTTCCAGCGTGAAAGGGAGATTTTTGTTCATACAGCATCTTCTTAAAAACATCCCGAAGCGTACTCCATTGGCACCGGCGGTCGAAGCACCGCGGAGAAGTGGACCCTTCGATTTTGTTGCATTCTACGGCCCTATTCTACGGAAGGTGCTGCCGTTTGTCAAGATGCCCGTTTGCCGAGAGGCGGGGTGTGTCAGTCCACTAACAAGTTTTTTTCCGAAATGTTGCCTTCATCACTTCCAGGATTGAAAAACTGGGCACTTGCCTGCCGAGGGCAGGTTAACAGTCACCGATTGGAGTTATCTTGATAAAAACCCTTAC
>Ga0099364_10008494_pt1 | contig 14446 bp, 12 predicted proteins | sample TergutTh196P3_FD_73070 | JGI IMG/M metagenome (GOLD analysis project Ga0099364, IMG submission 73070) | Microcerotermes parvus P3 segment gut microbial communities from Pointe-Noire, Republic of the Congo - Th196 P3 | ecosystem: Host-associated > Arthropoda: Insects > Digestive system > Gut ... | reverse complement strand
AACACGCGGCTTTTGAAACTTTCGTCCCAATGCAACTGCATCTCGACAAGGAACTGCTTGCCTGCCGCATCTGTACATCGCACATCAACAACGGTGTTGCGCAACACATCCGTCAAAATCGGTATAAACTCGCCTGTTTGATACTCAATTTCCATTATTGGCTTTTCAAGCGGCAGCATACTGTTTATTAGACTTATACACAGATGCTTGTGTTCGCCAAACACACGCTTGAAAGTCAAATCATTCTTTGGATCAAGGTATTTTGCCATGACAATTTTCTGATAAAATTTTCAGCGGCAAAGGTAGTAAAAAGTTTTTAGATTTTTGCAAAAAAAAATCAGAAAATTCTGATTTTTTTAGTCGTTAGTCTGTAGTCGTTAGTCGTTAGCATGGCTAATGGCTGTGAACTAATTATTTATGAGTAATGTTCGTGTTGTGGAATTTTTTGTAATGGTAAACAAGAACAAATAGCCATTCGCTACAATAATTGGTTGATTTGACCTATAATTGCAACATTTTAATTAATCCTTTGTTTAGTTCGTCAATTTCGGCGTTAGACAATTCTCCCAAAACTCCGAGCGCCAAATTAGCGTCAATTGTTGCAGTCCTTCGGTTATCAGAGCATCGTTGTACGGATTGTAATATTTAGCAAGGATAGCCTTTGTCTTGCGCATACTTTCCTGCAAATCTTCCTTGCTTCTACCTTCTGTTGCCGTTGCCCATCTTTCGTAAAATTCAACGGCAGCCTGTCCCTCCAATACTGGAGCCGATTTTATTTCTAAAGCCATCTTTATGTCAGTTTCAATGAATTATCGAAAAAATTATCAGCGGCAAAAGTACAAAAAAGATTTTAGATTTCAGCAAAAAAAATCAAAAAAAAAATCTGTTTTTTTTTAGTCGTTAGTCTGTAGTCGTTAGTCGTTAGCATGGTTATTGACTGTGAGATAATGGTTTAAGGGGAATGTTCGTGTAAACCAAGTATGTCAAAGAACGTGTTTTTTTGATTTTATTTTTAGGGGTTGCGGGTCAAGCCCGAATTGAAAACTGAAAACTGAAAACTGAAAACTATTTTCTACTCAATCTTTGGTTAAGCCTTGTTTTGAAGTCTGCTATGAGTTTGTTGACAGCGGCAGCAAATTCTCTGAAATTCTGCTCTCCTTCCACGAGCGCTAATGCGTTAATACGTTGCGTGATAGCGTTAATGACGTCGTCGAGTATTTTTCTTGCCGTTTTCTTGTTTACTTCGGGCATTTTTGCAATTGCTTCGTCGCGTCTGTCCCTCATCATGAGCGCCAGAGCGTTGTTAGCGTTTTCGAGTTCGTCAGGCTGAAAATAACGAATGTAAAACACGTTCCCCTTTTGGAATAGTTATAACTTTTCAGGTTCAATTCAGGTAACATGGATTGCCCGTGAGCGTTTTCGTGTGAACAAATACATTGCTAACAGCCTCTGTTTCATAACAATTTCAAAAAATATTTTAACGCAAAGTTAGATAAAAAAAAATGAAAAAACAAATTGCATATTATTCTTTTTCTTATTTTTTATTTTCTTTCTTCAAAAAAAATGTGTTACTTTGCGGCAAGATTTTTAGAAATCTACTTAAATAAAGAAAATCATCAATTACCTTCAAAAAGAAATATGGCTGAAACAAATTTTTCAAGACGAAACTTCATCGGTATGACCGGAATTGCGGGCGCTGGTTTAGCGTTATCAGGAAGTCCTTTGATGGCAACTCAGACGCTTCAATCACAAGTTCAAATGCAAACAAGCAGAAAGTTTAAAATGGGTCTAATAGGCTGCGGCAACCGTTGTAGGCAAATAGTAGACGCGTTGAACAATGTTCAAGAGATAGAAATGACCGCCTTTTGCGACGTCATGCCCCACAAGATGCAACTTAGGGCTGAGCAGGTCAATTCAAGCGTCAAGCCTCAACTTGTTCCAAAAGTTGACGACCTGCTGAAAATGCAGGAATTGGATTGTATAGCAATCTTTACCGAAAACGATTCGCACCGCGACATTACTATTGCCGGTTTGCAAGCAGGAAAGCATGTTTGGTGCGAGAAACCGATGGGATTGACAGTTGCCGAGTGTAATGATATTATTGGCGAGGTAGGACGCACGGGCAAACTTCTGCAAATAGGTCATCAAAGACGTCACTCGCCCGAGTACATCGCTCTCATCGAAGCGGTGAGAAGCCGACCGTTAGGTACGGTTTTGCAGTCGAGTCTGTTCGATTATCGCGGTGACTGGCGTGTGCCCGAAGCTCACGAAGCTCCCGAAGGCACAACCTACTGGCGTCTTATTCAAAAATTGAGCGGTGGAGTGGTATACGAAATGGGCGCGCACATAATAGACATAAACAATTGGATATTTGATAGCGAGCCTGTGGCTATTACCAGTCTGCAAGGCGTAAACAATTTTACGCTTCGCAAACGCGATTCGAGCGACCACGCCGGAGTACTTGTTGAATATGCCAACGGTTCTTTGATGAACTATGGCGGAAACGTTTACAACTATGGCTCAACAGCCTTAGACACTTGGTTTTGTGTTCACGGTACCGTTCAGCATGGCGGCGGAAATTTGACTATAAGATACGGCTCGCCACCCGGATTTCCAAGACCTCAAAACATGCCTCAAAACGAGCAAATATCTCTCAGAACCGACAACCGCGAAGGCGACGGCGCTGCCGAACAGTTCAGACATTTTGCAAAAGCAATGGATGGAAAAGCAAAGCCGTTTCCGGATATGTACGACGGACGTAGATGCGTACAGATATTGGAAGGCTCGGTTAGGGCGGCAAATGAAAGAAGAGTGATAAACGTCAGAGAATTAGGATAATATATCCTCGTATATAAAATATTATGGAACGAAGAAACTTTATTAAGAATACTGTCAGCGGTTTAGCGTTGACGGGGTTAGGGGGGTGGAACTGCAATAGCTGCAACAACCGCGCCGACGTTGCCATCGGGCGTCTCTAACAGGGCTAAGTTTACGCTGAAATATGCGCTCACATTGGGCATGTTCAGACAAAACGCCGGCGCCGACCCCATTGACAATCCCGTTGCCTGCGATTCTCTGGCTTTATCCTATTGCAATTGCTGCTATTATTGGAATTTTTTGGAGTTTTTGGAAAATAGACAGGCACATTTTTGATGCCCCAACCCGAAGGATACGACCGCGACCAACCGGGATTCGGAACTTTGTTGTTTTGGGGAACTGGGTAGAATGATTTGAGCAATTCCCGTTCCTACGATACCACCTATAAGACGATTTAGAAACGAAAAATGGGGACAGGAAAATAAAAAAAATCAAAAAAAAATGCATTTTTTTTGAAAAAAATTTGGAAGTTAAAAAAATAGTCACTATCTTTGCCGCGGTTTATGTTTCAATTCCTGCGGTTGTATAAATTTATCAAAAGCCTGATAATAGGCGGATAACAACGAATTGAGAGCAAAAGCTGACGGGTTCTTTGAAATCGTGTGTAACAATGAGTAGCAGAGGAAGTTGAGTGTGTTTGACGATGCGCCCCACACTAAATAACAGGCATCAACTCTGCTAACAAAACAAATCGGAGGGCATAGCGAGGTGCATATGATTAATGTATGGCTGCCACCTTGCCTGCTCCTGCGAAAAAGGTAAACGATGTTGAATACAATTCAACAGCCGTCTGCCTTAGCCGCATACAAGCCTAAAAAACTTTGTGCGGGATAATTTGGACTGAGCTTAGGCTAAACAGTCTTGTATTTAACCTTTTTAAAATTTATTCAATTTAAGGTCATGGGGCGAATCCGTTGATGATAGATATTAACTATCTGAAATACTGAATAATTAATATTAATATCCACACTTTTGACCCATGACCCAAAAAAGTACAACAATGAGGTATTTTTCGTCAATATTTATAATCCTAATATTCGTTGGATGTGAGCAGCGTTTACCACAGAAGGCATCCTTTCCTACGCCTACATATTTGGAGCAGTCTGTTGTTGTCCAAACCGACTCTTCAAGTTCAATGACAATTATTGTTGAGAAAGTTGAAGATTTGATTAAATCTTCTGATATCATAGAATTTATTAAGTATGTTCCGTTAGAAACGAATCAAGAATCTTTAATAGGTTATTATCAAAATGTTGTTATTTATAATGATTTTGTTTACGTATTGGATCGTGTTTCTGCAAGAGCGGTTTTAATATTTGATTTGAACGGTCAGTTTATTCAAAAAATAGGGGCAGTAGGAGGAGGTCCTGAAGAATTTTACCTTTTAGCAGGATTTAGTGTCGATAAATCAAAAGATAACTTGGTTTTGTATGACAACATGAAGCGAAGAATGATGTACTATACATTGGATGGTAACTTCATAAAAAGCGTCAATGTTCCATTTAGTTTTTTTGGAACTTTTGTCTTTCTTTCTTCTGGTACCATGATAAGCGCTATTAACAAGCATGATGGTAATTTTCATTTAGGACGATTTGACGATTATCGACTGATATACTCGGATAGTTTGGGGAAAATGTTAAAATTTGGTTATGGATTTGATGACAATATTAATTTACCATTATCATGGAGTCAATTAATATCTTATGATAATGAAATTTTATATCTTCCTCAATATTTAAATAGCATCTATACTGTAACCGATTCTTCTATACTTCAAAAATACATTATAGATTTAAGTAAGTTTAATCCCTTCAACAAAAAGATGCTTACCCAATTCAGAAATTATGACCAATTTAATGACTATTGGAGCATTACAACAAATTTAGAACCAAAAATAGCAGAAAATTTTGACCATCTTTATTTTGTAGTAAGTGATAAGAAACAAAAACTGTTTTATTTTTACGATAAAAATACAAACGTACTTGTAGGCTTCAAAACTATATTGTTTGATAGAGAATTCGCTTTGCAATTTCCAAGCATTTATGGCTTCGAAGACTATTTTGTTGGAACTGTTCCTGCTTGGCTGTTAAAAGAACTAAAGGAATATCATGACAAAAATAACTTCAAAATGCCTGATGAAGTTGACGATATGATAGACAGGTTAAATGAAGAAGACAACGATGTTCTTGTGTTTTTCAGAATAAAGCCACTAAATAATTTATGAATAATGCTATTTTTAAAAGAGGTACTATTAAAAACATATATTTTCAAGCGGCTTTACTTTTCAAAACATTTGGGCAGTACTATCCGAGTTTTATCATGGTCAGTATGCTCCTGCGAATCAGCTTTTTTACGTAACATTACATGCTTTATTTGGTTATAATCCGTTATTTTTTCATGCTGCCAGCCTGTTAGTTCATATTGCTAATGTGTTGTTAATATACCTGTTTATCAGGATATTGCTAACACGAACAAAATATTAACGCAAAAAGCAGATAAGACAAACGAAACGCCAATCTTTGTCGAATCCCACTGCATTTAAATACAGTGAGATTCAGCAAAGAACGATAACTGTTTATATAACAAGTGTGACAGCATTTTTTTCATTGCCTTAGCCTATAGAAACACAGAATAGGATTTTCTTCAATTTGGTCGCTGATTGGACGCAATATCGCGTTTTTTAAATATCTTTGCTGTACAACATACTCCTCTGGAAGCATATCTTCAGGAATGTTCATAACTTCAAGAACTGATTCAGCATCTACAATGGTAATGATGTAATTATCAGTTATTTTAGATACTTTACCAAAATCAACCAAAGCAAATGGATTAGACAACAAATAGAAAGTTTCAACTGTTTCGGATGTTTTACAGTAAAATACAATCTTATAACTTCCGTCAAATAAAACAACACAGATGAGGTATTGGTCGGTTTCCTTAAAGGTTTCCAATCCTGAAATATGACGTTGTCTATCCCAAATATTAATCCTCATGGGCGGAACAAAGCAATCGGGCGTTTTCCAATCTTCAGGAAAATTTTGTCTGCCAAAATCGTACTTATAAGCAGTAACTAATGAGTCTCTTGTAAGACGATATACGTAGTTTGACAAGCTAGGAAAATAGTAAAGTTCATTCCTGTACTCTGCAAATTCAGTAGCGCTATTTATAGAAATACCATGCCATTCATCAGATATCGGGAATGCCTGATGCTGAATTTTAAAATCTGTAGACAACCAAATTACTGAAGAGGTTAGTTGTGGAGGCGCTTTGTTAGTTTTTGCATTGGCAACATATCCGAAGTTGGTTTTTGCAACTTGCTTAAAAAGTCCAGGGAGCTTTTGCTGCCGCACTAATTCACCGTTTATGTCAAACATCATAATTTTTTGGTCGAAGCGGCAAACCAAGTTAAGTAACTGGGCATCGTCATCAAAAAATATATTTGTTACTTCCATATATTCATCTGGTCCTCTACCGTACCGGCTTATTGTGTTAATCCACTTACCCTGAGCGTCAAAAATGAAAACTGCTCTGCTTTTGTCTTCATCTAACACAAAAATTCTTTCAGGAAGAACGACAATTTCTTTTATCTCACCTATTAGACAGTTTTCATTGGTTTCCAACTGCACAAAATGAGTAGAAGACAAGATTTTTTCACTCATGCTTTCAGAATATAAGTAATCCTCAAAATTTACTGAAATTACTTGATAATCTGACGCTTCACGAAGCGAAGGCTTACATGCACTGAAAAAAATCGGCATTAAAATGAAGACAACGGAAAACCTATCTATACTTTTCATTTAGAATGGTGATATAGGGCAATTCTGAGGCGTACAGTAAGCATAAGGCCCACCACTTTTGCATAAAACATTAGCATTTTTGGCTGTATATGACCAATTTCCAAAGGCGTTAGCTCTAACAGTAACCAAACCGCCAAATAGACGAACTGTTGCCCATGCACTTGCAGTTCCGGAGTACTCACAATCTTTTTGTTCGATAGTGTACTTGCCTCCACAGGTACAAGGTGTGTTTGTACAGTTAGGGCAGGTAGGATCACCACCTCCAGTAGGACATTCGCCGCAAGTCCCATTCGTACAATTACTACAAGCAGGCGGAGGACATTGTCCGCAACTGCCGTTTGTGCAATTGCTGCATTCCCCACCGTTGGTTTGCGCTGTTATACTAACGTGCAAACTCTCGTTTGTCAACACTCCATAGCCCGTAAAAAAGGCATTGTAGAAATGAAGACTCAAAATCATAGCGCAAAATATAGCGCCTACCGAATATTTTATATACTTTTTCATAGTAAATAATATTAAATTAAGATTTGCGGCAAAATTAATATAAAAAAAAATATAAACCAAATATTTTTTACATTTTTTTGCTTTTTTTTACTATTTATTTTTCGAAATTTTAAAATAACGCATTAAAATGCTGAAATTCAGATGCCTGTTACTTTATTGATTTTGTTATTTTTTTTTGAAAATATATTTTTTTTGCTTTTCTTTGCAGAAATTTTTTAAAAATAAAATCTAAATAGAAATGGACAGACGACAATTTTTAAAAAGAGTAACGGCAGCTTCAGCATTAGTTGCCGGCTCTGGTTTAGCCGGTTATGGCTGCACGCCTGCGCCCGAGAAAAATATTCGTTGGGCAATGGGATGGATACTTTGGCGCGATTTTAGAGGCGCAAACATTCATATAAGAGAGGCTGTAGACAACATAGCCAACCTTGGATTAGACGGCATAGAATACACCCCCAGAAGAGACGAGTTAGCGCGATTTGACCTAACTCGCGAAAGCTTCAGAGATTTGTTGACCGAAAAAAATCTTACGGTAACAGCAAATTACTTTGGAGGCGACTTCCACGACCCAAATAGAAGAGCCCAAATCATGACCGAGTTTATGGACAGAATAGAAAATGTGAAGTTCTATGGAGCTAAAAATATAGTTATAGGACCTCCCGGACGAGGAAATTGGAGCGATTATCATCACGAAACCACAGATGACAGCGTTGACATAATACCCGAAAAAATCAAAGCTATGGCGCCGTTTATAAACGAACTCGGCAAAATAGCGCTTGACCAGGGCGTAGAAACAGGTATTCATCCACACACAAATACTATAGTGGAAAATCCCGCAGAAATAGATATGATAATGGAACTAACAGACCCTCAATACGTTGGTCTTGTACCTGATACTGCACATATCGAACTTGGCGGCGGCGATTCGGTGGCAATAATCAGAAAATACAGCGACAGATTGAATTATTTTCACTTGAAAGATTCAGTAGGAAGAACTTTCGAGCGCCCAAGATTTGAGCCATATCTAAGAGAAATGGGCAACGGTGATATTGACTTTCCCGCCATTATGAACATATTGAAAGAAATAGGATTTAAGGGTTGGCTGAATATAGAACAGGATAGAACAGAAATGACCCCGTTAGAATCAGCAACACAAAGCGTTAACTACATAAACTCAACGCTTAAGCCTATTTACACATAGTAAAGGCGTGACTGTAGTTGTTGGCTGGGGAGAAAGCTATCAAAGCTGAAGCTCCACTAAATGTACTTGTCTCCCTTTTCCATTTTAACGTTGTTCAAAAAATCCTTAATTTTTTGTTCTTCGTCTTTTTTACATATCAGCAGTACATCGTTTGTGAATACCACAATCATGTCTTCGAGACCTTGTATTACCGCTAATTTTTGCGGTTGTACATTTATTTCGCTGCCTTTTACATCGTACAGGAAAACATTATTTCCTACTATTGCGTTTTTATTTATATCTTTTCGTTGATTTGCATACAGAGAGCCCCATGTTCCTATATCCGACCATCCAAAATCGGCGCAAAGCACGTATACATTGTCCGCTTTTTCCATTATTGCGTAGTCAATAGATATATTACGGCATTGCGAATATATTTTTGCAACGGCATCGGCTTCGCGGTCGGTTCCAAGTTTGTCAAAGTGCGTACTGAATAGTTTGTTGATACTTGGCATGTAGTCGTCAAATGCGCTCATAATCGATTTTAGCGACCAGAAGAACATTCCTGAGTTCCAAAAAAACTCGCCGCTTTCGTAAAAAATTTTTGCCATCTTCAACTCCGGTTTTTCAGTAAATGTCTTAACTTTTTTAATTTCCGGAAAGTTACAAGTCTCGTTAGAGGCTTGTATGTAGCCATAACCGGTATCGGGGCGACTTGGTTTGATACCTATAGTCATCAACACGTCATTTGAGGCAGAACAGTCAAGCGCTTGTTGTACAACACGTAAGAACTCTGCTTCGTTTTTTATCAAATGGTCGGAAGGTGCAACAACGATATTTGCATTTGGATTCTCCTTCAGGAGTTTGAAGTTTGCGTAGGCTATACATGGAGCGGTGTTCTTACGCATTGGCTCGCATAACACTTGTCTGTCTTCTATTTCCAATTGCTCTATAGTGATGTTTTTATAAAGTTCGTTTGTTACGATTAAAATATTTTCTCTGGGCAAAAGTTTACTAAAGCGGTCAAATGTCTGCTGTATAAGCGTTTTTCCCGAGCCCGTAATATCCAAAAACTGTTTGGGCATATTGGTACGGCTAAGGGGCCAAAAGCGGCTGCCAACGCCGCCTGCCATTATTATACAATAATTGTTACTGTTCATTTCAGCGAATTTATTAAATAATAGAGCAACTGATCTTTATACGTTAGCAACTAAACTTTTTTCCCATTCCCAAGCCGACTTAAGAGTTTCCTCAAGCGTCGATTCTGCCTTCCATCCCAATTCATTGTTTGCATAATTTGTGTCAGCCCATACCTGTTCGGTATCTCCGGCTCTTCGTCCAACAATTTTGTAATTGAGTTTAAGACCTGCAACTTTTTCAAATGTTTTCACCATTTCGAGCACCGATACGCCTTTTCCGGTGCCAAGATTGAACATTTCGAATTTTTCTTTGTTCTTGTTTTCAATCAGCCTCTGCACTGCCTTTACGTGCGCTTTCGCAAGGTCGACTACGTGTATGTAGTCGCGAATACACGAGCCGTCGGGAGTGTTGTAGTCGTTGCCAAAAACTGACAATTGTTCGCGAATACCGATGGCTGTCTGCGTGATAAACGGCGCTAAATTGTTAGGTATGCCTATTGGCAATTCGCCTATATGCGCCGAAGGATGTGCTCCAATGGGGTTAAAGTATCGAAGCGCTATACATTTAATAATGTCAGTCGCCGATACCGCATCGCGAATAATTTCTTCGGAAATTTGTTTAGTATTTCCGTATGGCGATGTTGCCGGTTTGACCGGTGCATCTTCGGAGACCGGAAGTTTATCGGGCTGCCCGTACACAGTGCATGACGACGAGAAGACCATATTTGGAACAGAATATTGCTGCATAAGTTCCAAAAGGTTTATCAAAGATGCAAGGTTGTTGTGGTAATACATCAACGGTTTTTCAACCGACTCGCCTACAGCCTTATAGGCAGCAAAGTGGATGACAGCTTCTATTCCGCCGTAATTTTTAAAAAGCGCTTCAGTTTTTTTTCTGTCACACAAATCAAACTGCTCGATAGTGGGACGAACGCCCGTAATTTTCTCAATGCCATCGATTGCATCGATTTTCGAGTTTGATAAATTATCAACTATCACGACCTCAAAACCTTTATTAATGAGTTCTACAGCCGTGTGCGAACCGATATATCCGGTTCCGCCGGTAACTAATATTTTAGACATATTCGTAAATTTTTTTTTTTGCAAAATTACAAAAAATATGTTTCTTTGCAAAAAATATTTACATGAATCATCTTTATTCATCAAAACTTCTTGAAAATGTTGTACAGGAGTTTTCACAATTGCCCGGCATAGGCAAAAAAACAGCATTACGTTTGGCTTTGCATTTGCTCAGGCAGGAAGAAGAAGCCGTTAAACGGTTTGGACAAGCAGTAGTTGAGATGCGCAGCGGAGTAAAATACTGCAAGTATTGTTATAATTTGTCAGACACGGAAGTCTGCGAAATATGTTCAAATCCGCGTCGCGACCACTCGCTTGTGTGCGTTGTTGAATCTATTCGCGATGTTATTTCTATCGAAGACACGATGCAGTATCAGGGCGTTTATCATGTTCTTGGCGGAATAATTTCGCCTATGGACGGAATTGGTCCGGCAGATTTAACAATTGAATCGCTTGTTCAGAAAGTTAGTGACGGAAATGTGACGGAAATTATTCTTGCGCTTAGCGCCACTATGGAAGGCGACACAACAAATTTTTATATCTATCGCAAGGTAGCTCAATTCAATGTAATTGTATCTACTTTAGCGCGAGGTTTAGCGGTAGGCGATGAATTGGAGTATGCCGATCAGGTAACGCTCGGAAGGTCGATAGTTAATAGAACGCCGTTGAAAATTGAAAATTGAAAACTAATATGTATACAGACGATTACTTTATGCGCAAAGCGTTAAATGAGGCTCAGTTAGCCTTCGAAAAAGACGAAGTGCCTGTTGGCGCGATTATTGTTGTTGAAAATCGTATCATTGCACGCGCTCACAACCTTGTCGAAACGCTCACGGATGTTACTGCACACGCCGAAATGCAAGCTATCACGTCGGCAGCGGCGTTTCTATGCGGGAAATATTTGAACGAATGTACTATGTACGTGACGTTGGAACCTTGCAATATGTGCGCCGGCGCACTATATTGGGCGCAACTAAAACGTCTTGTTTACGGCGCAAGCGACGATAAAAGAGGGTTTACGCTAAGCCAAACGCCTATGTTGCATCCAACAACCACGCTCACAATCGGCATTCTCGAAAAAGAATGTTCGGAACTGATAAAAAATTTTTTCAAGCTAAAGCGAAATTGATAAAATTTTCAGTTGTATCTTATTCGCAGTCGCATTTAAGATTCAGTTCATCGATAATCCAATTTGCGCCATAAACCTTGTCGGTTACAAAAAGTATGTATCTGATATCTACCGTAATGTTTCGACAAATTGTAACATCGTAAACGAAATCGCTCATTGTGCTTTCCCACGTACGGTCGAAATTTAATCCTAACAGTTCGCCGCTATGATTCAAAACCGGACTTCCGGAATTACCGCCCGACGTATGATTTGAAGCAAGGAAACATACCGGCACCGTATTTTGATTGTATATGGCGTATCTGCCAAAATCACCTTTTTCAATTGCCGCTCTAAGAGGCTCAGGAACATTGAAATGATACACGTCAGGATTATCTTTTTCAATTATTCCTTCCAATGTAGTATATGGCATGTATTTAACAGCGTCGACAGGCATATATCCTTCTACAACGCCAAATGTAACCCGCATCGTTCTGTTTGCATCGGGATAAAATATTCTTTCCGGGTCTGTAGCCATTTGCGCTGCCATGTATATTCTACCCAAACTGTCAGTTCTATGCGTCAGGCGCGTTTGCATAGGAGTAACCAATTCTTCCAGCATTGCGTGTCCGCTACGGTAAATGGCAAGAAAGGGGTCGTTTTCTAAAGCTCTGATATTTCTCGCAGTACGATTTGTCAGCGCATCGTGTAAACTTTCATACGAACGAAATACAGAAGTTTTGAAAACATCGTTAGCCCATTGCTCAAACGAGCCTCTGTGTTTACGTAGTCTGATGTTCATCTCTTCGAAGTGATACCGGTTTGGCACATGTTCATGATAAGCTTTCATCATTGAGACAAACATATCTCTGTCTAAATCCTTAGAATAATCACGATAGAAGGTTGCAGCGGTTTGAAGAAAATTTTCTATTCTTCTGTCAGACATATCGGTATTCGATAGTGTGTTATATCTTCCGGCAAGTCCTACCAATTCGACAGCAGAGACTGTTTCAGAATAGTAGGTTGAAACCATATTGAGAGGTGTTAGCTCTTCTGTGGTGTTTTTTATTTGGTAGAGAAGTTGCCCGTATGCCTGTAGCCATTGCGGATTTGAGTCCACCGCATACATAAATTTTTCTTCATGCGCCTGTTTTATTCTTATTCCATCCAACCGTATTATTCCTCGTGTAACACCTTGCCATCTTTTCCACGGATTTGCTACTCCTGCATGTTTTGTAGCGTATTGTATTGCAACGTTGCGGTCGTTTTGCATGTGATTGTCCATTATTTCTAATCGCTTGTCGCGCATTGCAACACGTGCCGGAAATTCCTGAAATGCGGTATAATACAGTTCATAAGAGCTTATGTACTGGTTGGTAACAGCCGGATATCCATACACCATAGTGAAATCGCCTTCTGCAGCGCCGTTAGTTGTAACCTGAATATGCCGTTTAGGGCGATACGGTACGTTATCGGGAGAATAGTCTGCCGGACGGTTGTTCTGGTCGGCGTATATCCTGAAAAAAGCAAAATCACCGGTGTGTCTGGGCCACATCCAATTGTCTACATCGCCGCCAAATTTACCAATCGAAGAAGGCGGAGCGCCAACTAAACGAATATCGGTAAAAACTTCGTAAACGTACATAAAGTATTGATTGCCCCTGAACAACGGTCTAATCTCAACTCTATAGCTTCCCGCAGGTAAATTTGAGGTGCGAATACGGGCAATTGCTGCGTTAATACTGTCTGTTCGTTGCTGCTCGTGCATTTCGGAATTAACATTTTGAAAAACCAAATCGGTTACATCCTCCATACGTTTCAGAAATGAGACGTGAGTTCCCGGATTTGGCAATTCTTCTTCCATCGAATTTGCCCAAAAACCGTAGGTCAAAATATCGTTTTCCAACGTGCTGTGCATCTGCAACTGCCCGTAACCACAGTGGTGATTGGTGAGGATAAGTCCGGATTCAGAAACGACAACTCCGGAACATCTACTGTCAAACCAAATTACAGCATCTTTTAAGCTTGCTTGGTTAACGCTGTAAACATCTTCGGAAGTGAGCAAAAAACCTAACTCTTGCATCCTTTGCAAGCGTGTTTGTTCAAGCAACAAGGGAATCCACATTCCTTCATCGGCATAAATTGGCGACAAGGTCAATACTGTCAGGGCAAATACTAAAATTTTATTTTTCATAGCGACTCTTTTTTTTACATTTTGTTCATTAATATTATCGATGCAAAAGTAGTAAAAAATAAAAAAAAAAACAAATTTTTCTTATTTTTTTGCTAAAAAATTTTTTTATGCGTACCTTTGGTTTTTTTTTAATTAAAAATATTTATCATGGTAAAGCCAACACTATTAGTATTAGCTGCCGGAATGGGCAGTCGTTACGGCGGGTTGAAGCAGATGGACGCTATAGGACCCAACGGAGAAACAATTATTGATTATTCCATCTACGACGCCATACGCGCAGGTTTTGGCAAAGTTGTAATGGTTATCCGCAAATCTATTGAAGAAGATTTCAATCAGGTCTTCGTTAGTAAATACAGCGGAAAAATAGAATTAGAGTACGTTTTGCAAGAAATAGAATACGTACCCGAAGGCGCTGTCTATCACCCTGAAAGAGTGAAACCATGGGGTACGGCGCATGCTATACTTATGGCTGACGGCGTTATAAATGAGCCGTTTTGTGTGATTAATGGCGATGATTTCTATGGAGCAGACGCATTCGTTAAAATGTCTGAATTCCTTGCCAAGCAACAA
>Ga0099364_10008493_pt1 | contig 14446 bp, 12 predicted proteins | sample TergutTh196P3_FD_73070 | JGI IMG/M metagenome (GOLD analysis project Ga0099364, IMG submission 73070) | Microcerotermes parvus P3 segment gut microbial communities from Pointe-Noire, Republic of the Congo - Th196 P3 | ecosystem: Host-associated > Arthropoda: Insects > Digestive system > Gut ... | reverse complement strand
GAGAAGGGGAAGGAAGCAACACTTGGCGTCCTATTGTACCGTTTCAGGGATAGTACGGCAAGGGCTAAAAGTCGGTCGCCGGACGGTGGCCGGTTCCACCTTCAAGTTTCATGGTTTGAATCCAAGTCGTTGGGCGGTGGCGGTGGGCTCGGCCAAACAATGTTTGCCGATCTCTTGCAACAAGTGATTCCATCCAATATTCGACACCACTTCACTTTTCCACCCTCCACTTTCCCACAACAACCCAAAACGAAGTTCTATGGCGTTGCGTAGTATAGAGGGATGCCCTGGTGCCGGTTAATCAATAGGGAACATTGGGGCAGGCGACCGGCGAAAATAGGCCGCTTTCAAAACGAGCTAAACTACTCAATTTACTTGCCCAAAGCGTCAGCCTTGGACGGATTTTTCGTGTTTACCAGCGTCCACAAACGCTCCATTTCGCTACCGTAATCCGGCCTGGCGAGCAGGGCCGTTCCTGTAACAAAAAGATTGGCTCCGGCGGCGGCACTGTCGGCAATCGTCGTTTCGCCGACGCCACCGTCGACGGAAAGAAACGTCTCGTCGCTACAAACCTCACGAAGTCGTCGAATTTTGCCCAATGCAACGGGATCAAACGCCTGACCGCCGAAACCGGGCATCACGCTCATCGTCAGAACGAGATCGCAGTCGGCGACAAACGGCAACACCCTCTCAACCGGCGTCGGCGGATTCAATGAAAGTCCCGGTATCGCGCCGAGTTTTCGTATTTCATCGAACATTGGTCGGGGGTCCGCCGCAACTTCGATGTGAACCGTTAAAAAATCCGCTCCAGCCTTGCGGAACGGTGCCAAATACTTCCACGGTTCGGCGAGCATCAGGTGAACATCGAGTGGCAGTTCCGTGATCCGGCGGATCGCTTCGACGACCGGGATGCCGAAACTCAAATTCGGCACGAAATGTCCGTCCATGATGTCAAGGTGCAGAATCTTTGCCCCCGCCGCTTCCAAACGGCGGATGTCCCGCTCCAAATGGCCGAAGTCCGCCGCAAGCAACGACGGATTTATCAGCGGACGGTGCGCAAGCAGTTGGGGCAGGTCGGTGGAAGAAAAGCTCATAGGGACGTCTCCATGTGATCGGCGATGGCGTTGAGGGATTTGCTAATCTGCCGTTTTATTTCATCTTCCCGGACGCGAACGACGACGTCCATATTGTTCGCCCAGACAGGTTGGTTACGCTGATCGAAAACGGTCATTCCCCGTGTCAGGGTTCCGTCGAGTTCGACGTCGCCGGCCATTTCACAGGTCTCGGCCCAAGAGGGATTCGTCGCAACCAGATAGGTGATAAGGTCGTGAATGTGAATGCCTTCCAGCCCGTAACATTCCCGATAGGCCTGAAAAGCGGGGAGTAACATGCTATGGAGCAGTACGCCGAGTGGACGGTTTTCATCGGGAAACTGCTCCAGATGGGCCGGCGTGAGCAAGATGGGGTTGGTGACGTCGAGCGGAACCAGTGTTTTCGTACATCGTGCGTGAAAAACGGTGGACGCCGCTTCCGGATCGGCGAAAATGTTGAACTCGGCACAGGGTGAAATGTTGCCGACCGCCGAAATCGAACCGCCGGAGATGTAAAGATGCCGAATCATCTGCGGCAGTTCCGTATCTCGAATGAACGCTCGGGCAATGTTCGTCAGGGGGCCGAGACAAACGACCATCACGTTTTCCGGATCGCTGCGCACGGCGTCGCAGATGATTTTTTCGGCAGGATGCCGTGTCAAGAGTTCGGCAACGGGCAACGGCGTTCCACCGAGTCCGTCGATTCCATAAACGTGTCGGGCGTCGACCGGCAAACCATCATCGGGATCGCTTCCCATTCCGAGTCGGGGCAGACGCGGCGGATCGAGAAACTCGACGATGGCCTGAAGATTCCTCGCCGTTTGGACCGCCGGAACGTTTCCGCCGACGCTCGTTAGCGCAACGATTTCAACCATCGGATCGAAAATCGCCATGCAAAGAGCCATTGCATCGACGACTCCGGGATCGGCGTCAAGCAATATTTTTTTAGGCATCGTATTCGCTACGGTTATGACCAATAGTTACAATTATTTGAATTCCGTCGTCAACTGAATATCGATGAGCGCCATCTCCCGTTCGAGCGTCAGCGTTACCTGTTCGCCGGGCGGCGTTTGGTGAATCTGATATTCAACGGCGGCGCGCGACGGCGTCAGACGGTTATTTATCATTACGATTAAATCGTCGGGCTTCACGCCGAGTTTCTCCGCTTCGCTACCGGCCTTTACCGTATCAATAAACGGCGGCGTGCGGCGACCGACCGTCGTTACCAAAAGAATGCCCCAGTCCTGCATCATACGAACCGTGTCCTCCGGAATCAGTTCCTTCTCCGGCTTGATCGCGTCGGGTGAAATCAGCATCGGCTTTCTCGTACCGATTTCTCCGTCCCTTGCGATCATTTCCGCAACTTTTTCCCGCAGAGCAAAAACGGGAATCGCAAAGTTCAGCCACGCGCCGTTTTCGCGGTTGCGCAATTCCTTGCCGAGCAGACCGATCAGTTCGCCATCGGATTCGAGAACCAACGCTCCGCCCGCCGCGCCGGGATTGTTCGTCGTAAAATCAACGACATAAACCGGTCCCTTGTACGGCGTTTCAAAAACTCCGCGCCGGGCACGCAACGTCGTTCGGGAAGCGATTTTGCCCCGCTGAACCGTTGCCGATTCGTTGCCGACCGCAATGTTGAACGGATTCGACACCGCATACACCGGTTCGCCGATTTGCACCGAATCGTCGAATCCGTACAGATCGGAACCCTTGTCCTCATTACGGTTTGCGCCGGTCGATTCCCTGAGTTCAAAGAACGGCAATTCCGTTGCTGGAATTTTCAGTAACGCGATTTCGAGCAGCGGATCGGCGTCGGTCATTCGGGCTTCGTATTTTCGTCCGTTATCCAAAACAACGGTCAGCGGGTCCGCCTGGAGGGCCGCCGTGAGAGCCGTCAGAATGTATCCGTCCGCCGAGACCAGCACACCGGCTTGGTATCCGTGCATGCCGGGTATATTTCCGGCGCCGTAAATCTTGACAACCTTCGATTGCGCATCGGAAATCAGCGTTGACGACCTTTTCGTTCCGTGAATCCGCTCCGTGGGAAGAACCTGCGGATCGAAACTCATTGCAGGTTCCAGCGTTTCGAGATCGAAAATACCGAAGAGAATGCGACCGTATCGGACTTCCATTTCGTTGCGGCCTTCGCGCAACCGAAAATACACTTCGCAGGGAAAATCCAACGCGCTGCCGAACATCTCGATCAATGCAAGGCGACCATTTTCCGGATCAAAAAAGAACCGAACATCGTTGCCGAGCCACGAAATTTGCGCAACATCAAACAGTTTGTCCGTATTTCCCAGGACCGGAGCGGTTCCGACATAGACGACTTCGCCGAAATCAAAATTGTCGCCGCTGACCGCAAGGAGCCGCAACAGATACAGTGCCGTGAACAACCCGCCGCTGCCTCGCGGAGCCTGATAGTGTATCATCGGATCGAGGACCGTGATCGTTTCCTGTTTCATTTGGTTTGCGTTCCAAAAACCTTTTGCGACGGGAAGATCGAACGCCACGCCGTCGTCGGTGATTTCGAACGAATACTTTTCCGGTCGTCCTGCGAGTCCTCCGGCGAGTTTCCACGGCTCGTCGGTTGCGTCGAAGTTTTTGCGCCAATGATCCAGAACTCGTTTCAGTTCGATGCGATTGAAATAAAAGTTTGCGTAACCGCGTTGCTTTTCGTAGAAAGGTTTGAGGTTGTCGGGAATGAAATGTTCTTTTCGTACCAATCTTTCGTTGTTGGGGTCGTTTTGGGTAAAAGACTCCACCCCGTCATTCCCGCGAAAGCGGGAATCTAGAGAGAAAGATACCGTATTGTCTAGGTCCCCGCTTTCGCGGGGATGACGGGGATTCCCATCGCTCCTTGGGGGTACAATTGGCGGTTCAATCATTTTTTCGGTCATTTCGATCAGATTCGCTTCGCCGTGCAAGGCACCAAGGCGGATCAGCAGATCGTAGCGCACGCCGTCTTTGCCGCGTACCGTTGCAGGAAGCCGCCAATTCTTCGGAAAAATACCGACGATGTTTTTGAACGTATTTGCCGTGTCAATCGCTCGATTGGCAAAGCGTAACAGTTCGTCGTCGTAACGCAAACCACTGCGGTAAGCGTCGGACGTTCCCAACACGTCGCTGAACACAACGCGGCCATCCCGGTCGGTCTGCACCGTGGCGTTCATCGTTGCGTGATCGACGATGCGTCCGCTTTTCAGATCGCCGAGGAAATTTCGTACCTGATTACTCGAAACGGCATAACCGATGCCGACGTTCACCCGGCCTCGCTTTTCAAAGGAACAACGCCCGATGATTCCAATGACTTCGCCCTTGTCATTGAAGAGCGGTCCGCCACTGTTGCCGGGATTTACGGCGGCGTCCGTTTGCAGACAGTCCGTGTACTCCAAGAACGAACCCGACGGAAATTGGTAACGGTGAACGCCCGATATGATTCCCTTCGACACACAAGGCTGCAAGTCAAGGGCCAGCAAAAACGGATTGCCCATCACGATGGCCGTATCACCGACCTGCACCAAGTCGCTGTCGGCAAGATTGGCGTATGGGAATTGACAATCAGAAAGGGGAAAGGGAGCAGGGGGCATTTTCTGTTCCCTGTTCCCTCCCCCCTCCTCCATTGTCAACTTGATAAGGGCGATGTCTCCGACGGGGTCCATTCCGACGATGATGGCGTCGTAGAGTTTTCCGTCGACGGCACATTTCATTGCCGGTCCGCAGGGTTGGACGACGTGAAAGTTGGTCAGAGCGTATCCGTCCGGCGAGATGAGGACGCCGCTGCCGCCGCCGGCTCTGTCGTCGATGTCGGCAGGAAAAATCATCACGGTCGCCTTCATGGCACGTTCGATCACGTCGTCGGCAACGGCAATGGACGAAAGGAAAAAGAGGAGCGCAAAGGGGAGAAAATAACGGGACATGTCAGGTGTTCGGCAAAAGGAGAACCGTTATTTCTAAAAAGGAATCAAGTATTTACAGTCCAAGTCACCTGTGCTATTCTACCATCGTTTCCATGGAATTGGAAGATATTTGGGCCGATACTACGGCACAATCCGCCCACGATTTCAGGAGAAGCTTGCACACTCCTTGTGCATCGTTTACGGTATAATAGTTGTTTTCCGTCCTCGACTCAGCCTCATTGATCGCGCTCCATGCCACCGACCTACCGTTTTTCTGTTCTCAAAGAGCTGAGCGATCAGCAGGTTCGCTTTGCGCCTCGGGAAAAGAAGATTGAGCAAAGTCACCGTGCCGAGGCGCTCCATCAAGCCATTGATCCGGACAAGGAATACTCTTATCGTTTTGTCTGTCAAGGAATTACGACGTTTCGCTCCGACTTGTATCCGGACGTTCGGTTTCCCGGCGGTCACCTTTGTGGAGACCTGCTCCGCATTATCGACGATCTTTTCAGTTCCGCCGACGTGTCCACGGACGAGGTCGACGAAAAAGTCTGGACGACTGAGGCGTTGGCAGAGCAGTTCAATGTTTCGATGAAAACGATCGCCCGTTGGCGAGCGCGGGGACTGGTTGCCCGGCATTTTCTTTTTTCAGGAAAAAAACGGATCGGTTTTCTGCAAAGCTCCGTGGACTATTTCCGGCAGCACCACGCCCCGCAAATTGAACGGGGTTCCACGTTCAGCCAATTGACCGATGAGGAAAAGCAGCAGATTATCCGAACGGCACGGCGTTTTGCTCAAAACGGTTCCTCGCCGACCGAAGTCGCCAAGCGGATTGCGCGACACACCGGCCGTAGCGTCGAAACGATCCGCTCCCTGCTCAAGTCGTTCGATGAGCGGAATAGCGACATTCCATTGTTTCCGAACCGCAACACGCCGCTCAGCGACGAGATCAAACGCAAAATCTTTTCAGAGTTTCGACACCATGTTCCCATTGAGCAGCTTGCGAAGATGTTTCACCGGACCCGCGGCAGCATCTACCGGATTCTTGGGCAGATGCGTGCCTCGCGGATCGCCGATTTCGCTCTGGCTTTCGTTGACAATCCGGATTTTCCGCGTTTTCGAGGCTCTGCGGAGAAACTTGTTCTTTCCGATCTTCCGCCGCCCTTGGTCGAAAGTCCGCAGAAGAAGCGTTCCAACGTTCGAAAGGCTCCCGAACAACCGGATTTCGTCGAGATCGATCGTGGGACGGCGGAATCCTCGGGCCTTCCGCCCTACTTGGCCGGTCTCTATAAAATTCCGTTGCTGTCCGCCGAGCAGGAACTTCACCTCTTCCGAAAAATGAACTTCCTCAAATATAAAGCCTCGGTCCTCCGTGATTCTCTGGACACGCAACATCCGAAGGCCCCTCTGATGCAACAGATTGAGAAGCTTTACGACAAGGCGATTACGACGAAAAACGAAATCGTTTCGGCAAACCTCAGGCTTGTCGTATCGATTGCGAAGCGGCATGTTGGTCCCTATTCGGATTTTTTCGATCTGGTCAGCGACGGTAATCTTTCCTTGATTAGGGCCGTTGAAAAGTTTGATTATTCCCGCGGTAATCGGTTCAGTACCTATGCCACGTGGGCGATTTCACGCAATTTTGCCAAAACGATTCCTGCCGAAAAGCGGCACCGCGACCGTTTTTCTCTGGGCGAGGAGGAGCTTTTCGAAGCGACCATCGACAATCGCAGCAATCTGATGCTTGAGGAGCAGTTCCAAGCGGAGCGGGAAGTTCAGGTCGGGCGACTTCTTCACGAACTTGACGAACGGGAACAGCGAATCATCATCAGTCGATTCGGGATTGGGCAGACCGACGATCCGTTGACGCTTAATGAAGTCGGCGATGAGATCGGCGTCACCAAGGAGCGGGTCCGCCAAATCGAGGTCCGCGCCTTGGCCAAACTGAGAAAAGTCGCCGAAGAGGAACACCTCGAAATCGCCGGTTTATAGAAACACGTCGCTCCTTTCCCGTTGCCGTTAATTTCAACGACATGTTTGGAGGGCTTGATCGGTGCTGTGGCTTTGTGGAAAGGCCCTGCGCGAATCCGGTCATTCGGCCGGAGAACGCTTGGCGATGACGGAGCCGATCTGCGACACAAGCATTGACGTCAACTCAAGGGGGCGTTCCGAAAAATCGACGAGGGCTTCGTCGATCCCCTCCCACGGAACGAGGGCAACCGATGATCCCGGGAAAGCGTCGCCCGGTGGCGGGTAAACCATCGGCGGCGATTCCGGCGTTCCCTGGAAAAACAGGCCGATGGCGACCAGCAAACAAGCGACGGCGGCGATTCCGACGGCAAACGGTCGGCGGCTTCTTCGAGAAACCGACCTTGAGGCAACGACCGGGATGTCGGAGGAAGCATCGTCCGAAAAGCGAAGTTCCAGTTCCAGCGCCAACATCGACTCATAGTAACGCCGCAACCGTTCGTTTCGCAACACGAGCCTGCTGGTCAAACCGGTGAGCGGCTTGCCATCGTCGAGAGCGCGATCAATGCGGGCGAGCAATATACGTTCGAATAATTTCATCGCTTAGCGGGCCGATTTTTCGGCGAATTCTTTTTCAAACAGGGGCAACAGTTTTTTTCGAGCACGGTGAAGCTGCACGCGGACCGCTCCTTCCTTTTTACCGATTCTCGTCGCAATCGCCGTAACGTCGAGGTCGTCACGGTATCGAAGGCAAAGGACTTCGCAGTCTTCCGCCGAGAGTTCATTCCGGGCAATACGCCAAATGTTGTTTCGTTCCTCGCGCCGCTGGACTTCGTCAGCAAACACAACGACTGGTTCGACGACTCCTTCGGCGTCCAGCGAGGCGATGCGCCGTTTTCGGCCTTCGGCGGCGACCATCCGAAAGGCGATCCGATGCAACCAGCCAACGAGCTTTTCGCCGGACTCAAGTTGTCCGATCATCTCAAAACCACGAATCAGCGTTCGTTGAGCAAGTTCTTCGGCTTGATGGGCGCAAAACGTATATCGGGTCAAAAACCGATGCAGGACGGGCCGATAACGGCGGTCGATCTCATCAAACGCCTCGTTCCGACCGGTCTGCACGCGGCAAACCAACTCGGCGTCGGAAAGGTGTTCGTAAACGTCGCACATTTCGTCTTTGCTTCTTTAAGAGGAAAGGGATCAGGACTAGCAACTTCTTTTTCCCTCGTTCCCTGTTCTCTTCCCTCTTATTTCTTCCTGATTCCGTCGCTTACCTTTACGAGGATTCCGGAAAGCAGGCTCCAAAGGTCGGGATGGTCCAGCCTCGCTATAACGCGGATATCGGTTTCATCAACCACGATGTTGATCGTCTGTAGGAAGTTTGTAATCCCTCGGGCATCGGTTGGGACCGGAACAAGGGCAACGGCTCCGAGCAACATCCCGTAAGCGGCTTTAGCGTCGTCCATTTGCCGCAAGGACAATCGAACCTCGACTTGGGTTGCGCCGTCAACGTCGCGGAGACCGACCTCCACGCCTCTGATTTTAGCACAGACTTCCGTTATCCGCTCGCTCCATTTTTGTTGTTTGCCAAGTTCTTCGAGGAACCGGAAACAGCGATCGCCGACGACAAGTTTCTTGAGATACTCTGCGGCGTATTCCTCGCCGGTTTGACCGGACTTGAACGCCTCGCAATATCGTTGGATATTGGCCTCATCGGAAAAGAGTACGGCATATCGTTGGCTGTTGCCGGGCAATTTCAGACCGGCACAGCAAAACTCGATCTTTTGTCCCAGGTGCCTGAAAGTCGTCTTAATGATGAACTCTCCGTCCGATTCGTTTTTCAGCCAAGTGTAATCCGATGCCTCCCTGAAGTCTTCGACCATTCGGAGCCAGGCAAGCCACGGTGTCGGGTCAATGTCCAGCAGGACCGTGAATGCTCCGTTGAATCCGGACAAATCACCCACATCAGCCATAAAAACGGCTGCGTCGAGATGTCGGAACATCAGCTCAGTCGATTCCAAGAAGGACAATTCCCTCCCCACAACTGTCTTGGCGATCAGATCGACGAACTTCGGCGGCAGTACCTTTTCGAGTCTTTGGCGGTTGTTCAATTCATTGCGGATTCCTTTGTCGACAGCCTCGCCAAACAGTGTACGGAACGGCTCCCATTCCGGCAGGGAGGTTAATTGTCGGGCGAACGCCGTTTGTGGAAACGCTTTGACGTTAACGTAAAAAAGAACATCGGGGCTCTTCGCTTTCAGGGAGGAGGGGGCCGCCAAAGCCAATAGCAAGGCAACGCAAAAAAGTGATCGTGCAAAACGCATGGTAAACTCCGCGTCTCGAAGGAATGGTTTCAAGAGCGGCGAAGTCCGCCGCCGTAGGGAAAGATGCGCTGACCGTCCTGTTCGTTACGTGAGTTTGTTGATCGGCGGGAAATTTCCGGAAACAGCACCTTCCCGGCACCGGATTATGTGCTAGAATAAACGGAGCGATCGTGAAATTTCCTTGGCCCTCCCCCCTCCGCGAATCCGATGAACATTTTATTTGCTTCCAGCGAGGTTACGCCATTTTCAAAGACCGGCGGCCTGGCCGACGTCTGTTCTTCGTTGCCGACCGCCCTTGCGAGGCTCGGGCATAAGCCGGTGATTATTACACCGGCCTATCGCTGTGTCTTCCAGCGTGGACTGCCGCTCGAAGCAACCGACGTTGTTCTTTCCATACCGGTCGGCAGTAAAACGATCGATGCCACTCTTTGGAAGTCGACGCTTCCGGGAACGGACATTCCGGTTTGGTTTGTTCGGCAAGACAGGTATTTTGACCGTGACGGGATTTACACCGAACATGGCGAAGACTACGGCGACAACTGCGAACGCTTCGTATTTTTCTGCCGTGCCGTCATGGAAGCAGTCAAAACGCTTGGCTGGAACGTTGATATCCTACACTCGAACGATTGGCAAACCGGTCTGCTACCAGGCTACCTGAAAACGCTCTACGCCGAGGAAAAGGGATTCGAAAAGATTGTTTCGCTCCACACGATCCACAATTTGGCGTATCAAGGCATTTTCTGGCACTGGGACATGTTGCTTACCGGAATCGGTTGGGAGTATTTCACCTATGACAAAATGGAGTTCTACGGCAAACTGAACCTGATGAAAACCGGCGTGATGTTCGCCGACGGCGTCAGTACGGTCAGTCCCCGTTACGCTCTGGAGATTCAATCGCTGACTTTTGGTTGCGGCATGGAGATGGTGCTCCAGTTCCGTAGTCCGATGCTTCGCGGCATTTTGAACGGCGTCTGTACGAAACACTGGAATCCGGCAACCGATCCTCACATCGCCGCCCCGTTTACCGTCGACGATGTTTTTGTTAAGAAACCGCTGTGCAAGGCCGATCTCCAGCAAACGCTTGATTTGCCGACAGAGCCGGACACGCCGTTGTTCGGTGTTGTCAGTCGTTTGGCTCACCAAAAAGGGATTGACCTCGTTGCCGACGTCATTCCGACATGGGTGGAAGGGCACGGCGTTCAATTCTGCGTGCTCGGAACCGGCAATCGCGGTTTGGAGGCGTACTTGGAAGAGCTGTCACGTCGCTACCCGAACAACGTTGCGGTCCGCACCGAATTCTCCGACGCCTTGGCCCACAAAATCGAGGCTGGTAGCGACTTTTTCCTGATGCCCAGCCGCTATGAACCCTGTGGTTTGAATCAGATGTACAGCCAGATGTACGGCACTGTCCCGATCGTCCACGATACCGGCGGCTTGGCGGACACCGTCGTCGACTTGAACGATGAAACCCTGGAGAATAACACCGCGACAGGATTCTCGTTTTTTGCCGACAATGTTCACGATCTCAATACAACGATCTGGCGGGCACTGAATGTTTATTGGGAGAAGAAGGCCATCTGGCAACGACTCATTCAGAACGGAATGCGACAAAACTGGTCTTGGGAAAAAAGCGCCGAACAGTATGTCCGGTTCTACGAAAAACTCCGAACGGCCGCCAAAAAGAAACCGCCCACGCCAAAAAAGGGTTCCCCTGGAACCGACACGGCGATTTTGTCGCCGGGCGACGCAAAATCAACTGCTTGATTGAGGAGGAGGGATGAGGTAGAATGACCGTTCTTGTCCCTCTTTCCACTTTACGATGATGAACCTTGCGGATAAAAAATATAGTAACTTTGCGTTGGTCCGGGAAATGCTTCGAGCACCGGCGATCATTGGGGCTTTTGACTTCGAGCAGACAAGGCAAGTCGCCGCGTCGGTCCGAAAAACCGGTCGATTCTTTATCACCGGCGAAGGCTCCAGTCGAATCTTTCCGTCGAAGTCCTTCATTTGCCAGATGATGGAATCCGGTGGTGTACCGATCATGCTGGCAACCGAAGGCGCCCGGCAGGCGGCGGAGTATGACCTCTCGCAATGGACCGTCATGGGAGCGTCAAACAGCGGACAAACGAAAGAGCTCATCGCGCTCTTCCAAAAGCTACAGGACGAAAAACATCCAAACCTTTTTGGTATGACGGCGAATGCTGGAACGAAGATTACCGAATTGGCCGATTGCATCGTTCTTTCCTGCGGCAAAGAAGAAGCTGTTGCCGCGACGATGAGCGTTATCGAGCAAGCTCTTGTTTATCATTCAATTTACGTCGCTCTGACCGGCTGCCAATGCGGCTGCACCGCGAACAAGAGCAAAGCGGCGGAACTTGCCGAACGGGTGCTCGCTCCGGAAATTGACCATGAATTGATCGCAAAAATCGCTGCCGCTCCGATGGTTTATCTCATCGGGCGCAACAACGGCGTCGCCGAGGAGCTTGCGCTGAAAACGTGTGAAATCACACGGAAGAAGAGCCAGTTCCTTGAAGGCACGCTCGTCGTTCATGGTATCGAAGAGGTCATGCATCCGGACGAAGTCGCCATCGTTGTTGATCCTTTCGAAGAGGATGCGCCGTTTATTAAGAAAAACCTCGTCGACGGCGTCGGAATGGCGGTCATCGCAATTTCGTCGAAACCGACGATCTTTCCGACGGTTGAAATTCCATCGATGAAACGGTATGATCCGTTCTTCCAACTCCTCGCCGGTTGGAACTTATTGGTCCAAACCGGCGTCGTTTGCGGCGTCAACATCGACAAGCCGAAACGGGCAAGAAAAGTCGGAAACGCTTTTGAGTAGTTAATCGTGAATAGTGAGGACGCGACGTTAGACAAACTCTTCACCGATCTGTTCACTTACATTCTCCACTATCCACCATCCAAATGGCATTATTCGAAATCGAAACTCACTCCCACATTGTGATTGCTTGGGCGGATGACGAAGATGGAGCGAGGGCGGTGCTTTACGAATATTATCCGACCGAAGAAGCGGTTCGGATTACACGGCGTCCCCGCGACGCTTGGGTGATTTCGAAGTCGGCGCTTGGGATCAACGGCAAGACGGATCCCTGCGACGCGGCTCGTGAGTGCTTGTCGAAAGCGTCCGGCGACAAGGTTCATGCCATTCGACTCTACATGCAACAGACCGGCAACGACCTCGACCGGGCCAAAAAGGTGATCGAATCCAATATGGTTATCGGATGGTAATCAGGTTGGCACGTCGGACACGAATCAGTGAGCGCCCAAGGCGAACGCCTCGAAACGTTCGCTTCGATTGGACGCTTGGATTGCGTCGTAGATTTCTTTCCGGTGGACGGGCACATCCTTGGGGGCTTCGATGCCCAAGCGGACCTTGTCACCGCGGATCTCGACGACGATGATCGTGATGTTGTCGTTGATAACGACGCTTTCATTCTTTTTTCGTGAAAGCACTAACATGGTTCATCCCTTCCTTCCTATTCTTGTGAGGGCAACTCCGATGGCCTCCTTTTGGTGGCAACCACGATGTTGAATCCGGATGCAAAACTTAGTGGTTGAGCCTGGACGTCCGCTGTCCGCCGAAAACCGGCGCAATGACAACTGCTCCAATGGAATAATGCCGCCGAAAGGCCTTCGTGTCAAATCCTTTCCGCAAATATCAGGATATTTTCCTGAAATACGACGCTGTTTGTAGGAATTTTACCGATAAATGGGAGGTTTGGGGCGAGGAAGGCCGAACCCGCGCGGGCAGACCAAGACCTACGCCCTGCGCACATCCCCCCTTCCTTTTGCTTGTTGGCAGGGAAATTCATTCTTAAGCCGCCCTAGTTAAAATATACGCTATTTTTTCAAAATCCTTCTTAAAATTCCGCAAAAAAATCGAAAAATGCCCAATTCCGCCTTTTCGCTCTTCGACACACACGCCCATCTTGATTCGTTTGCAGATGATTTTCCGGAAGTCCAACAACGCCTTGCCAACGGAAAATGGCCTGACGGCCTGTATGCAAAGGAATTAGAGTCGCTCCAATGGACAATGCATGGCGTCCTTCTGCCGGGAATCGACGCTGAATCGAGCCGACGTTGCGTCGAGCTCGCGGGAAAAACAGACTTTTTTTACGCCGCCGTGGGAATTCAGCCGAATTCCGTTGCCGGAGCCAAGCCTGGCGATTGGAAAACGATTCTGGAACTGGAACGTTCGGCCAAAGTCGTCGGAATCGGCGAAACAGGTTTGGACCGGTACTGGGACACTTCGCCAATCGAAATTCAGCGAGAGTTTTTTCAAAAGCACCTCGAACTGGCCCGAACGACGGGAAAGCCGATTCTGATTCATTGCCGCGACGCTTGGGACGACCTGTTACCGATCCTGCGGCAGTCCAGAAACCCAACGGGACTGATCCACGCGTTCAGCGGAGAGCCGGAGCAGGCGATGGAATGTGTCGCGCTTGGCCTTTCAATCAGTTTCGCCGGTTCGGTAACGTATATCAACAAGAAATTCGCTCCGCTTTGGAAAGCGGCGCAACTCGTTCCAGAGGACCGTCTGCTGATCGAGACGGACTCGCCGTACATGGTGCCTCACCCTTTTCGCGGCAAACTCCGGCGGAACGAACCGGGCTTGGTGGCAATGGTCGCCGTCCGGCTGGCGAAATTGCGTGATGTGTCCGTCGAACGTATCGCAACGACAACAACGGAGAATGCGAAGCGGCTCTTCCGGCTCAGCTCCCGATGAAATTGGAAACAAGACGGCGTCCGATCGTTTCAGGAAACGGGCGCACCTGCCCTTCAGGGGAGACAAGCGTCAACTGCATCGGGGCGAGGGAAGAACGGCGCAAATTTTTCCCGTTCGATGTTCCAACGTAGTACCAGGGACAAGGAACAGCCTGATACAAATGGACGGCTGCCACGCGCGAAACAACGTTTTTAGAGACTGTGGCTCGAAATAAACTTTCGCAACCTTCGCTCTTTAGGCATTGAAAAAGACTTGCCGAAAAAACTTGAAGACGGACTGGTGGCGTTCCATAAAAAGAGCCGAGGGCTGTGCCCTCGGCGAATTGTTAAAAAATGTCGGGACCGTTTACAATCTCATCGAAGCAATGCCGAAGAGCGTTGCGGATGGCTTCGTCGATTTCCGCCGTTACAATGCAGGCAA
>Ga0099364_10008492_pt1 | contig 14446 bp, 22 predicted proteins | sample TergutTh196P3_FD_73070 | JGI IMG/M metagenome (GOLD analysis project Ga0099364, IMG submission 73070) | Microcerotermes parvus P3 segment gut microbial communities from Pointe-Noire, Republic of the Congo - Th196 P3 | ecosystem: Host-associated > Arthropoda: Insects > Digestive system > Gut ... | reverse complement strand
TATGACTGGGAGATAATACCCGTCGGGCTTAACGCGGACGGCGAACTCTACAACATGACGCACACTGAGATGGAGGCGATGGCATGAGACAGGAAACGCCGAAATATTACAAGCAACTGTCAAGGCGAGGCGAATACTTCGATGACTATGACATAGTCCTGCCGCAGACCGACTTCACAAAAGCACCTGTCTGTGTGGGAATCATCGAAGACCACAACCACCTTGACCAGTGGCAAAAAGAACGGTACTGGGTCGGCTGGCACTACACGGACAACGTATGCATAGACGGAAAACCCGCGACAAGCGCGGGACCGTTCGACACAGAAGAACAGGCCGTGAACTTCGTGTTCTTTGGCGACATACAAGCCGCCAAAAGCGCGTGATTAAATAATACAGGAGGTAATCGAAATGGCCAAGATGACAATGCTGGCTTGCGCCGATTGCGGCGACGACGCCGACGGCTCAAACTGCTGCCCGGACTGCGGCGCGATTCTCTGCGAAGAATGCTCCGACGGGCATATCTGCGAACCTGATGACAACGAGGTGGAATGATGAAAAGAGAAAACAACGAGCCTGCGTCAATAATCGAACGGGACGCCATAAGCACAAGCACCGGCAGAACATACCTGATTATGACCGACCTGACAACAGAAGGGTTCTATGAGACAATGGTCTTCCCCGCAAAGGGCAAGACCCGGCAGGCGGATTACAAAAGGCCGCTAAACGAGTTCACGACCCGGTACGACAGCTACGAAGCCGCCGAAGCGGGGCACGACCTGATACTCAAGGCCGTCAAGACCAAGTTCGACAGGGAGACGATGGTAAATTTCCGGGAGGACATGATAGATGCCGTGCATCGCTATGGGCGCGACTTCGTGGATGTCGCCAGAAACGAGGAAGGCCTGATATTTGGGCTTTACCACAGCGACAATAATAGCTTCAATGCGACAAAAGAATACCCGTCCACGATGGCGACCGACGAAGAATTGATTGAGCTGGCGGGAAAACTCGATATCGGCTGGGCAGAGCCATGAGCCGCCACATTGACACGCCCGAAATAAAATTCATGCGGTCAATGCAAAAATTCTTCGCCGAATCGCCGCACCCTGAAAACATGAAAGCCATAGACAGCATACTCAAGACCTTGGAGCGGGAAGCGTGGATTGACGTGAACCACGCGCTTCCCGAAGACTGGCTTGAGTCTGAGCTATTAAGCTGGCACAAAGACACGCACTTGGTATTTACAAGCGTGCTCGTCCAAAGCTTTTCCGAGCCCGACGGGAGGCTCCCTATGATTTCCACGAAAAACAGGCTCATCATCAAGCCAATAGGCATAGAGTCCATCGACAGCAAGACAAAAAATCTAAACGAATGGCACTGGAGCCAAGGCGCCGAGCTAGTCACGCACTGGAGGCCGCTGCCCTCGCCAATATTCCATGAAAGAATGGAGACAAAGAAATGAAATACAGACGACCCGAAAACAACAGGAGCCGCGAAGCCCTCGAAATGGAGCTTATGAGCTGGCCAAACATCAAAACCGAAACAAAAGAAGCCCTGAAAGAAATGGACGACGACTACATTTTAAAGCTGTACGACACAATGAACCCCGTCAAGATACGCAAGTCCCTACAGCCCGTCGAATACGTCGACATGCTGCTTGAGGAGATGATTAACGTAATCAAATCCGCAAGCAAGCTGAGAACAGGCTCAATCGACCAAAGAGTGCTGTTCGTCGAGCTTCAGGATTTGTCGAAAGCGCTCGCCGAGCCTTCTTCCCTCGAAGAAATCAGGCTCGAAACGACAAACAGCGCGCTATACGACTGCCCCGTGGTAAACTGGGGATAAACCAAAAACATCTCAAAGATGCGGTCTTATTCTTCTTGCATAAGGCCGCGCTTTGAGTTATAATCGAAATCAAGGCGGGCCGAAACCATAATCATCCCGTTCGCTATTATATACATAAGAAAACCAGCCACCGGCTGAAAAAATCTAAATCAGGAGGTGCCCGATGAAAGTCATAGCGAGACCCAAATACAAAATACAGATAGAGGACAAACACTGCAACGTCTGCGGCAAAGAGATACATGACGACGCCATGAAATACAGCGCCGCCATACGCGAGCGCATGACCTACGGCTCGACGCACGACGACGAAGAACACAGCGTCAGATGGTGCGAAGAATGCCTCGTAGAACTAATCACAAAGCAATGCGAGGTCACGACCAAAGTCATGGAATTCTCGGAACTCTCGACGGAAGACTACGACGGGCAGGACTTGAACCCCGCCGAAGCTCTCCCGGGTAACAACTTCTGCAACAAATGCGGAAAAAGCCTAACGCTTTTTGACATCAACAGCAGAATGGTAATTCAGGCCGAATTCGCGGGACGGAAGTACCAGATAAGATTCTGCCAAGACTGCTTCGACGACATAATCGACGGATGCGAAAAACCATCCCTGATTAAATACTGGGACAACGAATCGCACCTAACAGCATAAGCGCCCGAAAAAGGGGGCTTGCTCCAACAATGGAGGCCCCCTGAAATAGACAGAAAGGGGGTCAAAATGCACATGAATAATAAAAAACAGCACAAACCCGGCGACGTGGTCTACGGATGGTGCCCGTTCCAAGAGATAATCAACGAAGACAAAAGGCCGTCCACAAGCGACAAGACTAACAACTGGAAAGAACGCCCGATGCTCGTCATCGGCACGCTGGAAGACACAAACGAAATACTTGTGTGCAAGATATCGTCCGTCGAGAAAAGACGAGAACAAAACCGGTACGGGTCTTTTCCGCTAAAAGACAGCAGGGCGGCCGGGCTGAACCGCGAATCGACGATAATGCCCGAGCATATGACGATAATACCCAAATCCGACATAAGCATGACATTCGGCAAAATACCTGCCGATGAGCTGCAAAAAGCCATGTCTTTCGCCCTCATACAGAGGACTCTTTCAGACATGGGCAAGACTGCCCCGGAAGCAGGGAAAAGGCGTGAGCCGAGAAATATACCAGTAAACGCGCCCGCCGCGCAGGAAAAAGAAAGAAGCGGCGCGCCCGAATATGTATAAAACAACAAGAAAGGAGACAAAGGCAATGAACATCAAACTCGAAAAAAGCAAAGACCACAACGGAAGCCACGTCAAACTGTACGAGTTCACAAAAAAAGGCGTCAAGATGGGCGTGCTGTACAACCAAAACAAGGTCAGCTTAAAAATGGTGGAAGAAATGGTCGCGTCAAAAAACGTGAAAGACAATAAAAACACGGCCATCGTAATACTTAGGCAATACGACAACACCGTCGACGAAAACGACGTGATAGCCACCCAGTTCTTCAGGGCAAACGGCATGGACATGGTCATAATGCATGACAAAAACAAATTCACCCAAGAAGAACTGGACGAAATCATCGAGTCTTTCAATGAGGCGAAAATAAACGAAATCTCGAATATAAGGGTCATGCTAAACACAATCATCATGTCCAAACATCGGTTCGACGCTATATTCGGCATAAGGCCCGACATAGTAAAAGCGCCGGCCCCTGACGTGGAAGTAGAAAAACTCAGCCTCTCCGTAAGGGCGTTAAACTGCCTGAAAAGGGAACGCGTCAACTCACTGTACGCCCTCGTAGCCAAGACATCGGACGAAATGAGGTCAATCCGCAATATGGGCGTGAAAACATTGAACGAAATCATCGAAATGGCACGGGACGAAGGCTACGGAGCATGGGCTGATGCCATAATGTACGAAGACGACAGCGTACCCGCACTCAAACCTTACGAGGAGGGATAAGATGCTTTTCACAAACTTCCTCATGGCTTCAGGGGCGGAGAAACAAGCCGTCCTTGAAGCCTGCCTCGCGATTGAGAACATAGACAAGCTCGACCACATCAAGCGCCTGTCAGTATTCAAGATTGAAAAAGGCTCGCTGAACATGCGTTTTGCCTCACCATCGACAAGCAGAGTGACAATCGAATTTGCGAATAAAAGCTGGGAATATGACTACAACGACGTTTACCGGACGTTGCACAAAATCACGCAAAGAATAAAAGACCCGGCAATGCTATGCCAATTCAGGACATACAAGGAAATTGAGCTCGAAGACCTGTTGAGCCTGCCAAAAATCGAAATAGTCAACCGCTGGCACATGAAGCTGCCGTTTGACAGAGACGAGGAAACCATGCTCAGGCCATGTCTGGCTGCCGGATATATCCACATAAGCGACGGCGAAATCATGGCGAGCGAAAGGCTTGAGCAAGGCAAAACGGGCGTCTCAATGCCTGTGTCGATGACATCATTCATCTATGACCATTGCATAGACACGCATGGCATATGCCCTAAGTGCGGGGAAGGCGCATCCTCGTCGCAACTGCACTTCAGGAACCGCTGCCCCGACTGCGACGAAAGCGGGATGGTGGAGAACATCAGGAAACAGGCAAGAAAGCAAATCTACAGACGCATATAGTGTTACGGAGGTGAATAAATGCGAAGCAGCGTAGAAAGGGACGCCTTCAGGAACATGGAACCCAAGCAGAGGGGCATGGGCTTTGAAGGCGACGTAAAAGGGACAGTCCTCGGCGCCCTTATCAAATACGACCCGGAAAGCCGTGTCGGGACTGACATAGAAAACAGGCACAGGGGCACGGACTTCATCGGCGCGGGCGTGCCGATAGACGTGACGATAAACACGGGGAAGCCCGGGAAAATAATACATAAGACGCACCAGCCGCCAATATCAGCTTCATCAATGAATGGGCAGACCGGGCTTGCGTATGCCATAAGATTAAACAATGGCTACGTCAGGAACGGAAAAACGCTGGACTTTGACATACCCGTGCTTGTCATCGAGTTCGACACGGGCTACATGGCGCCCGATGGCACAAAAATGACGGGGCGCGACAAAGACATGCTCGTTTCGGACGTGCTTGACAGGCAAATGCCCGGCATCATAGAAAAAGGATTCAAATTCTACAAAGACAAGACAGGCTACGACATGAAGAATTTAGACCATTTCTTTGAAAGGGACGAAGCCATACAGTCAGCACTCGAAAAAGACAAAGCCCAGCCGCAACGGCAAAGAAACGCGCCCCGCGTGGGAATACCGACAGCGCCAAGGGCACAGAGAAACGGTCAAATACAGAGCTCCTATGAGGGCTACGGACAATAAAAGAAAGAGGTCAGGCTCAAATGGCTAAGAACATGATACCGAAAGCGAAAGCGAAGGGCATCTACGACCAGCTCGAACGCATAACGACAACAATCGAACGGCTCGAAGTCCTGCACGGAGACGAATGCAAGATGGACCGATACCTTGCTCAGTGCATCCAAGAAAAGCTCGACGAGATAGGTGCTTTCGTGATAAATTCGCTCGAATAAAAACAGAAAGAAGGGCAAACCATGCCAACACTGGACGAACCAACAAGGGAACAGCTCAAAAGGGACATACGGGAATACGTCGCGGGAGAGCTTCCCGAATACCATTCATATATGCCTAAATCGTTCTTTGACGCGATGCGTCTGGACGTAATCGAGACTTCCGCGCTCATGGACGAAGGAATATACAGCGAAGGCGACATATCGCTGGCGTACCAAAGGACCATTGCGTCAAAATTCGGCGTGGCCATATAAAATAAAGCAAGGGGTGACGAACATGAAGAAATTGCTTTACAAGACCTACGCGATAACCGACATAGCAGACAGGGACACCGGATTCACAAGCAAAGACCCGAAAACAAGACAAAGAATCGGCTTCATCGTCAAGCCATGCATCGCAAACAAAGACGAAGGCATGGTCTTGCGCTACATTGAAGACCGGGACGGCAACCCAAAAGAAGGGCACTTCAGGACATCAAAAGTGAACGACATCATCGGCAATAAAAATAAAGCTCTGGTAATCACAGACAACAGCGTATACGCCCTTGAGCGCAGATGCGTGAACTTCCTCACAAAGCTGTTCCGACCAAGGCCCATGCCGTCGAAAACTTAAAAAAAAAAAAACACCAAACGGCGGCGAAACATCCGCCGTTTGGTCATAATGCAACTAATGAAAAGGAATTGAATGACATGGCCAACAACGCCGACTTCACGCCATTCCGAAACCAATGGCTGCTTGGCGTGATAAAAGACATAGACCAGACAAACTTCGGCCCATGCCGGATAACCTACGACGCGCCGGTCGACGACGAAAGGCTTGAAAGCATACTCATCAAAATGGATGAATATGCGGAGCGGCTACAAATCGGGCCGCCGTCCAAATGCGTGGAAGCGACCATAGCCTTCTCGCAATGGCTCTTGAACGAGCATGGCGTAAGGCATAAAGTGGACATCGGCTGGAAGCACAAAAAATCAAGGTTCGGCTACCGCGTGTTCTGCTGGATATGGCTGGGAGACTATAAGCGGTGGCTGAAACGCAAAATGAAAGAATCGACACCGCACTACGCTTTCAGGAAAGGAAGAAGCCTATGAACAACATACCTTTGGCAGAAGCATTGCGCCCAACGACCTTGGACGAAATATCAGGCCAGTCGCATCTGCTTGGGCAAGGCGCCGCTTTCAGGAGCATCGTCCTGTCGGGCAGATTGCCGAACATGATATTCTACGGGCCGCCCGGGATAGGCAAGACGTGCGCCGCACGGATACTGGCAGACAACGCCAGCATGGCGATGAGGAAGCTCAACGCGACACTCGCCAAGACCGAGGATATCAAGGACGTCATCAAGCAGTCCGAGTCCGAACCAGTCCTGCTCTATCTGGACGAAATCCAATACTTCAACAAGAAACAGCAGCAGACTTTGCTTGAGTGCATGGAGTCCGGCAAAGTGACCGTCATCTCCAGCACGACGGAAAATCCGTATTTCTACGTCTACAAAGCACTGCTATCCCGTTCGACCATCTTCGAGTTCAAACCGCTGAGCTACGAAGAAACGCTTCAAGCCATCGACGGTGCAATGCAAAGGCTGAACAACGACCCCGAAATCCTCACGGTGGCAAACGTAGAAATAGAACCGGACGCGCTCACATACATCGCGCAGTCAGCAAACGGCGACATACGCCAATCGCTGAATACCATCGAAGCCGCCGTGCTGTCCGTACTGGGAAGCCAGACCGTGCCTGCGTCGGCGCTAAAAATAACCATCGACGTGGACACCGTGAGGCAGGTCTCATCCGGCGGAATGAGATACGACCGCGACGGGGACGAGCATTACGATATTTTATCGGGCTACCAGAAATCACTGCGCGGCTCCGACGCCAACGCTTCTTTGCATTACTTGGCAAGGCTCCTCGCCGCTGGCGATTTACTCTCGGCTTGCCGAAGACTGATGGTCTGCGTCTGCGAAGACGTGGGGCTCGCCAACCCAAACATCATACCCATCGTCAAATCATGCTGCGACATTGCTATACAGGTCGGGCTTGCCGAAGCCGGTATGCCGCTGTCTATGGCCGTCGTGCTCGTGGCGAACTCGCCCAAATCCAACTCCGCCTGCGAGGGCATAGGCATGGCGATGGCGGACGTGAAGGAACTAACGGGGCTTGAAATCCCGGACCATCTGAAGGACGCCCATTACAAGTCGGCGGCAAAGCTCGGCAGGGGGCAGAACTACCTGTTCCCGCACGATTACCCGAACCATTGGGTCAGGCAGCAATACCTGCCCGACGCAATCGAGGACGCCGTATACTACGTCCCGGGGCCGAACTTCGAGGAGCAGAAATATGCCGGCTTCCAAGCCGACATAAGAAATGAGTAAGGAGAGAGAAATGGCATATATAGAACAACTGGACGAACTGCACGGAAAACTGGAACCTGAAGACGCGGAATTCCTGCAAGGCCTGAATGAGTCCTACGCGGGCTACGCACAGGCAATCGAAAGCATGGAGCGAATCATGCAACTGAACCGGTTCAAGGACATGGACGTAAAAGAATACCAAGAGTCCGTGAAAAGCTTGGACAATTCCAGAAAAGTGAAGCACGACGCCTGCATGTCAAGCCTGAGCATCACGAACAGGATTGCTTTGGCGAACGGCATGGCCGAAATATTCCCCGGTCTGGAAGGAATGGACAGGACGCGGATAGCAGACGCGTATATCCTGCCTGTAGCAAAAGAATACGAAACCCGTGCGCAAGCCCAAATCAAACCCGAAAAAAGCAAGCCGGCAAAACAGAGGACGCCGGTCAACGCGCCAAAAGGCGAACGACAAAGCCAGCATGAACAGCAATACGAATAAAAACACGAGAGGAGGCACGACCATGCTGAAAGAAAAAATAGAACAGCTCACGCAAAAACACAAAGGGGACAACGACGCGATAGACAAAATCAACAATGCGCTCAAACCGCTCGCGGACTGCGCCATCAGAATGATGGAAGACAAGGTGCCGAGCAATAAGACAATCAACAACTGCAAAACCAAGATGACCGAACTCAACGCCATGTGCGCCGAAGCAGGGGTGCCCGCGATATTCCCCAAATTCGACATTCTGACAGAGCAGGAAATCGCCAATCTGTATATCTCGCCCCTCGCGTGGGAGTACATTGACGGGCGAAAAAAATAGGCAACCTGTGTCAAAAACGCCTCTGTGCCAGAGCCATGCTGGAAAGATTAAAAATAATGCTTGACAAACCTGTTCATGTAGTATATCATCGAAACAACGCAAACCTTCTGATAAATCAGCGGATTGCGAAAAAAACAAACAAGGAGTGTGTATGCTACATGGACAGAAACAAGGCACAGACAGTCGAAAGAATGGTCGAAATCGGGAACGGAAAACTAACCAAGCGTCAGGCGGAAATCGCCCTTGACGGATTCCTCCAGACCGTGACGGAGTCGATTTCCAGCGGCGGGACGCTTCAGCTCGTCGGCTTCGGCACATTCGACACGATTCAGACCAAAGCCCGCGAGGGCACCAACCCGCAGGACAGGACGAAGAAAATCCAGATACCTGCGGCGACCAAACCGAGGTTCAAAGCAGGCAAGAAACTCAAAAATGCCTGCAACGCGTAATAAAAGGCCTCAAAAAGAAAATAACGGTAACGGGAAACGCGCATCGTAAACCGAAAAACGGCAACGGTGCGCTTCCCTTTTCCGGGAAAACAGAAAGGAGATTCAAATGCTTGAAAAGCTGACGTCGATATTCATAGCGCTGCTTCTCAGCGTTTTCCTCCTGAGCGTGCCGCTGGACAGCGGTTATCAGGTCATATCGGCACTGAAATATACTTTGTTCATGGCGATATGCGGCGGGTACTGCATTATGGCAATCATAGCACGCGCAAGCCTCGCCATAGACAAATCAATGCCCCTGAAAATAGAACCCAAAAAAGAACCAACGGCAATAATCATGCTTTCGTTCATATTGCTAACAGCAATATCGGCGATACTGTCCGAACATGCGACGTTCCTCGGCAGCTTCAGGCGGGAAGGGTTCCTGACGCTGACCATATATATAACGGTATGCTTTCTCGTGTCAAAATACGCAAAACCCGCAAAACACATGCTATATATATTAAGCATAGCCGTATGCATATTCTGTGCGCTCTCATTCATACAGCTCGCGGGATTCAACCCGCTGACGCTGTACCCAGAAGGCCATAATTTTTATGGCGCCGGAATATACTATTCCAGCAAGTTTATCGGGACAACGGGAAACACAGGATTTGGCGGGGCGTTCCTCTGCGTGGCATCTGGAATATGCCTCATGTCAATAATTAAACTAAAAAGCAAGACACGATGGCTGCTGCTCATCCCGCTATCGACTTCGACAGCGGTCATATTCACGGTCGGAATCAACGCCGCAATCGTCGCCCTCTGCGCTGGGTCCCTGATAGCCATACCGATGTCCATGCAAGGCAAGAAACGAATCTATGCCGCCTGCGCGTCGCTCGGCATAATCGTCACGGCTCTCGCCGTGCTGTGGTTCTACGGAGGCCCCCAGCACGGAATGATATACGAGGCATCGGAAATGCTCCACGGGAGATGGCAGGACGCCCACGGCACAAGCCGGGTACTGATTTGGCGGAGCATAGCCAACAGCATGGACACAAGGACAATGCTGATTGGCACTGGCCCGGACACGCTAGGCCATTGGCGGGCGCTGACGTTCGCAGAATACAAAAAGGGCTCAGGCGTGTTCGCCACGTCGCAAGTCGACGCCGCCCACAACGAGTACCTGCACATCTTGGTCTCAACGGGGCTGCCGTCGCTGCTCTGCCACTTGGCTCTGCTTAGCTACGCGATGCTCGGCTGGTTCAGGAACCCAGACAACAAAATCTCGGCGATAGCCGGGACAGGGGTCGTGTTCTACTGCGTGCAGGCGATATTTGGCATCTCCATGTACATCTCCGCGCCCTTTTTCTGGGTCTGCCTCGGCGTCATGCTGCAAGCGAACAAGATAAAACAAGAACCGAAAAAAAATCGCCTTGACATGCGCCGCACATAACTGTATACTCATAAATGAGGTTTTTTATGACCCCAAAAAATAGAAAAGGGGACTTGCGCATGAAGAAATGGAAACCAATCGCGATAATCTTAATCATGTCGCTCACAATTCCCATGCCTGCCGCCTACGCAAGCTACGGCGTGTCAGGCTCGGATTTGGCCCTATACGGGCAGGAGCAGACACAGACGCAAAACTGGTCATATTCGCAGACATCAAGCTCCGACTTGACGCTTTATGACCAAACAGTGCCGCTATCATCAGCGACAACGATAGAGGCATGGTCGTCACCGGATTTGATAAACCATGACAGCATATGGATACTGTCAGACCATCCGACGCCGACAAGCGCATGGTCGGAACCCGACCTGAACCTATACGGACAGTATATACAAGAACCAGAAGTTGAGACAAACCCCATAGACACGACAGCCCCGGTCTACACACAAACCTACACAACACTTGAAGAAGCATACGAAATACCGGAGGACTCGGTAATTCGGATGTTCTACTCAGCCCCTGTGTTGCCCGACATGTCGGAACCAGACTTCTATGGCAGCGTGCTGAGCCAGACACAAGACATCATCGAGGCCCAGACGTCGAAAGAAGCGGAGACGGTGTCGCTAAAAGGCATAACGAACACAGCAAATACAATGTTGACAAACTACTACATCAGATTCATCATCGAAAACACGGGAGGCCTGATAAAAGTATATGACGCCGCAGAGAACTCAACATTTTACATGCCTGTTATAGACAACACAGGGACAACGTCCGAAGCCCCCGAAAGCCTAAACCCGATAGCCGTATTCAACATACAGGGCGATACCCTGATTGTCCACTATGGACACGAAATATACGTCATCGGGCCGGAAGAAGCCCTCTCAATCGACTGGTAAAACCCAAAACCAAACCAAATATAAAACCTCTTTGAACGGCGGATGCTCACAAGGCAGCCGCCGCGTCTTTTTGCGCGACAAAACAAAGATAGAAACAATTATGCCAAATGGCAAAAATATGAAAGAAAGAGAGAACAAGAAAATGAACACGGCACAAGCACACGTATACAACCCCTCGTATGACCCTACAACGGACACAGCAATAGGCGAAGACGATTGGATGTCGAAGTCGACAAAGTTCATACCGTCGCTGATGAGCCCCGCGAACATCAAGAAGCTGACACAACATTGCATCCACAACAAGCTGGGCGACCCCGGAAACGCATTCAACGAATTAGGCGACACAGCAGCAAAAATAATCACGCAGGAAATCAACAGCATGAGGCACAGGAATCTGGATGAGCTTTACAGCGCCCTGCGGGCGAGGTGCGTCATGCCCGACGAGAATGGGCTCAAAATACCCCTCGGCGTCGACGTGCTCAGGTTCCCCGACGTCGGAGAGGGTATGCGCTCGCTTGCCATCGAGATAACCCCCGAAATGGCAAAAGACTGGCTTGAGTACCACAACAATTGGAACAGGCCCATCGGCGCCAACCAAATACAGGAAAACGTCAACAACGTAAAGCATGACGAATACCGGCCAAACACGGGACAATCGCTCACGTTCGGGACAAACTGGAACCTTACAGACGGACAGCACAGGCTGAAAATGGTGACGCAGACAGGCGTGACAATAAAAAGCTTGGTGACGCTGGGCGTCACAAAGGACGCTGTCAAATACATAGACAAAGGCAAGAAAAGAAACACCGCCGACACATTGTCTATACTGAACAACGCCCGCGTGACACAGAAAATGACATCGTCTTGGCGATGGATGGCAGGGGGAATCCAACTCTCGCCGGCGCAAGAGAACCTGATATATGAAAAAATGCGCGACGAAATAGAATACGTGGAAGAACTCTGCCAAGGAATGAGCTCCAAATTCAACAATGGCTACATGCGCGCCGCGTTGCTGACGGCAATAAAAGCAGGAATAGCAAAAGACGACTTAGATGTTTTCGTTGAAACGCTTAAATCCGCAGAAACAGTGCAACCGCACGACCGGACCGTAATGGCGCTAAGGGACTACCTGAACCGGGGAGGAATCAACAAAAGGACGGAACGCACAAAAGCAGTCATGCGAATCCAGCGGGCGATACTCCTGCATTCAACACGGCAGACCGTCACGCAGATAAAGCTCCCGAACCGGGCCTACGAGGACAACATATACACGTTCCCGCTCATCCGAATCGACGAACTCTAAAAAAAAAAAAAGATTAAAACAAAAAGGAGAATGAAACAATGTCAATGACAAATGCAGCCCAAATCGAGGCGCTCGCCAAACTGAACAAGGACATCAAAACCGCAGCCACAGTGTTGACACCGCAGGAGGCAAGATATCTCGTCGATACGTTTTATCAGCTTCAGGATTACCGCAAGATGTTCGACAACCAGTGCCGCCAGCTCACGACCACACCTGAAGGGGAACCGTGCGGAACGCTCGCCTTCTTCGGCGCCAACTTCGCAACGCTCGAAAAGAACGTCCAGACCGTGCTTGAGACCTACGCCAAATCCCAGCCCATCGGTCAATGGATGATGTCCATCATGGGCATTGGGCCCATCATCGCGGCTGGAATCATGGCTCATGTGGACATCAAGAAAGTCCAGACAGCGGGCGAAATCCACGCCTTCGCCGGCGTAGACCCTAATAGGCCGTGGCTCGGCAAGGACAAGGCGAAGACTTTAATCAACAGACTCTGGGACAAATATGATTTCAAAAAGCCCAATCTGGGCACGCTGGTCAAGTTCGACCCGGACAACGAAAACCCCGAGGGCTCCGAATCGCTCCAGTTCAACGACAAAGAGCTGATGTTCTTCACCGAGCTCAGCCAAGAGACAGGGCGCAAGGTCGACAAGCTTATCACGATGATGCTCGGCAACGAGGACGACATCACGGTCGACGACGAGTCAAAGCTAGAAGACGACTATGACCCGTACGCCACGACGAACCCGGATAAACCCAAGAAAAAGAAGCACACCCACAAAAGCAGGCTGATGGCAAAACTCGCCCAGCCGCCGTGGAACACAAGGCTCAAAGTCCTGACATGGAAAATAGGGCAGAGCTTCGTCAAAGTCAGCAACAACCCGAAAGACTACTACGGCAAAATATATCAGGCAAAGAAGGCGTACTACATAGCCAAGAACGAGGCTCTGGACTACGCCGACCAAGCCAAGCACAAGCTCGCCACGGTCAAGATAGGCAAAAACACGCAGACATACAAATGCTATCTTTCCGGCAAGCTGCCGCCGAGCCACATCGACCAGCGTGCGCAGCGCTACGCCGCCAAGATGTTCCTTAGCCACATGTTCCAAGTATGGTACGAATATGAGCATGGTACGCCCGCGCCGCTGCCGTACCCGATTGCGGTGCTTGGCAACCATATCCACCTGAACGAAGTGCCGAACTGGCCGTTCTCGCGCCCACAACAGACCGTGGCTGGGCCGGGACCGAAAGACAACGATTAAACAACAAAAAGCTTGATAAACGGACAGCCCTGTGCAATAATAAGCGCAGGGCTGCCCCGCAAACTTAGACAGAGAACCATATCGTAACATGGAGTTGAATCAAAACAAGGCGGACAGCAAAGAAGGCGGCTTTATGCCGTCCTTCTTTTTGCCTTGACGCAGAGCGCCATAAATGGCGTCGGAAGCGCTGGAAAACAAACAGGGGGAACGACCATATGAATTTTAAAATAAACGACGCTGTCTATGTCAACGTAAACGAACGCGCCGAGAAATGCACCGTCATGGAAGAAGCCCGCATAAGCGGCGACCGCACGGTCATAAAAGTAAAGCATGATTCCTTCGGCGTGTCAAACAGGCTCCTGACCGACCTGTTCCAGACCAAACAGGGCTGTGAGAACTACATCAAAAGCGCAAGGGAACAGCTCAAAAAGAAATACTTCGCCGAGATAAAAGACACAAAAGACCTGATACGGTTCATGTACGCGCACAACGTATCGGGGTGCGACGAATGCACGGACTGGGCTGCCAGAGAGGTCGCGTTCATCATGGGCTCG